>Ga0068714_10003155_pt1 | contig 19934 bp, 16 predicted proteins | sample MTBNYHSulfiMetaG_FD_62988 | JGI IMG/M metagenome (GOLD analysis project Ga0068714, IMG submission 62988) | Enrichment culture microbial communities from rom New York Harbor, USA that are MTBE-degrading - MTBE-NYH (New York Harbor Sulfidogenic)... | ecosystem: Environmental > Aquatic > Marine >... | reverse complement strand
CCGCCAAGAGGCTGCTGCGCTGTGGGCCCTGGACCCCGGCAGGCACTTTCGACCCCCCGCCCACGGCGCTTGCGCCGGACCCAGCGTCGCAGTAAGCTCCCGCCCGCCCCGGCCCGTCGGCACCGCAGGGTCCAGGTCGTGGAGGGGCTGAGAGGTCTCTGTCGTGCGCCTGTTCCAACATCTTCGCCCCGAGCTTGTCCTCATTGCGCCCTCGGCGCGCGACCGGGACGACCTCTTCCGGCTCTTCGCCGGGGCGTTCACCGCGGCCGGGCTCGTCCGCAGTCCTGATGAGGTGGTGTCCCGCCTGCTCGGACGCGAAGGGATCCTGTCCACCGCCATCGGCGGCGGCGTCGCGGTCCCCCACGCCCAGATCCCGGGGCTCGGCCGCCTCGCCATGGCCGCTTCGGTCCACCCCAACGGACTGGTCTACCCCGCCCTCGACGACGAGCCGGTGCGCCTGGTGTTCTGCCTCCTGGGCGACACCGCCACCACCGCCGACCACCTCGCCGGGCTCGCCCGCCTGGCCCGTCTGGCCCGCAGCCGCACGGTCCTCGGGGAGCTGGTGCAAGCCCGCGACGGCGAGGAGTTCATCGCGACCCTCGCCCGCCTCGAGGGGAGCTGACCCGGGCTACTGCGCCTTGCCGCCCAGCAGCTGCTGGGCCGGAAACGCCCCGTTGCAGCCGCTCATGTCGTCGCCGCTCACCGGGTCGGTCGTGAACCCGGATCCCGTCGCCTCCACCGTCCCCGCGATAGACATCCCGTTGCTGACCACGAGCTGAACCGTGAAGGTGATGGTCCCGGTCATGCCGGGGAAAGGCTGGACCCAGACCACCCCCTGCTCGAAGTCCCCCACCGGGTAGGGTGGGTTGAAGTCGCCGCCGAAGTAGAACAGGTAGGGGCAGGCCGGGGCGCCCTGACCGTCGAGCTTGTCATAGTTGCTGTACGTTGCGTCGAGCGAGATCACCTCGTCGGCCAGGATGACCAGGTTGCCGCCGGTGGCGTACCCGAGCAGGTCGTAAATGGCCACCTGGTAGGTGCCGCCAGCGCCGGCAGCGGCGCCGACGGGGCTCCACCCCTCGAGGGTGGTGGGGTCGCCGGTCGCCTCGTCGTTGTCAACCTTCGAGGCAACGACGATCGCCGCGCCTTCGGTCACCTCCACGTGGAGGGTTGCGTCGTCGAAGGCGAGCGAGGCGCCGAGGTCGGTGATCGGGCGCAGGCGCGGCTCGAAGCCGCCGAGGGTGTAGCTGCCGGAGGCGAGCTCGGTGCCGGCCGGGTCCCGCAAACTCAGGGACACCGTCGCCCCGGTTCCAGAAGCGTCGATCACGACCACGTTGGTGCGGAAGTTGCTGTTGTGGGCAAGGCCAACGATGTCCGTGCTCGACCCGGCCGCCACTGCGGCCGTCCGCGGCACCCCTTCGAATCCCTGTCCGAAGGTCACCGAGCCCTGCTGGTTGTAGATCCGGGAGTTGACCACCACCTCGCCGTCCGCCACCACGCGAAAGGCGCCGTTGCCGGAGTCGAGCCCGAAGGTCTGCTGAATGACGTCGGCCAGCACCAGTGTCTCGCCCGCGAGAACCGTGAACGTCTGGCTCGCCGGGTTGGAGTTCGCCTGGTTGCGAACCAGCCAGTACAGGGTCACCGACACCGACTCGGAGCCCGGGTTGAGAACGTAGAGGTCGGTCAGCCAGGTCGACCCGGCGAGACCGGCACCCCGCGCCGCCGCCGGGACGAGCAGGTCAGTGCCCGAGTTGAGGGCCAGCGCCGGCGCGGCTCCGGCGGCCAGAATCGCGATCACAAGGCTCAGCGTCACTCCCTGCATGTCGGCTCTCCTTCCCCTGTTCCTGGGCCCGGGCGGTGTCGGGCCGCACGACCACCATAGCACCATCCCCTCCGCCGTCTCTCCACCCCTACGCATCGAGTTTCACAGAGGTTGCTTCCCGAGGTGGACCTGCCCGGTCCCGGTGGGTCCCGCGCAGGAGGGTGAGCCTGGCGAGCCCGAAGCGAACCCCGACACCGACCCGGTGTAGTGGAGGTGACGGGAGCTCTCCACCAGCCGCACCGTCCAGTCGATCTGGCCGGTCGGGTAGACGCTGGAGAACGAGACCCCCTCCGGGCCGAGCAGGTCCTCGAGCGGCACCGGGGGGTCGAACAGGCCGTTGGCGTCGAAGGAGAAGTTGCACCCGGGCTGCGACGAGCCCATCTGGAATCGCAGCTCGGTCACCCCGCCGCCGCCTTCCACCACCATCCGGAACCCGCGGTCACGGTCGGTCTCCAGGACACCGTAGTAGACCCCCGCCGGCTCGAGCTCGCCGCCCTCGGGACAGTCCCAGGAGCCGGCAAGGGTGGTCGGGTCCTGGCTCACCTCGTCGACCCGGGAGGCGCCCACCACCGCGGCGCCGGAGGTGACCTCCACGTGGAGCGAACCCCGGTCGAACTGCGGCCCGCCCAGCTCGGTCAAGATGTTGCCCAGCATCGGCTGATGGGGACCGAGGGAGTACACCCGGGACGCCATCTCGACGCCGGACGCATCCCGCAGGCTGACGACGAAGACGGCCCCGCCCTCACCCGCCAGGGCGTAGAGGTTGGTCCGGAAGTCTGCGTTGGCCACCAACCCGACCACGTCGCTGGACTGCCCGGCGGCGGTCGCGCTCGCACCCGGGATTCCCTCGAAGCCCTGCCCGAACGTCGCTCCGGCGTCCCGGCTGTAGATCCGGCTGCTGACCACGACCGCGCCGTTGGCCACCACCCGGAAGGCGCCCTCACCCCGCTCCAGGCCCAGCTCGTTCAAGATCACGTCCTCCATGACCCGAGTGGCCCCCGGCTCGAGGACGAACTCGAAACCGGGCGGGGAGGGGTTCGGCTGCTGGCGGACCAGCCAGTAGACAGTCACCGCGACCGCAGAGCTCTGCGGGTTGAGAACGTACAGGTCGGTGACCCACGACCCCGCCCGGGCCGCCGCCGGCACCAGCACGTCGGTGGCCGGGTTGAGCGCCGCGGCAGGGCTCGCCAGCGACCCGAGGAGGAGCACCACTGCCAGACGCCGTCCCATGACCCACTCCCCGCTCCGATGCACGCGGAGCGCACTCTTCAGTATAGCGCCGGCCTCGATCATGGGCCGCGGTCGGGTCAGCGACCCCTCGACGGGCCGGAGCGCACCCGCTAGGATGCCCGGGTGAGCTACCAGGTTCTCGCCCGCACCTTCCGGCCGCAGAGTTTTGCCGACCTGCTCGGCCAGGACGCGGTCGTCCAGACCCTCCGCAACGCCCTCACCGCCAACACGCTCGCCCACGCCTACCTGTTCTCCGGTCTGCGCGGGGTCGGCAAGACCACCGCCGCCCGGCTGCTGGCGAAGGCGGTCAACTGCGAGCGGGGTCCGACCCCGGAGCCGTGCGGGGAGTGCCCCTCCTGCGTCGAGGTCGCCGCGGGCTCGAGCCTCGACGTGGTCGAGATCGACGCCGCCACCCACACCCAGGTGGACAAGATCAGAGACCTGCAGGAGTTCCTCCGCTACCGCCCGAGCCGCGACCGGTTCCGGGTCATGGTCGTGGACGAGGTCCACATGCTGTCCGCCTCCTCGTTCAACGCCCTCCTGAAGACCATCGAAGAGCCCCCCCCCTACGTGCTGTGGATCTTCGCCACCACCGACCGGAGCAAGGTCCCGGCCACCGTTCTCTCCCGCTGCCAGCAGCTCGAGTTCCGCCCGGTGCCCCTGGCCCTGGTTGCCAGCCACCTGGAGAAGGTGGCCGGCCGGGTGGGCTTCTCCTTGACCCCGGGGGCCGCCGCCCTGATCGCGCGCTCGTCGGGCGGCAGCGTCCGCGACGCCCTCTCCCTTCTCGACCAGCTGCGCGCCTTCAGCCAGGACCGTGTCGACGAGGCAGGGGTCGCCGCGGTGCTGGGGGTCCCACGTCTCGAGCAGGTGACCCGGCTGGTGGAGACCCTCGCTCAGGGTGACGCCGCGGGCGGCCTCGAGCTGCTGCGTGCGGAGCTGGTCGCCGGTCGCGACCCCAGCGTCCTCTACCTGGAAACCGGCCGGGTGCTCAGGCTGCTCATCCACCTCGCCCTGGGAATCGGGACCACGCCGGAGCTCGCCGACGAGCAGCGGGCCGAGCTCGAACGCCTTGCCCAGGATCTCGGAGTGGACCCGCTGACCCGGATGCTCGGCCTGTGGCTCGAGCACGACGGGCTCCTCAAGGTTGCGAGCAACCAGGAGCTGGCCCTCGAGGTGGCCTGCCTGCGCCTGTCGCGCTGGCCGGCAGTCCGGCAGCTGGAGGCGGTCCTGTCCGGCGCCGGGGCCCCCCCGAAACCGCCGCCACGCCCCCCCACCCCGGCGCCGAGCACCCCCCCGCGGACCGGCGGCGCCCGCCCGCGAAGCGCCCGTGGCGCGACCGCGGCGGCGCCCGAGCCACCACCCACCCCCCCGCCTCCGCAGCCCGCGGCGGACGAAGCGGCCGCGCCGGAGCCGACCGCGCGGCCGGCACCGAAGCCCCGACCGGGCCTCGACCCCCTCAGGCGGGAGGTGGAGGACGACCCTCAGGTGCGCCTGGTCCGCGGCGTCCTCGGGGGTGAGATCGTTTCCGCCCGCCCCGACACCGACGAAGGGTGAGGGGGCCGTGAGCGACCTCCGCCCGCCCGTCGTCCGGGACCTCCTCACCCATCTCCAGCGGCTCCCCGGTGTCGGGCCTCGGACCGCCCGCATGCTCGTCGAGCACCTCCTGACCGTCCCCGAGGACGAGGTGGCCCGGCTGGCCGGGGCCCTCGCCTCCCTCCGCGGAGCGGTCCGACACTGCTCCCGATGCGCCCTTCTCACCGAGGACGACCCGTGCGCGGTTTGCGCCGACTCGGGCCGCGACCAAGGCGTGATCCTCGTGGTCGAGGACCCCACCGCGGTGTGGTCCGTCGAGGCCACCGGGGAGTACCGGGGCCTCTACCACGCCCTGCTCGGCCACCTGTCGCCGCTGCGGGGCGTCGGGCCGGACCAGCTGACCATCCCGCTCCTGGTCGAGAGGGTGTCGCCCGGGTCGGTTCGGGAGGTGATTCTGGCCACCAACCCGACCGTGGAGGGGGAGACCACCGCGCTCTACCTGGCCCGGCGTCTCCAGCCATCGGGGGTCGAGGTGACCCGACTCGCCTCGGGCATCCCGGTGGGGGGCGAGGTGGCCTCCGTCGACCAGGTGACCCTGACCCAGGCCCTGCAGCTGCGCCGTCGCCTGTGACCGCTCCGTCCCCGCCGAGCGGACTTCCGTGGTACCCTCGATCTGTTGCTCCTCGGTCGCAAGTGTGCTAGAAGGTGGGAGTAGAGGGGGTTCGCAGCCGTGGATTCCAGTCTGGTCATGTACGAAGAGGAGTTCGAGCGCATCACGCAGCTCCTGAACCGCCTCCGGGTCGACGCCAGCGCCAAGATCGTGTTCCTGGTGGATAAGAACGGCCAGCAGATCGCGGGAGCCGGCGAGATCGACCAGGTTGACACGACGTCGCTCGCCTCGCTCACCGCCGGCAACGTGGCCGCCACCGACGGTCTGGCCAAGCTGATCGGCGAGAAGGAGTTCTCGATCCTCTTTCACGAGGGTCGCAAGGACAACATCCACATCTCGATCGTCGGCCAGCGCCTGATCCTGGTGGTGATCTTCGACGAGCGTTCCTCCCTGGGTCTGGTCCGCCTCCGGGTCCGCAAGGCCTCGTCCGACATCGAGCGGGTCCTCAGCGACATGGAGCTGAAGGCACAGCAGGTCGGCGCCTCGAACATGGCCTCCCCCTTCGCCGAGATCACCGACGAAGACATCGACGCGCTCTTCTCGGAGTGAAGTGAGATGGCTCGCCCATGAGCTTCATCAACTACGCTGCCCGTGAGATCAACGTCAAGATCGTCTACTACGGCCCCGGCCTGTGCGGGAAGACGACCAACCTCCAGTACATCTACGAGAAGTCCAACCCGCAGCAGAAGGGCAAGCTGATCTCCCTGGCCACCGAAACCGACCGCACCCTGTTCTTCGACTTCCTGCCCCTCGACCTCGGCTCCGTGCGCGGCTTCAAGACCCGATTCCACCTCTACACCGTGCCCGGTCAGGTTTTCTACGACGCCAGCCGCAAGCTGATCTTGAAGGGGGTCGACGGGGTCGTGTTCGTGGCCGACTCCCAGGAAGCTCGGATGGACGCGAACATCGAGTCCCTCCGCAACCTCGACGAGAACCTCAGCGAGAACGGGTTCGAGCTGCGCGTGATCCCCTACGTTCTCCAGCTGAACAAGCGCGACCTGCCGAGCGCGGTCCCGGTCGACGAGCTGTACCGCGTCCTCAATTTCAAGGGCGAGCCGACCTTCGAAGCGGTGGCGACCCAGGGCATGGGCGTTTTCGAGACCCTGAAGGCGGTCGCCAAGCAGGTCCTGTACGAGCTCCGTCGGCGGTAGGACGCCCGACCCCCCCACCCCTCCGGGGGGTGAGGTTCTTCACGGATGAGTCAGGTTTCGGGGCGCAGAGCGCGCCACCTCGACCTGGACTTGGTCTTGGACCTGGACCAGGTTGGGGCAGTGGTTGCTGGGGCGGTCCACGCGCCTCGACCGGCGGGGAGGATCCCAGTAGAATCCCCCAATGTCGTCGGACGCCCGCGACCCGGTCCCCACCCGAGCCGTTGTCATTCTCGCCGCCGGTCTCGGCACGCGCATGCGGTCGAGCCGCCCCAAGGTCCTCCACGAGCTCGCCGGCCGACCGCTCGTCGACCACGTCGTCGACCTGGCCCTCCAGCTCGCACCGCCGGACCTGGTGGTCACGGTGGTGGGCCACGGCGCCGACCAGGTCGTGGCGGCGGTCGCCCCCCGAAGGGTGCTGACCGCCCTCCAGGAGCCCCAGCTCGGCACCGGCGACGCCCTCCGTGTGGCCCTCGCCCGGCTCGGCGAAGGGGCGCCGGACGAGGTCCTGGTTCTCTCCGGCGACGTCCCCCTGCTCCGGCTCGCGACCCTGACCGCGCTGACCGGACGCCTCGCCGGCGACACCGTCGCCGCCATCCTGACCGCCCGCCTCGACCGCCCCTCCGCCTACGGACGGGTGATCCGCGGCGCCGACGGCTGCGTGGACGCGGTCGTCGAAGCCCGCGACGCGGACCCCGCCACCCTCGCGCTGCCCGAGGTCAACGCCGGGGTCTACGCCTTCCGCCGCGAGCCGCTGCGCCGGGCGCTCGGGCGCCTCGGCACCGACAACGCCCAGGGGGAGTACTACCTCACCGACGTGGTCGGCCTGCTGCGGGCGGACGGCCTGCGGGTGGCTGCCCAGGTGCTCGACGACAGCGCCGAGATGCAGGGGGTGAACTCCCGGGCCGACCTGGCCGCGGTGGCGGGGCTGCTCAACCAGCGCCTGGTGGCCGAGCTGATGGCCTCCGGGGTGACCGTGCTCGACCCCGCCACGACCTGGGTCGAGCCCCACTGCCGGGTCGCCGCGGACGTCGTCCTCGAGGCCGGGGTCCACCTTCGCGGCGGCTGCCGGGTCGGTGCCGGCGCCCGCGTCGGCGCCCACAGCGTCCTCGACGGCGTCGAGGTGGCCGAGGGAGCGGTGGTGCCGCCTCTGACGCACCTGCGGCCCTGAGTACCGGCACCGCTCGAGGAGCCTTCAGCTGTCAGCTGATCGCTGAACGCTCCTTCGACCTTTCATCCTGCGCCCCGCCGATGTTACTCTGCAGCCCCCAGCAGGACGGGAGGAGCGCGTGAGCGAGCACCCCTTCGACGGCCCGGATCACCTCGGCATCAACACCCTCCGCACCCTGGCGATGGATGCGGTCCAGCGCGCCGACTCGGGCCACCCCGGCGCCCCCATGGGCCTCGCCCCGGTCGCCTACCTCCTCTTCACCCGCTTCCTCAAGCACAACCCTGCGAACCCCTCCTGGGTCGACCGCGACCGCTTCGTGCTCTCCTGCGGTCACGCCTCCATGCTGCTCTACGGCATCCTCCACCTGACCGGCTACGACCTCTCCCTCGACGACCTCAAGAGCTTCCGGCAGTGGGGCTCCCGCACCCCGGGTCACCCCGAGCACGGACTCGTGCCGGGGGTCGAGGTCACCACCGGCCCCCTCGGCCAGGGCTGCGCCACCTCGGTCGGCCTGGCCCTGGCCGAGGCTCACCTCGCCGCCCGTTTCAACCGCCCCGACCAGGAGGTCGTGGACCACCGGACCTGGGTCCTGTGCTCCGACGGCGACCTCATGGAGGGGATCAGCTCCGAGGCTGCGGCCCTTGCCGGCCACCTCGGCCTGGGCAAGCTGGTCTGGATCTGGGACGACAACCGGATCACCATCGACGGCGCCACCAGCCTCGCCTGGAGCGAGGACGTACCCCTGCGCTTCGAAGCCCTCGGCTGGCGGGTCATGGCCGCCGACGACGTCAACGACCTCGAGCGGCTGGCGGCGGTGCTGGCCGCGGCCCGCGAGCCCGCCGACCGCCCGACCCTGGTGGCGGTGCGCAGCCAGATCGCCTTCGGCGCCCCCACCAAGGCGGGCACGTCGGCCGCCCACGGCGCCCCCCTCGGAACGGACGAGGTGCGCGGCGCCAAGGTCAACCTGGGCTGGCCGCCGGACGCGGAGTTCGCGGTCCCGGACGCGGTTCGCGAGCGCTGCGGACAGGTGCGGCAGCGGGGGGAAGAGGCGGAGTCTCGCTGGCTCGAGACCGTGTCCCGGTGGGAGCGGTCGTTCCCCGAGCTCGCCGCCGAGTGGCACCGCCGCGTCGAGGGGCGGTTGCCCACCGACTGGGAGCGCCACCTGCCCGTCTTCCCCTCTGACGCCAAGGGGGTGGAGACCCGGACCGCCTCGGGCGCGGTCCTCAACGCGCTCTCCCCCCACCTGCCGGAGCTCGTGGGCGGCTCGGCGGACCTCGCCGGGTCGTGCAAGACCACCCTGAAAGGCAGCGGGCACGTCGGCCGCGACCGGTGGGGGGAGCGCAACCTCCACTTCGGCATCCGCGAGCACGCCATGGGTGCGATCTTGAACGGCCTCTCCCTCCACGGCGCCGTCCGCCCGTTCGGCTCCACCTTCCTGGTCTTCTCCGACTACATGCGACCGGCGATCCGTCTGGCCAGCTTGATGGAGCAGCCGGTGGTCTACGTGTTCACCCACGACTCCATCTGGGTCGGCGAGGACGGACCCACCCACCAGCCGGTGGAGCACCTCCTGGCGCTGCGCTCGATCCCGGGGTTGGTCGTCCTGCGGCCCGCCGACGCCAACGAGACCGCGGCCGCCTGGCGGGTCGCCCTCTCACGGCGCGACGGGCCGGTCGCCCTGGTCCTGAGCCGCCAGCGGCTGCCGGTGCTCGCCGTCACCGCCGAACGGGTGACGGAGGGGGTCGCCCGGGGCGCCTACGTGGTGGGGGAGGCCGACGGCGGGAAGCCCCGGGTGGTCCTCGTCGGCACCGGCTCGGAGGTGGCGCTGGTCGTGGCCGCCCGGGCCGTGCTGGCCGACCGGGGGCTGCCGGCGCGGGCGGTGTCGATGCCCTCCCGGGAGCTCTTCCTGCGCCAGCCTCAGACCTACCGCGACCAGGTGCTGCCGCCCAATGTCCCTCGCCTGGCGGTGGAGGCGGGGGTGACCCTGGGCTGGCACGAGGTGGTGGGGGACCGCGGCGCCACGGTCGGCATCGACCGCTTCGGCGCCTCGGCGCCGGGGCCGGTGGTGGCCGAGCGGCTCGGGCTGTCGGTGGACGCGGTGGTGGCGAAGGCCCTCGAGCTGGTGGCGGAAGCATGAAGCACGGGTGACTGCCGAACCCAACCGCACCAGAACGCAAAGACGCCAAGATCCGCAAAGACGCAGGAGGGAATCCCTCTCTTGCGTCTTCGCGCTCCTCTGCGTCGTGGCGTTCTGGGTGGGAGGGGGAGCTGACAGCTGAGCGCTGACAGCCGACAGCTTCCCCGATCGGGATCAGGACCGGGACAACGGCGGTTGTTCTATCATGACCCCCTGGGAGGCACCCCGAAGCGGGGTCGGCCCCCCCGCTGGAGGCAGAGGATGAGCAACCTGAAGCGCCTGTGGGACGAGCACCGTCAGGCGGTGTGGCTCGACTTCATCCGCCGCGACCTGGTTCGGGACGGAGAGCTCGCCCGCCTGGTGCAGGATGACGGCATCCGAGGAGTCACCTCCAACCCTTCCATCTTCCACCAGGCCATCACCTCGGGCAGGGTCTACGACGACGCCATCGAGGCGCTGCTCGCCGACCGGCCGGGTCTTTCCACGGTCGACCTGTACGAGGCGCTGGCCGTCGACGACATCCGCGCCGCGGCGGACGTCCTCGCGCCCGTGTACGAGTCCTCCGGCGGGGCGGACGGCTTCGTCAGCCTGGAGGTTTCGCCGCACCTGGCGCGCGACGCGGCCGGCACCGTCGCCGAGGCCCGCCGGCTGCACGCGGCCGTCGGCCGGCCCAACCTCATGATCAAGGTCCCGGCCACCGACGAGGGGCTGCCGGCCATCGAGACCCTGCTCGCGGAGGGGGTCAACGTCAACGCGACCCTGATCTTCTCGCTGCGCCACTACCGCGGGGTCGCCTCCGCGTACCTGCGCGGCGTCGAGCACTGCGCCGACCCGGCCCGGGTCGCGTCGGTGGCCTCGTTTTTCGTCAGCCGCCTCGACACCGTGGTGGACTCCGAGCTCGAGCGTCGCGGCACCGAAGAGGCGCTGGCGCTGCGCGGTCGGGCAGCGGTGGCTAACGCCGCCGCCGCCTACAGGGTGTTCCTCGACCTGTTCGGGGGGAGCGCCTTCGCGCACCTGAAAGCCCGCGGCGCCCGGGTGCAGCGCCCCCTGTGGGCGAGCACCTCGACCAAGAACCCCGACTTCAGCGACGTGCTCTACGTCGAGGATCTGATCGGGCCGGACACTGTCAACACCATTCCGGTCAGCACCCTGGACGCGTTCCGCGACCACGGCCGGCCACAACCCGGTCTGGAGGCGGTGATGGCCCACGCCGAGGAGACGCTGGCCCGCCTGCGCGCCCTCGGCGTCGACCTGGACGCGGTGACCGAGCGATTGCAGCTGGACGGGGTGGCCGCGTTTGCCGCCTCGTTCGAGGCCCTGCTCGCCGCCCTCGAAGGACGCCTTCAAGCCCGGGCCGCCGGCGGATAGTCCCCCTCGGGCAGGAGGCGGACCGGCGAACGGCGCCGCGGGGTCCCGCGGCGATGCCCGGTGGCGTGGGCGAGGGCAACCCGAGGGTGGGACCGGGAGGAGAGAGAGGCGCACATGTGCGGCATCATCGGCTACACCGGCTCGGACCAGGCGGTTCCGGTCCTCCTCGACGGCCTGCGCCGGCTCGAGTACCGCGGCTACGACTCGGCCGGCCTGGCGGTGGCGGACGGCGCCGAGATCGGCGTCCTGCGGGCGGCGGGCAAGCTCCGCAACCTCGAGCAGCTGGCCTTCCGGACGCCGCTCGAGGGAACGGTGGGGATCGGCCACACCCGCTGGGCCACCCACGGCGCCCCCACCGAGGCCAACGCCCACCCGCAGCGGGACTCCACCGGCACCGTCGCGGTGGTCCACAACGGCATCCTGGAAAACTACTCCACCCTGAGGCAGGAGCTCCTCGCAGCCGGCGTCTCGCTCTCCTCCGACACCGACACCGAGCTGGTCGCCCAGCTCCTCGGAGGGGTGCGGGGCCCGCTGGTGGAGCGGGTGCTGGCGGTGCGCCCGCGTCTCGCCGGGCAGTACGCGGTGGTGGCCATGAGCGCCGCGGAGCCGGACACCCTGGTGGCGTTCCGCCAGGGTCCGCCCTTGGTGGTGGGGCTCGGGGAGGGGGAGACCATGGTCGCCTCCGACGTCACCGCGCTGCTCCACCGCACCCGCCGCGTCGTGTACCTCGAGAACGGCGACGTGGCCGTGATCCGGTGCGACGGCGTGGCGGTGCTCGGACGGGACGGCGCGCCGGCCCGGCGGTCGGTGGAGACCCTCGACTGGGACCCCGGCCGGGCCGAGAAGGGGGGCTTCCGGCACTTCATGCTCAAGGAGATCCACGAGCAGCCGGACGCCATCCGCAACACGGTCACCGCCCACCTGACCAGCGACCGCCGCGCCGTCGACCTCGAGTCCACCGGCTTGGATGGGGATCGTGTCGGAAACCTCCGCAGGGTCCACCTCGTCGCCTGCGGTACCTCCTGGCACGCCTGCCTGGTCGGCAAGTTCCTGCTCGAGGAGCTCGCCGGGCTCCCCACCGAGGTGGACTACGCCTCCGAGTACCGCTACCGCTCCCCGCTGCTGGCGGACGACGTGCTGGTGGTGGGCGTGTCCCAGTCGGGGGAAACCGCCGACACCCTCGCGGCGATGGAGCTGGCGCGCGACGCCGGGGCGCCGCTGGCGACGGTCTGCAACGTCCGCGGCTCGTCCGCGTGGCGGCTGGCCACCGCCCGCATGCTGACCCAGGCCGGCCCCGAGATCGGGGTCGCGTCCACCAAGGCCTTCACCACCCAGTTGGTGGCCCTGACCATGCTCGCGCTCGCCCTGCGCCGCGCCCGGGGTCGCGCCGACTCCGTCGACGAGGACCTGCTGGCCCGGCTGCTCCGACTGCCCCTCGACGTGGAACGGACCCTCGCCCAACCAGAGGAGCTCTACCAGGACGCGACCTCGCGCCTGGTCCGCGCCACCGACGCCCTCTACCTGGGCCGGGGCGTCCTCTTCCCCATCGCCCTCGAAGGCGCGCTCAAGCTCAAGGAGATCTCCTACCTCCACGCCGAGGGTTACCCCGCCGGCGAGATGAAGCACGGCCCGATCGCGCTCGTGCAGGAGGGGTTCCCGGTGGTGGCGGTGGCCACCGACACGCCCACCCGGGACAAGCTCCTCGGCAACCTGATGGAGGTCCGCGCCCGCGGCGCGTCGGTCATCGCGGTGGCGGAGGAGGATGCGGGAGAGCTGGCGGAGGTGGCGGACCTGACCCTGCCGGTGCCCCGGGTCCACCCCCTGCTGCAGCCGGTGGTGACGGTGGTGCCGCTGCAGCTGCTCGCCTATCGGGTGGCGGTCGAGCTGGGCCTCGACGTCGACCAGCCGCGCAACCTGGCCAAGAGCGTGACCGTGGAGTGACCCGTGCACCGCACCACCGCCATGACGTGCCCGCCATGACCCGTTCGATTCTCGACGACCTCAACCCGCCCCAGCGCGAGGCGGTGACTCACGGCACCGGCCCCCTCCTGGTCCTGGCCGGTGCCGGCTCGGGCAAGACCCGGGTCCTCACCTACCGCGTCGCCCACCTGCTCGGCAGCGGCCTGGCCGCGCCGCACGAGGTTACCGCCGTCACCTTCACCAACCGCGCCGCCGGCGAGATGGTCGAGCGGGTCGAGCGGCTGCTCGGGCGCCCCCCCGGGGCCACCTTCGTCGGCACCTTCCACCGCTGGGCACTGGGCCTGCTCCGCGCCTTTCCGGAGCGCCTCGGTTTGCCCAAGCGTTTCGCCATCCTCGACAGCGACGACCAGCGGAGCCTCCTCGCCCGCGCGGTCAAGGACCTCGAGCTGGACCCGAAGGCGTTCCCGTCGCGGGAGGTCCAGGCCCGGATCTCGGCCGCCGCCAATCGCGGCCACGGGCCCGCTCAGCTTGCCCACGCCGACCAGACCGGGCCGGAGCTCGCCCGGGTGTGGGAACGGTACATCGCTCTCAAAGGGGAGGCGGGCGGGGTGGACTTCGACGACATGCTCGCCCTCGCCCTCGAGTTGCTCCGCCGCGACCCCGAGGTCCGGGCCACGGTCCAGCAGCGCTGCCGGTTCCTCCTGGTGGACGAGTTCCAGGACACCAACCACCTCCAGCTCGAGCTCCTGCGGCGCGCGGTGGGCCCGGAGAAGAGCCTCACCGCGGTGGGGGACGAGGACCAGTCCATCTACCGCTGGCGCGGGGCCGAGGTGGACAACATCCTGTCGTTCGAGAAAGCCTTCGACGGCGCGCGGGTGGTGACCCTGGAGCAGAACTACCGCTCCACCGAGCCGATCCTGCGCGCCGCGGGGGAGCTCATCGCCCACAACCGGCTGCGGCGCGGCAAGCGGCTGTTCACCAGCCGCGGCGGCGGCGAGCCGGTCCGGCTGTACGTCGGCGAGGACGAGCGGGCCGAGGCGCGGTGGTGTGCGGACCGCATCGAAGAGCTGGCGGACCGCCACCCCCTCGGGTCCATGGCCATCCTCATGCGGACCAACGCCCAGACCCGCCCGTTCGAAGAGGAGCTCACCCGCCGCCGCCTGCCCTACCGGGTGGTGGGGGGGCTCCGCTTCTGGCAGCGGGCCGAGGTCAAGGACGCCCTGGCCTACCTCCGTCTCCTGGTCCGGCCCGGCGACACCCTCGCCTTCCAGAGGGTGGTCAACGTGCCGGCGCGGGGCATCGGGGCGGCCACGCTCGACCTGCTCACCGCCCACGCCGAGGCCACCGGGCAGGCGCTTCCGGTCGCCGCCCGGGAGCTGCCTGCAGCCTTGAGCCCGCGCGCGCGGTTGGCCCTGGAGTCGTTCTTCGGTCTCCTCGACGCCGCCGCCGCCAGACGCGGCGAGCTGGGAAGCGGGGACCTGGCTGGGTTCCTCCTCACCGAGTCCGGGCTGCTGGCGCTCTACGACCAGGGGTCCGAGGAGCACCTCGCCCGGCGGGAGAACCTGGGTCAGCTGGTTTCCGCCCTGGCCGAGGCCGACCAGCGCGGCCAGAGCCTGGAGGAGTTTCTCGACGCCGTGGCCCTGCTCGAGGAGGGGGACGAGGCCAACCAGTCCTCGGCCGTCGGGCTCCTCACCCTCCACGCCGCCAAGGGGCTGGAGTTCGACGTGGTGTTCCTCGCCGGTCTCGAGGACGGCCTCCTCCCCCACGCGAGCTCCCTGAAGGACGGCGACGGCCTCGAAGAGGAGCGGCGCCTGGCCTACGTCGGCATGACCCGGGCCCGGCGCTGGCTGGCCCTCACCGCGGCCCGCTCCCGGTTCCTCTTCGGCGATCGCAAGCTGACTCGAAGCTCACCCTTCCTGCACGAGCTCCCGGTCACCGCGTACCGCGACGTGTCCGACCTCCCCCTGACCCCGGCGGTCCCGGCCCCGTCCGGCCGGCCCGCCCACGATTCTCGGCCACCGCAGGCGCCGACCGCCGAACCCCGGCGACGTGGCCGCCCGCTGCCGGCAACCGTCACCGACGCCAATGGCATCCCCTGGCGTCCGGGGCTCAAGGTCCGCCACCCCACGTTCGGCAGCGGGCTGGTGCTCCAGTGCCTGGGCGGCGGCGCCCAGCTCAAGCTGGTGATCTTCTTCGACCGGGTGGGCCGCAAGACGCTGCTGCCAACGCTCGCCAAGCTGGAGAAGGGGTGAGAGAGCTGTCAGCTTTCAGCTTTCAGCTGTCAGCTTCTCCGCCCACCCCGCCCGCCCTCGTTCCAGGTCCGACCCCGGCGCGCGGACCGCTCGAGAGGACGGCGCTGTGCCAGCGGTGGCTGGCATGGCAGTGCCACCAAGGGGCGGCTGCGGTGTTTTCAACTCAGCGGCCGCGACAGGAGCCAGCGGCAGGCGCAGCGTGGCGGTGGACAGCGCCAGCGAGCAGCGCCAGCGAGCGGGAGCGGGGCGTGGGACCTGCTCGAAGCCCCCCTCCAGCCGCCTCATGGCCATCACCGCTGCCCTCGAGGCTGCGCGGGTGACCGCCCACCACCCGAACGCCGTCGCGACAACCCACACTGGGCCTGTCGCTGTCTGCTGACGCTGACGCCTGACCCTGCTCCTGACGCCACCGCTGCCCCTGTCGCTGTCGCTGACGCGGTCCCTGACTCCTGCCGCTGTCGCTGTCGCCGATTCTGCCCCGGTCACGCCTGATCGCGCCATGTGCACCGTCCCGTCGGGTTCGGCCGCTCGAGAAGCCCACCTCGCGACGCGCTACGGGTAAGGCCGCTGTTGCGCCGACCCGGCCGCCCGCGAGACAATCGTCGTTCGGAGGTGGGGATGGCAGAGTTCCACCACACGACCGTGCTGGCGGTCCGACGCTCGGGCGCGGTGGCGTTGGGCTCGGACGGCCAGGTCACCCTCGGGACCACGGTCCTGAAGCAGGGGGCGACCAAGGTCCGCCGACTGGCCGGCGGCCGGGTGTTGGCCGGGTTCGCCGGCTCGGTGGCTGACGCCCTGGCCCTCTTCACCCGCTTCGAGACCAAGCTGGAGGAGTACGGCGGCAACCTCGAACGGGCCGCGGTGGAGCTCGCGCGGGACTGGCGCACCGACCGGGCGCTGCGCCACCTCGAAGCGCTCCTGGTGACCGCGGACCGCAACCTCACCCTGCTCGTCTCGGGCACCGGCGAGGTCATCGCCCCCGACGACGGCGTGGTGGCGGTGGGGTCCGGAGGCAGCTGCGCCCTCGCCGCCGCCCGCGCCCTGCTCGGGCACACCGAGCTCGGCGCCGAAGCGATCGTCCGTGAGGCGCTCCGGATCGCGGCCGGGATCGACATTTACACCAACGAGCACGTCACCGTCGAGGAGCTGACCACGTGAAGCCGGAGCTGACCCCGAAGGAGATCGTGGCCGAGCTGGACCGGCACATCGTCGGCCAGGACGACGCCAAGCGCGCGGTGGCCGTGGCCCTGCGCAACCGCTGGCGCCGGCAGCGGCTCGACCCGGTCCTGCGCGACGAGGTCGCGCCGAAGAACATCATCATGATGGGCCCGACGGGAGTGGGCAAGACCGAGATCGCCCGCCGCCTCGCCCGCCTCACCGGCTCCCCGTTCCTCAAGGTCGAGGCGTCGAAGTTCACCGAGGTGGGCTACGTCGGGCGGGACGTGGAGTCCATCGTCCGCGACCTGGTGGAGGCGGGCATCCAGATGGTCCGCGAGGAGCGCTCGCGGGAGGTCCGGGTGCGGGCCGAGCGGGCGGCCGAGGACCGGCTGCTGGACCTGCTCGCACCCGGACCCGCCGGCGCCCCGGAGGCGCCGTCCAGCGATCACCGGCGGGCGTTGAAGCGGATGCTGCGGGACGGCGAGATCGAGGACCGGGAGGTGGAGGTCGAGGTGGACGAGCAGCGCACCCCGACCGTGGAGATGTTCACCCCTCAGGGCACCGAGTCGCTGGGGATCAACCTGCGGGAGATGTTCGGCGGCATGTTCGGCCGGCGGACCCGCAAGCGGATGCGGGTGGGGGAGGCGCGACGGGTGCTCACCGCCGAGGAGGAGGAGAAGCTGATCGACCGCTCCCAGGTCGAGGCGGAGGCGGTCAACCGCGTGGAGGAGGCGGGGATCGTGTTCCTCGACGAGATCGACAAGATCGCCTCCCGCGAGGGGAAGGGGCACGGCCCGGACATCTCGCGGGAGGGGGTCCAGCGGGATCTCCTGCCCATCGTCGAGGGGACCACCGTCAACACCCGTTACGGCCCGGTCCGAACCGACCACGTCCTGTTCATCGCCGCCGGCGCGTTTCACGTGGCACGCCCGTCGGACCTGATCCCGGAGATGCAGGGTCGATTTCCCATCCGCGTCGAGCTGGGCGCGCTGTCCGCCGGGGACTTCGAGCGGATCCTGCTCGAGCCGGAGGGCTCCCTGATCCGCCAGTACACCGGCCTGCTCGCCACCGAGGGGATGGACCTGCGCTTCGAGCCGGAGGCGGTGACCGCCCTCGCCGGACTGGCCGCCGAGATCAACGCCTCGACCGAGAACATCGGCGCCCGGCGCCTGCACACGGTGCTCGAGCGGCTGCTGGAGGAGGTCTCGTTCTCGGCCCCGGACCGCAGCGGCGAAGTGTTCACGGTGACCGCCGACATGGTCCGGGAGCGGCTGCAGCCGCTGGTCGCCGACCGGGACCTGGCCCGCTACATCCTGTGACGCTCCGTCCAGCTGCCGCCCTCCTCGCTGCGGCCCTCGCAGTCCTCGCGGGCTGTGGCCGCAAGGGCCCACCGCTGCCGCCGGTCATCCGGATTGCCGAGCAGACCCGGGACCTCGCCGTCTACCAGGAGGCCGAGGTCGCGGTCCTCACCTTCGCCTACCCGGCGATGACCACCGCCGGGGGGGCGCTGCCCGACCTGGAGGCGGTGGAGGTGTGGCGCGCCTCGCTGCCGCCGGACCAGGAGCCGCGGGGCACCAGCACCCGCGAGCGACAGGTCGCCTCCCAGCTCCTGGCCAGCCGCGGCGAGCTGGTGCGAACCCTCGACCGCGGCGACCTCGACGCCGCCACCCGCGGACCCTCCCTGGAAGTCCGGGACGAGCTCCGCCAGTGGTACGAGGATCACCAGGGGGAGATGCCGCTGGTCCTCTGGTATGCGGTGCGCAGCATCTGCTGCGGCGGTCGCCCGTCGTCGTTTTCGAACATCGCCCGTCTCGAGCCCCAGCTGCCCCCGGACCCGCCGACCGGCCTGGTCGCCACCCCCGAGGCCACCGGGGTCCGGCTCGCGTGGGACCCCCAGGAGGGCCTGGTGGCGACGGTGGAACGATCCGCCGACGGGCAGCGCTGGGACATGCTCACCACCGAGCCCGTCACAGCGTCCGAGTGGCTGGACGAGACCGCGGCCCAGGGGCAGACCCTGAGCTACCGCCTCCGCTCGGTGCGGGCCCTCGAAGGGGGAGGGCGGGTGGTGGGGGCCCCGGGCACCCCGGTGGAGGTCGAGCACCTCGACCTCTACCCGCCTCCTGCCCCCGCCAACCTCGTCTGCCTGCCCGAGGGTCGCAGCGTCCAGCTGCGTTGGGAGGGGACCGCCGAGGCCACCCGCTACCTGGTGCTGCGGCAGCAGGGGGACGGACCCTGGGTCCACCTCGACGACGGGCGCGCGGAGCCCGAGCTCACCGACGCCGAACCCCCGGTCGGCCACCTGACCTACGCGGTCAAGGCGGTGGACGAGGCCGGCAACGAGTCGGAGGCGGCCCGTTGCACCACCGTCGTCGGGGGGGAGCCGTGAGCGACCCGGACCTGCTCCTGAAGGTCGAGGGGGCGGGCAACGACTTCGTTCTCGGCACCGGTGCCTGGTCGGCCCGAATCACCGCCGACCCGGCCCTGGTGACCCGCCTGTGCGACCGCCGCCGCGGCATCGGCGGCGACGGCGCCCTGGCGCTGGCGACCGAGGGTCCGCACCGCCTCCGCCTCACCTACCGCAACCGCGACGGCTCGCCCGCCTCCTTCTGCGCCAACGCGACCCGGTGCGCGGCCCGGGTGGGGGTCGAGCTGCTCGGCTGCGAGCCGGCGTTGGTCGTCAACACCGGGTGGGTCCCGGTGCCGGCGCGGGTCGACGGCGCCTCGGTCGCCCTCGAGCTCCCGCCCCCCCCGGTCGAGCCCCGACCCCTCGTGGCCCCGCTCGGCCCGACGCCCCGTCCCGCGTGGTACCTGACCGTGGGTGTGCCCCACCTGGTGGTGGCGGTGGACGACCCGGACGCTCTCGACCTCCGGACCGTGGCACCTCCCCTTCGCCACCATCCGGACCTCGCTCCCGACGGGGCCAACGTCAGCTTCGTCCGTCTCGAGGCGGACGGCGTCCTGGAGATCCGCACCTGGGAGCGGGGGGTGGAGGGGGAGACCCTCGCCTGCGGCTCAGGGCTCGTGGCCGCCGCCCTCGTCACCCTGGCGCAGGTCGGCCGCCGGGCGGTGGACTGCCGCCCCCGGTCCGGGGACCTCCTGCGGGTGGAGGCCCTCGGCCAGCCCCCCACCTGCCCGTCGCGCCTCACCGGCCCCGCCCGCATCGTCGCCCGCCTCGAGCCGCACCCGGACCTCGTGGGGGAGTGACCCCACCCACCCACCCAAAACGCAAAGGCGCAAGGGGGAGGCGCTGAGCCAACTTTCCTACCAGAGGCGCAGAGCCACCACCCGTTCACCGCTGAAGGCGCAGAGGCTGCCAACGCTCGTGCTGCCAGCGAATCGCGAGGTGTCGTGGACAGACGTCTCTTCGCAACGCACCAGCTCCTGAGCGGAAAGCGACGAAGTGGGTCAGTCTGCTCTTGCGCCTTTGCGCCTTTGCGCCTTTGCGTTGTGTCCGTTCTCGTTCGATCGGCAAGGTCGGTCGCTTGGCCTGCGTGTAGCGTCCGTGCTGCGCCTTCGCGTTCCCTTGCG
>Ga0068714_10003154_pt1 | contig 19935 bp, 17 predicted proteins | sample MTBNYHSulfiMetaG_FD_62988 | JGI IMG/M metagenome (GOLD analysis project Ga0068714, IMG submission 62988) | Enrichment culture microbial communities from rom New York Harbor, USA that are MTBE-degrading - MTBE-NYH (New York Harbor Sulfidogenic)... | ecosystem: Environmental > Aquatic > Marine >... | reverse complement strand
GCCCAGGAAGGGAAATATAAGAGAAGCAGTCTGAAAGAGGTTCCGGAGGAAATCTTTCAAAAATATTTTAAGGTTGAAAATGGATTTTATGTTCTGGACCCATCCATACGGGGGAGCGTGGAATTCAGAAGACATGATATCACTTATGAAGAACCGTTCTCTGGGATGGATATTATTTTGTGCCGAAACTTAGCATTTACCTATTTCTCTAAGGAAACCCAGATCAGTGTGTTAAAGAGAGTTTCCGATAGTTTGAAAGAGATGGGTTACCTCGTCATCGGATGGGACGAATCACTTCCACTCACCTACCCAACCCTTTTTATCCCCGCTTATCCCCAAGAGAAGATATACCAGAAATTTTGAGCGCAACAAGTCTTCGCTCTGAGGCGACTTTTGAGGTCAACGATTACGGGAAATCACGCATTCCAATTCAATAAATGAAAATCATATCGAAACATTTTGTGATGTTTGAAAACAGAAGATATATAGCAAAATCGTAACCATTGGGCTTTCCCTTTTCATTTAGTCCAGCTGCCCTTAATACTGTACTGAGAGAGATTTGACCTGGCAGAAAGTCAGTAAAAATGAGTCGATACCAGCTCAGTGCAAAATACGGATTAGCTTACAGCAGCGACATGCTTGACAGATACATCGAAAGAAGAGGAATAATATTCGATCAAATTACTGAAAAGGGGACATTATTCAGGTAACCAAGTTTCAAGAAAAAAACAGACAGCTCATGGAAAAGATTGAGAGGTTAGAAGGAAAATAAAAGAAAGTAAGGAAAGTATTGAAATTTGTAATGGTTCTGGTTAGTGATATGGGAGAGAAGTACCTGGGAAAACATCTTTTTAAAAAGAGAAAAGAGCAATTATTAGAGATACAGACAAAATATTCTAATGAAACCTCAAAAAAAAGCATTTCACTCCCCAATTAATCTTTAAGTGATCTTTTTAAAAGCTTTTTCTTGCGTAAGTTTTCCGAGGGGGTATTAGTCGCAAAAATTTCTATGTAAGGTTTCGGGAATGCGGATAAGGGCTGCCACAGAACTTCTCCACTTAGATGCCATCTTAAGGGATTGAAAAAGTAAAACGTCTTACTTGGGGCAACTTGATTGTGAAAATTTTCTCCTTGACACGTAAAAGGGGGAAACGTATCATTCAATAAATTCCACTCAATAAAATATAATTTCATACTATGAGACATCGAAAGGAAAAGTTTAGAAATAACAATTTATACACCATTAGGGCTATCGAGCGTGCAATTCAAGTACTGAATTGTTTCTCGTTTCAACAGAAAGAACACACAATGGGGGAATTGGCACAACTAACAAACCTGTCCAAATCGACCGTATTTCGCATACTCCAAACCTTGGAGAAGCACAAATTTATTGTTTACGATCAACAATCCAACCAATACTCCCTCGGTATGAAATTATTCGAATTAGGAGGGATTATCTTTTCCTCCCTCTCGTTAAGGAAGGCTGCCTCCCCATTTTTGGATCACCTGGAGGCCAAGGTTAATCACACAGTCCTCATGGGGATTTTAGAGGATGGTGAACTGGTTTATGTCGATAAAAGAGAAGGAAATGAGCCCATTAAGCTAACCTCAGAAATAGGGAAAAGGAGACCTCCATATTTCGGGATGTTGGGAAAAACATTGATGGCCTTTCTTCCTGAAAAAGAAGTTGACGATCTTTTGACTCGATATCCTCTGGAAAAGGTTGCTCCTCGTTCAATCACAGACCCAAAAAAGTTTAAACGAAGTCTGAAAGAAATCAATGGAAAGGGGTATACATATGAATATAGCGAAGCCGTTGAAGGGGTGATCGGCATCGCCGCACCTATTCGAAACCATCTGCGGAAAGTAGTGGCGGCAGTTGGAATAGCCGTCTCTGCCTTCAGTGCCAATGAGGAAAAAATAAATGAAATCATCCGATTGGTGACTGAAACCGCCAAGGAGATCTCTTTGGCTTTGGGATTTATTGAATTTCCAAGGGAGAGAGGAGGTGAATCATTATAATAAACCTAAAGAAGAGGAGCTGGGACGTAAAGATTGGGGTTGACGCTAATAGCTAAAAAGAATATCTATGTCAATAGGAGGTGACAAATGAAAGGGAAAAAGTTGTTGCTGATTTTATTAATTGTATTCCTGTTGCCTTTTACAACAGTTTCTGCTAATCCCTCAGAGAAAATAGAAATACAGATTTACTCAAATCCTCTGGGGGCTACCGGTTATGTTCTTTCGTTTGGATTGGCTGAGATTATTAACAAACATTCTACCAAATATCATGCCACCTGCGTTGAGTCAAAAGGGTTAACAGTGAATATGCTCTACTTAATTCTGAATCCCGAAGCTAGGAAGAATACCATTATTTACGTGAATAACGTTGGTGTTGGCGAGGCGGAGAAAGGTTTGCCCCCTTTTAAGGGACCCTATCTAGACTTTAGATACATAGCGCTGACAGCTAATATAAACATTTTCATGGTAAGTGCAGACCCTGAAATTAGAAAGGTTAAAGATTTTGTGGGCAAGAGAATTGCTGTTGGCTCAAAGGGCCATAGTACCGAGTACACCATGAGACTTGTCTTGGATCATGGCTATGGTATCTGGGACAAATTGAAGGTAAACTATCTGTCAATGGGGGCGGTGAAGGATGCTCTCCAGGATGGAACAATCAATGCCGGTGTGGCAGCCGCAGCGGTATTTGAGCCAGGGGGAGATTGGAAAGGAAATCCGGCTTGTGACGAGCTTTTGACCACAAAGAAGTGCTATCTGATATCTTATGACGAGGATGCAATAGCAAAAGCGAGGGAAAAGAGTGGGTATGTCCTTTACCCCATAACAATGGGACCTAAAAATTATGGTAAGACAATAGTGACTGAGCCAGTCACAGGGGTTGTCGTGGCAACTACCTGGAACGTCGATAAGAGCATGCCTGATGAGTATGTACGGGATATAGTGAAGATAATATACGAGCATGCCGATGAGTTTGCTACCTACCATGCAACGGGTAAAACGATAAAGAAGACAACCATTTCCGCAGTGCCTGCTCCGCGTGAGAAATTCCACCCCGCAGCAATCAAATTCTACGAAGAGCACGGGCTTAAGGTGGGCAAGTAAAGTTGGCAGCCTTCAAGTAAACTGCCCCGCAGCAGAGCTGCGGGGCAGTAAAATTCAGAACCTATTTCCATGTTGTCATTCCTGCGAAAGCAGGAATCCAGTTTAGAGAAGGTTAAGGATTGTGATTCATTAGGTAGCGCCGGTCCTTAGTCTTCTCTTTTGATATTTCCATATAGCAGGAGAATCCGAAAATTTAGTCCTCTATTCTTTTTCCCTTCCCACCAGGGGAGGGAAGGATTCAAGTAAGATTATTTTTGGTGTAAGCGGAGGATAAAACGAAGGATGGGAAAGCGTGTTCTTGATATATTAATAGCAATAACGGGAGTGGCAATGGTAGTGTACCACCTTATTTATTCCCAATATTTGCTTCAAGGACCAAAAGAGCATTGGATTACCCACCTGGGTTTGGCACTCCTTCTAACATTTTTACTTTCAATGCGAAGACGCAGTAAATTTTGGCCTATAAAACTCGTAATGGTACTAACGACCATCTGCTTATCTTTTTATTTATGGGTTTGTTATCCCCGCCTTGAAATTTATGGTATGCTTCAGGCGAATTATTTGGACCTCCTCGTCGGCGCGATACTTATTTTCCTTTGCCTTGAAGCGACTAGGCAGAGCTTTGGATTGGTAGTGCCAATAGTGGGTATTCTGGCTATTGTGTATATGTTTTTCGCCTCTTATCTTCCAGAGGGGTTGTTTCATGCTATGTCTCTAAGGCCGGATATCATACTTGAAATTCTGACTGTAGGTTTTGCCGATACAGGAATATTCGGACCTATATTAGGTGTATCAGCCACCTATATATTCCTATTCATGGTGTTTGCTGCTTTAGTGCAGACATCAGGTGCAAACGAGTTCTTTAATCAGGTGGGAAACTTGGTAGGACGCAAAGTTAGGTCTAGTGCCGCCATGGCGGCTGTGGTAACTAGTGGTTTGGTCGGCTCAATCTCTGGACAGTCAGGACCCAATGTTATGATTACTGGGTCTTTTACGATACCAGCAATGAAGAAAGTCGGATACACACCAGAACAGGCGGGGGGTATTGAGGCGGCAGCATCAACGGGGGGACCAATTATACCGCCTGTAATGGGAGTAGCTGCTTTTTTGATGTGTGGCATAACTGGGATACCATATGCCAAGATAATTGGTGTCGCTGCTCTGCCTGCATTACTATATCTCTTTTCCGCTGGTATCTATGTGGAATTTCAGGCAGCAAAAATGAAAATCACTCCTCAAATCATAGATGTAAACTATCGAGAGCTGATTCTAAGGGCCCCTCTGTTCCTTTGCCCTTTAGTGGCCATCATAGTATTATTCGTCATGGGATACACACCACTGTATGTTAGCTTCTGGGCCTGTATAATCATCTTAATCCTAAGCCTGTTTAGAAAACAGACCCGCCCCTCGTTAAAAGGCCTCATTGATGGATTGGTTAATGGGGCTTCAATAGGGGCTTCCATCGCAACTATCTGTGCTGTTCTGGGGTTAGTAGTAGCTGCTGTAACCAATACCGGCCTTGGGGTAAAGTTGCCCGCTGCTATAGGGGCACTTGCTGGGGGTAATTTACTCCTTGCATTGATTTTGACAGGGATATCCTCACTCATTCTTGGTATTGGGATGCCGGCTTCGGCCAGTTACATATTGGTGGCCGTAGTGCTAGCACCGGTGTTGGTTAAAATGGGAGTAAACTTGCTCGCAGCGCACCTTTTTGCTTTTTATCTTGCCAATTTTTCATATCTTACCCCTCCTGTAGCTTTATCAGCTGTCTTTGCGGCAAAGCTAGCCGGTGGCAATTTCTTAAAGACCGCTTTTGAATCTGCTAAGGTAGGTATAGGTGGTTTTGTCTTGCCCTTTATGATCGTGTGGGTTGAAGCATTGGTCTGGGATTTCTCTGCCCCTTTTTTTGCAGTTGTTAGCTTGATTACCTGTTTTGTCACCTTTATTGGTATCCAGGCAAGCCTGGTCGGTTATTTTCTGAGAAAAATTAATTTGAAGGAAAGACTCATATTGGGGATAAGTCCAATTTGTCTCATGATATATCTGGCTACCAGAAGCATAATGTGGTTTGTGGCTGGAGTAGGAATTCTCGTAATCCTGTTTTTTTGGGAAAGACGCCAGAAAAAAGTCTTAAATATGACAAGATGAGAAATGCTGATGGACTAAGATCGTATTATATGAGTATGAGTAGCTAATAATTTTTATTCGCTCATCACCCATGAAGCGTGTCAGAATCTAATAGTGAAAAATCCATAAAAGGGAGGTTTTACCAATGAAAAGAAAGAATGAATGGCCCAAAGCAATCTTCTATGATTCAAAAAATACTTTGTTCGACTGGTCTACGGTCTGGATTGAAGCGGCCTCTAACATCGTTAATCATTATGGAAGTAAAGTAGATGGTGGGGAATTCAAGACCACTTGGCACAGGTTCCTCATCGGTGAAAACCATCGGGTTGCATTCGGTGAATATCACGAATTTACACAAGTTCTTGAGGAATCTTTATTCTATACATTCAAATACCATGGCATTCCGGGTAATAGGAAGGATGTTAAGTTCATGACAGATCTCTGGGATGAAGTCCAACCTTTTCCGGATGTTTTGCCTGCTTTTAGCAAACAGCAAGAGATGACCAAGGTTATTCTTTTTTCCAATGTAGAGACAAGATATTTGGATTCGATGGTCAGTAAGCTCCATGGGTTTAAACCCGACTTCATTGGTACAATGGAGCAGATTAGAGCATGCAAACCATCGCCCCGTGCATATCGTTGGGTATTGGAAAAAAACAAGCTTGAGGTAAAGGATGTCCTTTACTGTGCAAGGCCGCAATGGGACGTGCAAGGTGCTATAGCCTTAGGTATGAAGACCGCCTGGCTTAACAGAGCGCAAGAAAAACTCGAGGGAGTCAAGCCCGATTACGAAGTAAAGGATCTTCATGAGGTTACCAGTATCACCGAATCATACTTCCGTTCAAGGTGAAATAAATATGTCAGCAATATTGAAATGGAGGATGAAGATATGGAGTCCATCTCCGCTCGAACCCTGCCGAGTTGGAGAAAATACAAAAGATCTCTATGCCGGATGGGCTGTAAGAACAGGGATCTTTGCGTGCCTCCTGGGAAAGAAAGGCTTTACCAGAACGGATAGCATCTTTGAAGGTGAATTGGGCCTATATCGGGCATTAGGTGCTCAAAGATCACCACACACAGCCTTGGAAGGTTTGGGGCAGGAGTGGATCATTCGAGCCACCTGCGTAAAACCACATGCCTCTTGTAGATTTACCCATTCTTCTGCGGATGTTGCTCTAAATTTGGTCCAGAAATATGATTTTGACCTAAACAATATTGAGAGGATTGAAGTGACTACGGATACCATCCCCTTTCAACTAAATAGAGGTTCAACTCCCTCCACTCCCATCGATGCAAGGTTCAGCATTCCTTACGTGGTCGCTTTAGTGTTGGTAAAAAAACGGCCAATTATTTTGGAAGACTTTCTCCCTGAGATCCTTAATAATTTTATGATAAGAGAATTAGCTAAAAAGGTTGAGGTAAAATTGGATAAGTCTTTAGATGACCTATATCCTGAACCTCCAGAAGGGAAGGGTTATCGGACTTCCATTATGAAAATCCGATTAAAAAGTGGGAAAGAATTTGAATCCCGTGTCGATTTCCCGAAAGGGGATCCCATGAATCTTGTCTCTTGGGAAGAGGTAATTGAGAAGTTTAACAGTCTCGCCATGCCTGGCCTTGGGGAATCTCAAACAAAAATATAATAGAAATTGTTACCAATTTGGAAAAATTCAGCGATTGCTTCAATTGGTTGGGCTTTTGTCCACCGCGTAACCTCAAAGACCTCTACTTTTTTCTACCTCGGCCCACAAAAAGCCAGTTTTTATACGAGGAGGAAGGACATGAAATTCATCGTGAAGAGATCAACTTTGCAGGGCACTACCCAGATCCCCGGCAACAAGTCGGCCACTGCTCGTGCTATCGTCCTGGGCGGCCTATCGGAGGGCGTGTCGCGGGTCAGCAATCCTCTGCCTGGGTTAGATAGTTTCTCCATCGTAAGCATGATGCAAGCATTAGGCGCTAAGATCGACACTTCCAACCTCCTGGAGTGGATCTTCGAGGGGGTGGCAAACAAGCCTCAGGTGCCCAACTGCGTGTTAGACGCTGGCAACTCCGGTACTGGCTACTACCTTTTAACCGCCATCGCCTCCCTCATCGATGGCTACTCGGTCATTTCCGGCGACTATCAAATCTGCCGGCGCCCAGCCCAGCCTCTAATCGATGCCCTGAACGACTTGGGCGCCCAGGTCTTCTCCACCCGCAATGCCGGAGTTGCGCCTCTGGTAATCAAGGGCCCATTAAGAGGAGGCTGCACCAAGCTGCCTGGCATCAACTCCCAGTGGCTGAGCCCGCTTCTCATCGCTGGCGCCCTGAGCCAGGACGGGATCACTGTCATCGAAGACAACCTCATGGAGCGGCCCTACGTCGACATGACCATGGGTTGGATGAAGCTAGCTGGCGCCACCTGCAGCCACAAGAACTACGACGAGTTCAATGTGCCCGGCGACCATTGTTACAGGGCTTTCACAGCCCACGTGCCCGCTGACTGGGGTAGTTCGGGCTATCCCATGATCGGCGCAGCCATCACCGATTCTAAAGTGACCTTTGTGGGCATGGACCCGGACGACTTCGCTGGCGAGCGCAAGTTCCCCTACATCCTCAAAGAGATGGGTGCCAAGATCACCCTCAGCGACGGCGGCCGCACCATAACCGTGGAAGGAGGCAGCGATCTGCAAGGCATTGAGATCGATTGCTCCGGTACCCCGGACGCCGTGCCCATCCTGGCTGTGCTTGGCTGCAAGGCACAAGGCAAGACGTTCCTCTACAACATCAGTGCCAGCCGCCTAAAGGAGACCGACCGCACCCGCTCCATCAAGGAGGAGCTGACCAAGATGGGCGGCAAGTTCGAGGAGACACCTGACAGCCTGACTATCTACCACTCCGAGCTCAAGGGCGCCGACATTGATGGCCGGCACGACCACCGAATCGTAATGGCGACTGCGATTGCCGGCTTGATTGCAAAGGGGCCTACATTGATTGACCATGCCGAATATGTGGAAGTCTCTTTTCCTACCTTTTATGAGGTCATGAAGGGGCTTGGCGCCCATATTGAATTAGTTGATCTGATAGAAGAAAGAGGCTAAAGCTGGAGAACTCCTCAAAGCTGAAAAAGATCAAAGAGGAAAGTGGTTCAAAATCAATTGCCACAGGAAAGGGTTGCCAGTCCTAAAAGGCGTATTCTTTTTAGAGAAATAGGGGGCGGTGATCGGGGAACTTCAGGGGGTGGCCGGAATGCATCGGAACAAGCTGTAGAAAATACACAAGTCCCTCCGGCGTGGTATCACACAAAAATATTTTGTTTGAAAAAGCAAAATGAAAAAAATAATCGTTTGTATAGCAACCCTGGATACTAAGGGACAGGAAATTAAGTTCATTAAGGACATTATTGAGCGGCGGGGACACAAAGCATTGATCGTGGATAATGGAATTTTGGGTAAGCCAACCATTCACCCCGATATCACCAGGGAGGAAGTTGCAGCTTCCGCCGGTACTACTCTTGATGAGATCAAAGCTATTGGGGATGAGAGTAAAGCAGTTGAGATTATGACAATGGGGTTATGCAATTTAGTCAAAAATTTATATCACTCTGGTAGACTTGATGGTATGATTTCTATTGGAGGAGGAATGGGCACCAGTATGGCGACGACGGCCATGAAGGAATTGCCGTTGGGTGTGCCTAAGCTCATGGTTTCTACCAAAGTGGCGCAGTCAGGAACAGGGAAAGAATACATGGGGACCAAAGATATTACCATGGTCTCTTCTGTAGCGGATATAGCGGGTCTCAATAGATTAACTAAAAAAATAGCGACAAACGCTGCAGGAGCAATAGTGGGAATGGTGGAAAGTCCCAAGGTTGAGATTGTTGATAAACCCCTTATAGTTATAAGCATGAACGGAACTACTACTAAATGTGGTTCAAAAGTGATGTCTATGCTTGAAGAGGAAAATTATGAAGTAGTGGTATTTCACAGTATTGGAGTCGGAGGCAAGGCACTCGAGGAGTTTATAAAAAATGAACCGGTGAAAGCGGTTATTGAGTTAGGCCTCAATGAGATCGGAAATGAGCTTTTTGGTGGTATGGCGAGTGCTGGTCCAGCGAGATTGGAGGCGGCGGGAGAAAAAGGGATTTTACAAATTATCACTCCTGCCAGTGTGGATTTCATCAATTTCCTTGCTCCAGATACAGTACCCCCCAGATACAAAAACCGTAATCTAATATTTCATAATCCCCAAGCTACAACATTACGTCTTAGCAGTGATGAGATGATATTGGTTGCTGAAGTCATGGCTGAAAAGCTAAACCGGGCAATAGGACCAGTAAGGGTCCTCATTCCTGCCCACGGCTTCTCATCATGGGATCAAAGAGGAAAAAGTTTTTATGATCCGGAAGCTGACAGAGTATTTATTGATTCTTTAAAAAGGAGATTGCGTTCATCCATTATGGTTTCTGAGATCGAGGTCCATATTAATGACAACCAATTTGCGGATGCTATTGTTGAAGAAATTCGGAAGAACGCTTTGGAATGGGAAAGAAGAGAATTGAAATCATCTTAAGATCAAAGCAAGGACATGATCGCAATTTTTGAATGGTGACTGGTAGTGAATTCTAAGAGAAGAAAGGAGGACTAGGAAATGTTTGATGACTTTAGAAGCTTTATTGAGGAACTAGATAAGAAAGGAGAACTTGAGAGGGTTGAAGGTGCGGATTGGGATTTAGAAATAGGAACGATAACTGAGCTATTTGCTGAACGCCGGGGCCATGCCCTCTTATTTGATAAAGTAAAGGGCTATCCAAAAGGATACAGGATTGCTTCAAACGTTGTTATGACTCCCAGGAGACAGAGGATGGCGTTTGGTATTCTAGAAGAGATGCCGGAGGTGGAAGTCATAAGGGAATGGAAGGATAAGTTTAACCGATACAAACCTATACCACCCAAAGAGGTTAAAACCGGTCCTGTGATGGAAAACGTGTTGAAGAAAGAGAAAGTTAATATCTTAAAATTCCCAACCCCTAAATGGCATGAAAAAGATGGAGGACGTTACATCGGTACGGGGGTGGTGACAATTACTAAAGACCCCGATGAGGGATGGGTGAACTGTGGTACTTACAGGGTAATGATTCAAGATGAAAAAACCCTCGCCTTTTACGCATCCGTAGGAAAGCATGCCGTTATAGCACGTGAAAAGTATTGGGCAAAAGGGGAGAGTTGTCCTGTTGTAATGTGTTTTGGACAGGATATGCTCCTGTTTGCTATGTCCACCATGCAACTACCTTGGAGCATGTCAGAGTTTGAGGCCGCTGGGTACATCAAGGGTAAACCTATTGAAGTCATAAGAGGGCCCATTACAGGTTTACCAATACCAGCTACAGCAGAAATAGTAATAGAAGGTTTTTCACCACCTCCCACTGTTGACAGCAGACCAGAAGGTCCATTTGGTGAATGGACGGGCTATTACGCTTCTGGAACTAGAAATGAACCCGTAGTTCACCTAGAGGCAATTTACCATCGGAATGACCCAATACTCCATGGCCAACCTCCGGTAAAACCACCGGCTAACACTTGGTACCCCATCCCTCTGCATACTGCTATGACGCTTTGGAACAGGTTGGAAGTGGCAGGAATGCCTGGAATAAAGGGTGTCTATGTTCATGGACCAGGGAATCGAATAATAGCCGTTGTATCTATTAAGCAATCATATCTTGGTCATGCCAAACAAGTGGGAACCCTTGCTGCTACTATGTTATCAGGAGGAGCTTGTTCTGGGAGGTATATTATTGTTGTTGATGAGGACATAGATCCAGCTGATTGGGAGAGTGTAATGTGGGCATTAACCACCAGATGTAATCCCGAGGATTCAATCGAAATAGTTAGAGGGTTCCTAACTAGCCCTCTTGATCCAATGTTACCTCCCGAAAAGAGGGAAAATAGAGACTTTACGACGGCAAAGGTGATTATAAATGCGTGTAAGCCATATCATTGGATGAAAGATTTCCCACTAGTGAACAGAGCGAGCGATGAATTAAGAAAAAAAATAATAAATAAATGGCCTTCTCTCTTTGTTTAGAGTACCATTAAAAAATTAACGTTACACTTCTACCGTTCGTAGGTGATATGTTCCACCTTGGTCCTCTTTTCGGCGATCTTAGTCAGCTTTTTCTGAATATTGAGTTGCTGATTTAAGTTAACGATCTGCTGCTTATTGATTCGAACCTGTTTCCCTCAGGAGGCGATCTTCCCTTCAGCAAATGATGTTCAAAGGACGTCTTTACAGGAACTTCGCCGTCACTTTTTGGGAAGCAAAGTAAGGGAATCTTCGCTTCTTAAACTCATAGGCCAAAAGCTTTTTGCCAAAGGGATTGACACATTTTGTTAAAAATTATAGATATGCAACTATCGATAGACGCGAGAGTCATATTTAACATTGAGTCCTTTAACTTTAGATCTCTATGTATGAATCACTTTTGGGGGTCTTAGCAGAAATAGAAAAACGCCTGGTTGCAGTGTTGACGGTCGGTTTCACTTCCTTAATGATATTTGTAAGGTAAGTTTTTGATAATTTCACAGTTGTCCGGTAAGGGAAGCCGGCTCCATTACGGGAAAAAACCTAGGCTTAGGTTGAAGCTTTTCTTTTTGGGGAGGCAAGGGAGGTTGGCGTTGACCAAATAATCATCAAATTTTCTTTAAAAAGGTCCAACACACCTAAACCAAGGATAGCTTGCCAATATGTGTGCTTCTCTGGACATCAAGATATTATTTTGAAATCTGCATTTTTGGATCAAATCCACAATTAACGAGTAATTAGCATAGAATCACCTTAACCATTCTATATTCAGATGATTTGTTTCAATGAGATTTAGTTTTACCCAAAGATCTTTATTTTAGTTTTATTGTTCAAAATTGTAACTTTTGGCAACAGATATCCCAGTTTTTTGTGATCACATATTCTGACTTTTAAAAATCTCTTAATATTTAGCGGGTTTCGAAATTCAATGGAATGGCATTTATATTGCATAATTAATTTATAGATTTTATTGTAGTTTAAATAACCGATAAAGCCAAACTCCGAGTAATCGGGGGGCGGAAAGCCACGGGTCCCAAATTTCCGGGATAGCCGGGTTGCCGAAAGAATCTTCTGCAATCAAGCAGAAAGAAATTCATTCAACCCGTGGCTTATGTTTGCCACGGGTTTTTTATTAATCGCATTTTTTGAAAGGAGGGGAGTTATGAGTTTCATCGAATCGTGTATCTACTATAAAGATTCTAAATGTGTGCTTAAAGGGGGTTGTTGCGATCTCAACTGTGATATGGCCGACACGGAAAAAGGAAATCAATTTTACGATGAGATCGACCCATTTACAAAGTGGCGGATCGAGAGGGCACAAAAAGAAAAAAATTCAGAATCGAAATTAAATTAAGGGTTGTTCATTTTTCTTCCATCGGATAATTTGACTTCCTGCTCAATCCTTTTTATCCAACATCCTCAGGACACCCGCTCCTTGAATTTTTCCCTGTTTTAACAAGATGAGAGCCTGATTGGCCTCTTCTAACTTAAATTCTTGAACTTCAGGAATGATTGGAATTTCTGCAGCCAGAGGTAGAAATTCCTGAGCATCCTTTCGAGTAATATTCGCAACACTTTTAATTTCTTTTTCATCCCAGAGAAGTTGGGCATAGTCGAGAGGGGGAATAGGATTTCTCTTTCGGATGACCGCTAATACTAACCTTCCGCCTTTTTCTAATGCCTTCAATGCCCGAGGGACGGTTTCTCCCACGGGAGTGAAATCGATGGCGCAGTGGAGTCTCTCAGGAGGTTCATCTTCCGCTCCCCCTACCCAGGAGGCTCCCAGTTTTTTAGCCAGTTTTCGATGCTCTTCCCCTCTTGTAAAAACAAATACATTACAACCCCAGTATTTCGCTATCTGAACGACGATATGAGCGGAGGCCCCGAATCCAAAAAGTCCAAGGACTTGACCTTTTTTAACCCCGGATAGAATTAAATCTCGGTATCCAATGGCGCCGGCGCATAAAAGCGGAGTCGCCTGAGCATCGGAGAATCTCTCAGGGATTAAATAGGCGAAGTCTTCTGAAATGACAGTATATTGGGCGTAACCTCCATTGACATGGCATCCGGTCCCTTGAAATTCCAGACATAAATTTTCTTTTCCCTCTTTGCAAAAATGGCACTTTCCACAGGCTGAATGGATCCAGGCAATTCCTATCCGATCTTCTAAATTAAATTTTATTGCCCCTTGACCCAATTTATTTACTCTTCCAACAATCTGATGTCCCAAGACAATGGGGAGCTTCGGGGGAAGCCTTCCTTCAATCTCGTCGAGTTCTGTATGGCAGACCCCACAGGCAGAAATCTTTATTAAAATCTCATTAGACCCGGGGACAGGGTCTGGCAGATCCATCATCTTCAGGGGTCCTTTTTCTACCGGAGAAATTTCTTTGAGGACCATGGCCTTCATCTGTCGATTTTCCTCCTCTTGACTTAATGGTTACATATCATACACCATTTTTATCATTTCTGAGTAGTAAATAACAATCTTTTTGGTAACCCCTCAGCTACAGAGCGCGAAACAGTCGATCCGTCAGGAATACTTCCAAAACTTTATCAAGTGCATTTTTGAAAGTTGTGGGTAACAATCATCGCGGCCTGATTCATCCCTGTAAGGGCTATTTTATCTCGGTAGAGTCCATTGAGAGGTGGCAATATAAAGTTTTTCCAGCATCCCTGCCAGATCTCCAAAACCTCCTGAGGCTAAGGGTTTACTCTTATTAGTTATTATCGGAGAGAGCCATGCAGAATTATTTTTAAATCGACTGAGAGATGAAGATTCGGAAGGGAGTCATGTTTTATACTGGGAAAGAAAGGAAGAATTAAAATCCATATCGAATCATGAAAGTTGGGTATTCAACAAAACCTACAACCCTGCCTACAGCAGGCAGGGTTGCCTTAACCTTGGACCAACGACTTTAATTTCTAAGAAGTAGCAATTAATTTCTGTAATACCCCTCAACCCACACTCTTCTCTCTGTATAATAGCCTGGGGTTTGGCGATCTTCATAATGTTCTGCTACCCAGTTTCCCCAACGATCGTAATGGCCAGGGATCCGTACTCTTTCCCAAGCGCCAGGAACCCATTCACGCGTCATTTCCCAATGGCCCGGGACATATTCCCGTGGCGGAGGGGGATAATAAGGTTCTGGAGGAGGCGAGTAAACGACCCGAGGCGGAGGAGGCGGCAGGACATGTAAGCCATGCAGGATCAATCCTCCTAACGCGACAGCCCCTAATGCAATTCCAGCCCCTTGCCACCGATGACGCGCTTTTGATCCAGCCTCAGCAGGGGGAATGGTGAATGCAGAAATTAAGGCTAAAACCAAGACCATCAATGCCAACTTTTTCCACATAAAAGATTCCTCCTTTCAGATATATCTATTACCTTTTACTTTGTTAGACGGAAGAAGTAAGAAATTTATTCAAAGCTAAATTTTTCTAAAATTCTTATTCCAGTTTAGATCATAGGTCTTGGGAGGGAAGGGAAGGTTAACCTTAACATTAAAAAGGAGGCGAGTTTGCTTCCAATCCTTTACAATTGCGGATTTTTTCTATGGTTTATGGGTTACATAAGATGTTACCTGAGGGGACCTTTGTCATATGCTTGAAAACTGAGTAGCAAAACGTTTAAAGGTGACGCTGTAAAGGTTTGGCGATAAATCGCCCGGCGATGTAGTTGTCTATGTTATTTTTAGCCGGCTCGGCACACTCACCTCCCTTTTTATATAATTTTTATGCAGTTGCAAGGTTAACTCTAAGTGTAGGGATTGGGAATCAGAACTGGGCAGAAAGGGTTATAATGATCACTCCTTCCCCGTGTTTCGGGCCTCCAATGGAAATCGTTCTTCCCGGGGAGAGTCTTACCTGAGTATTAAGAACATCTATCTCCTCCCGTTGGATCTTCACTCTCACATCCGCGACATTTTTATGCTGCCTGATTAAAGTGAGCTCAATTTTTCTCCCAGGGTGAGCAGGGGATGAGACGGACTGGTTGAGGTAAAGGGTAGGGGTTTCCTCTTTCAAGAGGCGATAGGAGGAAAAATCGACAAGAGGTTTGAATTGATCTCGCATATCTTTTAGGGATGAATCGATTCTGGTCCCAACATTGGAAGCCTCAAAAACTCTCAGGCGAACCTGGACCTGACCGTAGGACAACGAGGCTGAGAGTAGAGAAAGGGGAAAAACGAATAGTAAAATGAGGAATATCCTTTTCATGATCTGGATGATTCTTGATCCTCCTCGTCGAATAGCCATATCATGGTCGTTTTTGTCTTTTCGGACTCATAGACCATGATGTTATAGGTCTCACTTTCGATGTATTCTACAACAGATCTTTCAGAATAGGAAGGGATTTTTTTAAAAATAACTTGGGTTGATATGAAGAGAAGGGTGGCGATCGTCGCTACTGCAGGAATCCAAACCTTCTTTTTGAAAAGAGGGGAAAGACCCATCCACGACCGTAGGGATTGCCACCAGCTTCCTTTTTCCTGCGAACGAATTTCTCGGTCGATTTTTTGCCATACCCAGGGGAAATCCTCCTGCTGGACGGCCTCTTCAACAGGAGCTTTTATGAATGTCCTCAGCCCTTCCATGGACATTAAGGTGTCCCGGCAGGTTAGACAACTCTGTAGATGACTTTCTACTAAAAGCCTCTCTTTGTCTGTGACCTCTCGGTCAAAATATTTTTCTAAGAGTTTTGATACGGACGAACAGGAATCTGTCATCTGACTCCCTCCTCTTTTAAAGGATTGGAGGGGCCACCGCTTTGGCCTTGAGGGCCCACATAATCCTTCAATAGTTCTTGCATCCTCTTTCTGGCATAATGAAGGCGGGACATCACCGTCCCGATCGAACATTCCATGGCATCTGCCATCTCCTGATAGGAAAGCCCCTCCACTTCTCTGAAAATAAGGGCAGCCCTCTGTTCTGCGGGGAGCTTCTCCATCGCCGACTTCACCTTCTCTTCCAACTCCTTTTGGAGGAGAATCCTTTCCGGCCATTTTCCAGCTTCCTCAGAGGGTTCGAAACTTCCTTCCTCATCGAGGCTTGAAATAAATTGTTTTCCCATCTTTCTTGCATGGTCAATGGCCGTGTTCATCACCATTCGATAGAGATAAGTGTAGAAATGTGACCTCCCTTTAAAGTTCTTAATGGAACGGAATAGCTTGACAAAGACTTCCTGAACAATATCCAGGGCCTCCTCCCTATGCCTCACCACGCCATAAGCGATTCGATAGACCTTCTTCTGATATCTATCGAAGATCTCCTTCAGAGCCTCTTGATCTCCTTGTTGACATCTGGAGATCAATTGAGTTTCTTCATGATTCACTCTCTTTTATCCTTTTAGACGAGAAAAATGCTTAAATATTCAAATACTAAAATTATATTAATTATAACTTAATTGTCCATTATTATTTTTATTGAAAAATACGTCATTTCCGTATAATAATAAGCATCCTTTTCTAAGGGGTTCACTGACGGATGTTGACACCGAACCAACAAATATCTGTTCCCGGCCGATATTCCCATTGGTTCTTGCTGGTGGCCTCCATTTTTATCACCTGTTTGATCGCTTCCAACATTATAGCCGTTAAGCTGGTCAATATGTTTGGTTTGGTGTTGCCGGCAGCCATCCTCATCTTTCCCATCAGTTATATTTTCGGTGATGTGCTCACTGAGGTTTATGGTTATCGACAGGCCAGATGGGTGATCTGGCTGGGTTTTTTCTGTAACCTGATTGTTGTCGTTGCCATCTGGCTTGGGCAGATCTTACCTGCTGCCTCTTTTTGGAATGGGCAGGCCGCCTATGAGCGGATACTGGGCTACACTCCACGATTGCTGGGGGCGTCGTTTCTGGCCTATCTGATTGGAGAATTTGCCAACTCATTTGTTCTGGCCAAAATGAAGATCGCCACCAATGGACGGTGGTTATGGGTTCGAACGGTTGGATCGACCCTTGTCGGTCAGGGATTGGATTCTCTTGTATTCATGACCTTAGCATTTATAGGGACGATTCCCTGGCCTGTTCTCTCAGGTGCTATTGTGGTGCAATGGCTTTCCAAATCAGCTTATGAGGCGATCGCCACACCGCTGACCTATGGGGTGGTTAACTTCCTCAAAAAAAGGGAAGGGATGGATGTTTTTGATCGTGACACACGATTTAACCCGTTTTTGTTCGGAGAATAATTAAACATTGAATTCGATTAAGAAATTTGGATTGCTGATCATCGGCTGGCTATTTATTGTCTTGGGGGTTTTGGGCCTTTTCCTCCCCTTTCTACAGGGTATTCTATTTATCCTGATCGGCCTGGCACTCCTTTCCTCTCGGAGTGAAACCATCAAGCGTTTTTTAAAACATCTTGAAGAACATTACCCCCACCATCACCAGCGAATAGAGAACTGGAGAGGGAAGATCAGGAGGTGGTTTAAAAAAGAGGGCGTTTGAGATGGGAGGTTGAAGGATTGAGGAAAATGATTTTACCTCCAACCTTAGGCCTCCAATCTAACCCAACGAATAGCTATGACGTTTTTCCGGAGCTTCCGAAAAGTCTCATCTTGGATTGAACCGTTTGTTTGATGGCCTCCCGGCCAGGCCCCAAAATCTTTCGAGGATCGAACTCCTCGGGTTTGTTGGTGAGAACCTCCCGAATGGCACCGATAAAACTAAGCCTTAAGTCAGTATCAATATTGATTTTCGCAATACCTAAGGAGACCGCCACCCGGATGGCATCGTCAGGAATCCCTTTTGCTCCAGGAAGCTTAGCACCAAATCGCTCTGCCTTCTCAAGGACAGATTGGGGAACACCCGACGCGCCGTGAAGTACCAAAGGAATGTCTATCCTCCGTGCGATTTCTTTCAGGCGTTCAAAGTCAAGCTTGACTTCCCCTTTGAATTTGTAAGCGCCATGGGACGTCCCGATGGCAATAGCCAGGGCATCCACCTCTGTTTTTTTAACAAACTCCTCTGCCGCTTGCGGGTCGGTGAGAAAAGCCTCCCGTTCTGAAACAGACACTTTCTCCTCAATTCCTTTCAACCTCCCCAACTCTGCCTCTACCGAGACCCCTTTTTTTCTCGCCATCTGCACCACTTTTTTTGTTACCGCCATGTTTTCCTGAAATTCGAGGTGTGATCCATCGATCATGACTGAGGTGAATCCGTTCTCAACACAAGACCCGATGATGTCCAGATCCTTTCCGTGGTCGAGGTGAAGGGACAAAGGGATCGACGACTGATCAGAGGCTGTCCGAACCATGGAAACAATAAAAGACAGCCCTGCATACTGAATCGCTCCTTCTGAAACGGCGATGATGGCAGCAGATTTTTCCACCTCTCCTGCAGAAACGATGGCCTGGAGGATTTCCAAATTGTTGATATTGAAAGCCCCTACCGCATAGCCTCCTCTCTTGGCAAGAGTAAGCAGTTCCTGATTGGTCCGTAACGGCATATCCATTCTCCTTTCTCCATTCATTATTATCAGGAATAGTTTTGAATATCAACTTTTTTTGGAAAATGAATTCGTTTTTTATATGGATTTTGATTGACAAAGAGAATAAAATTAGTTAACCCCGTTAATGGAAAATGGGAAATGTCGGCAAAGAAGATGGATATCAACCGACGGCTGGATAAGTTGAAACGGAATGAGGAAAGGGCTAAACGACTTACCTTGCTCTCGCAATTAAGTCAGCTTCTAAACTCCACTTTAGATCCTAAGGAGATTCAAAGGGGAGCCATGGAGGCCGCCACTCGATTGATGAAAGCAGAGGTCGGCTCACTTCTCCTTGTCCACGAGGAGAAACGTCACCTCTATTTTGAAGTCGCCTTGGGTGAGAGAGAGGAAGATCTTAAAACGATCTCTCTCAGATTTGGAGAAGGGATTGCGGGATGGGTTGCTCAGCACGGGAAACCCCTGATTATGAATTCCCCTGAAAAAGATCGTCGTTTTTTTAAAGGGGTGGATGAGAAGACAGAATTTAAAACCCGAAATATCATCTGTGTCCCGGTCAGGGTTAAAGAAAAGACCATCGGTGTTTTAGAAGCCATTAATAAGAAAGGGAAAGGAGGATTTAACAAGGAAGACCTCTCCCTTCTCATCTCCTTAGCGGATCAGGTGGCCATTGCACTGGATAACTCCCGCCTCTATCAGGAATTGGAAGAGATGTTCTTCCAGACGGCCAAATCCCTGGCTGATGCCATTGAAAAGCGTGACCCTCACACAGGGGGACATACCCAAAGGGTGACCCTCTATAGTCAAGCCATTGCAAAATATCTCCCATTGACCTCTTTGGAAAAGAAATGGGTAAAGATCACCTCTGTGCTTCATGATATTGGGAAAATTGGGATTGAAGATGATATTCTAAAAAAACCAAAGCCGCTGAGCCCAGGGGAATTTGAAATCATCAAACGTCATTCAAATATGGGAGCGGAGATCATCGAACACATCCGACAACTGAGGGAGATCATCCCCGGAGTGAAATACCATCACGAACAGGTGGACGGGAAAGGTTACCCAGATGGACTGAGAGGAAAGGACATCCCCATTCTTGCAAAGATCGTAGCCGTTGCGGATACCTATGATGCGATGACAACCGATCGACCCTATCGGAAAGCGATGGACAAGA
>Ga0068714_10003150_pt1 | contig 19950 bp, 18 predicted proteins | sample MTBNYHSulfiMetaG_FD_62988 | JGI IMG/M metagenome (GOLD analysis project Ga0068714, IMG submission 62988) | Enrichment culture microbial communities from rom New York Harbor, USA that are MTBE-degrading - MTBE-NYH (New York Harbor Sulfidogenic)... | ecosystem: Environmental > Aquatic > Marine >... | reverse complement strand
TGAAATCATCCCGACTTTCTCATTAAATATCGTTTTCCCTGAATAAAAGACAGGGATCACGAGGAGCACCCCAAAGACAATAGAAACCCAGATTCCAGCCAGTTCGTAATTTTTTATAAGGGTATAGGCAAAAGCAACGAGCGCGGGGTAACCGGGACTCGATTTCCCTTCTGTCCAGTTTCCAAGCAAGACCTCTTTGGCATGACGAATATATTCCACGCCATCAATGTGAATGACTTCAGGATAGAGCACAAGAAAAATTCTTAGAATAAAAGCCAAAGCCATGATAAACAGGAGGGTCTGCCAATGACTCCTCTTTTTGCTTTCGGACTCCCCTTTTCGATGAAATGTTGAAATGATTTCCACCATTCTAACCCATGCACCTTGTTAATATTTGGACTATTTTATCACTCGCCCTGCCCTCTCCAAATATCTTTTTCTCCCTTCTGGAAGGCCTCCTCTTCTCCAAATCATTGACCCCTTGAAAAATATTTTTTGTCTCTGTTCCCACCAATTCATTCCATCCACTTTTGACTGTCTCCACCCACTCTGTTTCTCCCCTCAGTGTAAGACAAGGAACCTTTAACCAATAAGCCTCTTTCTGAACACCTCCTGAATCCGTAAGGATCGCTTTGGCATTTTTTTCCAACTCGAGCATGTCGAGATAGGAAACCGGCTCAATGAATTTAATATTTTTGAATTGAGTGGAGGCAAAATGGATCTCCATCCTCTTCTTTGTCCTTGGATGGAGGGGAAAGATAACAGGATGATTCCTCCCAATCTCATTCAGAGCTGCCAAAATAGATTTTAGCCTTTTCGGAGTATCAGTGTTCTCCGCTCGATGCAGGGTAACCAGATAGTATTGCAGATTGACAAGACTTAGATCTTGAAGAATGGTGGATTTTTTTTCAGCTAACCTCGAATAGTAAAGAATCGAATCGTACATCACATCACCAACATTTTTAACGAATCTCGCCCTTTCGTCTTTTATCCCCTCCTTTAATAAATTTCGAACAGCTTGGTCAGTGGGGCAGAATAGAAACGTTGAAAGATGATCTGTCAGGATCCGATTCATTTCTTCTGGCATGGTTCGATTATAACTTCTCAACCCTGCCTCTACATGTGCGACAGGAAAGTTGAGTTTTGCTGCAACCAAAGCTCCCGCCAGAGTCGAATTTGTATCTCCATAAACCATAACCGCTTCCGGTTTCTCCTTTTCCAGGACACTCTCTATTCGTTCAAGCATCATTCCAGTCTGCTTGCCATGAGATCCTGACCCCACCCCTAAATGATAATCAGGCTTAGGAAGGTTAAGCTCTTTAAAAAAAACCCTATCCATCATGGTGTCGTAATGCTGACCCGTATGAACCAGTACTTCTTGAATGCGCCTCTTCCTTTGATGGGCGCGATGAATGGCACGCGTGACGGCTGCCGCTTTAATAAACTGGGGCCTCGCTCCCACAATGGCAACGATTTTCATTTCTTTTATTTTTATTTTCAAATTAACCTCACTCCAAGACGATCTTTCTTGTAACCCCTCCCGCAGGCTTTACACACCGATTTCCCAGACCGAAAGGTGATTCCCTCTGCACACTGGCAGACCCATCCTTTCACTTTTCCTGGATTTCCATAGACCAAGGCATAATCTGGGACATCATCGGTCACCACAGAATTAGCCCCGATAAAAGCATATTGACCAATTTGATTGCCACAGACGATCGTGGCATTCGCCCCGATGGTGGCTCCTTTTCTGACGACAGTTTTCCGGAATTCCTTTTTTCGAGATATAAAACTTCGAGGGTTGAAGACATTTGTAAAAACCATCGACGGGCCACAAAAAACGTCGTCTTCCAATATCACTCCATCATAGACAGAGACATTATTTTGGATCTTAATATGATTTCCCAAAACCGCTCCTGATCCGACGAATACATTTTGTCCAAGAACACAATTCCTTCCGATTTTGGCTCCTGGCATGATATGAGAATAGTGCCAGACCTGGGTTCCTTCCCCGATCTCCATGGGTTCCTCGACACAGGCCGTATCATGGATAAAGACTTCGCGTTGCGGTTCTTTCCCGAATGCCATCACCTTCCCTCCTTCCTGCAACGACCTTTGACAAAGATCGAGGATTTTCAAAACCCTCAATCCATTTTCACCATCTGTCTTCGGTCTCTGCCGGGTTTGAAGACAATCTAAAAATTGGCGGCATTCCGCTTTAAGAGGCTCTTCCATGTCAAACTGAATCACCTCTGCATCTTCCTTCCGCGGAACAGGAATCCTCTCTATCCAATCAATCCGATGGCTGAAGAGTAAAAGTTTATCCTTTGGAACCACATCATCGAATACGGCCATCTTTCGGTCACCTACGATCACCAGCTTCTGTTCCTTATAAGGATGAAGCCAACTGACAAAAATGTGCGACTTCACACCGCTTGGAAAATTCATCGTGGTCATCGTCACATCGGCTATCCCCTGATTGAGGTAACTTCCCCCGTGGGCGGACACCTCGTTGGGCATCTCTCCCAAAAGAAGGAGGATGACGGAGATGTCATGAGGGGCAAAGCTCCAGAGGATATTCTCTTCTGTCCGAAACTTACCGAGGTTGAGGCGGGTGGAGTGAATATAATTGATTTTTCCCAGCTCTCCGTTCGATACGATCTGTTTGAGCCTGATAATCCCTGGGTGGTACTCGAGGAGATGGCCAACCATCAAGATCCTATCTTTTTCCTTGGCTAAGGCCACCAATTCCTTTCCTTCTTTCACTTTTAAGGCTAAAGGTTTCTCCACAAAGACATCCTTCCCTGCCTGCAGAGCCTCTTTGACCATCCGGTAGTGGGATTCAGCTGGAGTCGCTACGACCACTCCATCGATCAATGGATCTTGAAATATCTCTGAAAGACTAAGAGAGGGTTTGATCTGCGGATAATGTGCTCTTAACTCCTGGACCTTCCTCTCATCCATATCATAAAGGGTATGCAAGGCCATCAACTCCGAAAAATTCCGGACCAGATTCTTTCCCCAATAACCACAACCCACGACAGCGACCTTGGCCATAATACCTCCTCTCATTTATTCTCCGACTCCCTCCTGCGGAGGGCAGGCGTGACTCGGACTCTTCCAATCCCCCGATTCCCCTGAAGCTGTGAGGAAATTGTTCAAGCTGAGGGGACGGGTAGCGATATCGAAAAAGTTTTACAGCGGTACCTTTTTATGTTTACCACCCGCGATGAAAAACTTCAATAATCGTTGTCACTTGCAGAGCTTTCTTCCCTTTGCCCTCCAAACGATCGCATTTGTAAAACTTTTAAGATATTGTTACCCGACCGGCAAATCCCAATTTATCCCCACCTTTCCGCCACAAAGGGGAGGATTTTCAATTCGCCATTTGAAATTTGCAATGGTCATTGCGTCGACTTTAACCCCATTTCAGCCGGACAGAATTTAAGATGCCATTTGAGAAGGGTGGCGTAAATCGAGAGTTTACTCCTCCACTTTTTCATGGTAAAGAGGGTCAACAGACATCCGATGATCACTAAAATAAATTCAACCCATAATTTCATATTCAATCCGATCGGGAGGAGAATCCATTGAAAGAAACCCCGATGCTTTTTAAAAAACAAATATCGAGAACGGTAATATTCAATTTTCGCCAAGGCTGTTTCTTTTTCAGCGCTTTTCCCTTGAAAATGGATGATTTCAGCTTGGGGGATATGGTAGATCTTCCACCCTGTCCTCTTCATCCGAAAGCACCAATCTGTCTCTTCAAGAAAAAGAAAATAATCCTCATCCAATAAACCAACCTGATCCACGGCATCCCGTCTCGCCACCATACAAGCACCAATCACGGAATCCACTTCGATCGGTTTAAGGTAATCCCTCTCTTTTCCCGGAAATCTCTTCGGAAATAGCCATCTCAAGAGACTTTTATTAAGAAGTTCCGTCGCCAAGGAAGGAAAATTAGCAATCGAATTTTGTCTGGACCCGTCAGAATTGAATAGCTGTCCCCCGGCCGCCCCCGCCTCTGGATGAGACTCCATAAATGAGACGAATTGTTCAATGGCTCCGCGCCTCACCTGAGTGTCTGGATTGAGAAGAAGAAGATATCTCCCGGAGGCCCTTTGAAGCCCTTGATTGGCCGCCTTTGCAAATCCCAGGTTTTTCTTATTTTCGATGAGATGGATAAAAGGAAATTTCTTCTTAACCTCTTCCCCGCTCCCATCTCGGGAGCCATTGTCAACAACAATGGCCTCCTGAAATATCTTGTCATCCTTTTCGAAAATCGATTTCAGACAAGGAAGAAGATACTCCTTTGTGTTATAGCTAACGATGATGATGGATAAATGGATCAACTCTTAACAATCTCCAAGTGCATCAGATCTCCGAATCCTAATCGATCCACCGCCCAACAAAAGGGACGAAAAAACAATTTCAGAAAACGACTTTCTGCTATCGGCTGGGCTCCCTGGCAGGCGGCCCCCCGTCCATATCGCTCATTTATCAAATATTGAATGCTCGCTAAAAAACTCCTCTCCCCTGATTCGAACCAGAGGGCTTTCACCCTCAGGCCTAATGGAAAAAGTAGCTTCTCAATGGTCTTGGGAGTAAAGGAAAAGAGGTGACGGGGAACATCCAAACTGAACCACCATTTACGAAACAACCAGTAGTTCAAGCTTCTCGCATTCTGAATCGAAATATGAATTCGGCCTTTTGACATGAGGATCCTGCTAATTTCAAGAAGGGCCTCTTTGGGGTTAGGAAGATGCTCTAATACAAAACTCATCCTGACAACGTGAAAGAAATGATCGGGGTAATTCGCTTTAAAGAGGTCTCCCGTGCAAACAGATATTCCCTTTGCCCTTGCCCGTTCAGAGGCTTCGGCATCCATCTCAACCCCATATACTTTCCAACCCATCAATTTCAATTTATACAGCTCGGTTCCATTCCCGCACCCAATATCTAAAAGCCTTCCGCCCTCGACAAAAGGAATGGCATGCCGATACCTGACTCGAAATGGAAGGAGGACCATTTTTTTAAAAAGACGAAGGCCCTCTCGAGTCTTTGATGGACTGTGATACCCCCAGTAAGTCTCCAATACCTTTCTTCTTAACCATGAATACTCTCTGTAATGAGAAGGATTAGAAATATAGTAATCTTTTGGATAATATTGTTTTAACTTCTCCGGATCGGGTTGGGGGTTGATAAAAATGAGACGACATTCCTTGCATTGGACAATTTTAAACCTTCCCGGAATTCCGAAAACACGGTCCCATCCCTCAAAAAGGAACTGATGCTGATGGGACCCACAAACTTCGCAGGGAATCTTTCCCACTGCCTAAGCCACCTTTTCTCCCACAATGATCAGCGTATTTCCGCCGAAGATGATTTTATTCCTCATGGTCTCATTCAACCGGTAGACTTCCTATCTCTTCTTTCTGAGATCTTAGAAAAATTATTTTAGGTTGAAGGCGGTCCCCATTTTATCTTCTTTTGCTTCGAAAGGAGTTCCAGATCACTTTTCAACAATTCTGAAAATGCATCACTCCCTTTTCCGTTTAAATGGACCCAATCCGAAAACAGACTGGGATTCGTATTCAGGCCTGTAATCCTTTGCGTTTCATAATCCAAGAACGGGAGGCTCCTCTCCTCTGCGATCTTATGTATCAGATCCATACTTTCTTGGATATTATCGAGATCCCGTGAGGGGAGATACCCGGGAATACTCACCAAGATGACCTGTATCTGATTCTTTTCAAAATCATCAAGTAAGGCCTTAAAGGCTTCTATTTGGACCTTATCATTTTTGGGTTTGGACCCTTTCTTTTTGTCAAGCCTTCCCTTCCTCTCATAAGGGATAAACCCATTATAGTATTTTGATGAAATATGGGTACTCCTTCTCCGCTCCTTCCTAAACAGCCCAACCAATCGGTACGGCAATTTTTTTCTCTCTCGAAAAAAGGCCAATCGGTTCAGAATGAGAGTTTTCATTTCCTTGAAGTCATGGAACTCTTTGAATAAAAAATACCGGGGGAAATAGTTGCTATCGTGCTCTAATTGTCTCTGGAGGGTTTGACTATTGAACATCACCCAGTGGACCCCAAAGATCACCATTTCGGGCTTTTTGTAGTAGCGCTGAAATATTTTTCGATACCATTTTAAAAAGAAGGTCGGCCCGGCTCCGTCCTGTCCAAAATTGAAAACTTTTAAGCCATCTTTTTCGAAGTATTTTGGGTTGATCCCATGGGCAGCATGGGAAGCTCCCATAATAATTATATCCGCATTCACCTTAGGGTGAAAGGCTTCTTCATATTGCTGGCGGGTCTGACGATTTCCCCCCCTCTCCATCCAAGAATTCATGAGAATGAGGATTCCAATGAGGAGTGAAAGAAAAACTACTTTTTTTATCCAGGGAAATCTCATCTTCAACCCCTTTAGAACTGAAAATAGATGAATGCCTGATCGTTATATTCTCCAAAAAAGATGAGAAAGAGAATAATGAAATAATATATCGCCCATCGAAGCAATACCGGCCTTTTAGAAAACATCTGCCTCATGTTTCGGAGAGGCTCAACCTTCTCGATGAACACCATGACTCCAATCGAAAGCAGCACAAAGATCAGCTGGTAACGATCAACGCTCAAATCATAGAGAACGCTTATTGATGTTTTTATCCCTTCGTAGCTACCCAACCCTGCGCCCAGATGGGTGATCGCATAATAAGCATCCGAAAGGGTTTTTGATCTGAAGATGATCAGGGTAAAACAAAAAAGCAGGAAAGTAAACGCAATCTGCAATCCCTTGTGGAAGGCCGGAAATCGGTCCAAGCCCACCCCTTTCACACAATGCTTCCGAAGATTTTTCGTCCAATCGGAAAAGATCAGATAGCATCCGTTCAACGACCCCCAGAAGATCATTCCCCAATGGGCCCCATGCCATAACCCACTCAAGGTGAAGGTGACGAAAATATTAAAATACCATCTCCATTTCCCAACCCGGTTTCCTCCTAATGGGATATAGACATAATCCCGAAACCAGGTCATCAACGACACATGCCACCTCCTCCAGAATTCGGTCATCGAAGTGGAGTGGAAAGGTCTGTTAAAATTGTCCATGAGACGGAAACCCATCACCTGGGCGGCACCGATGGCAATATCCGAATAACCGGAAAAATCGCAGTAGACTTGAATACCGAAAAAGAGAGCCGCTGCAATGAGTGGAATTCCGGTAAATTGGGTCGGATCCTGATAAACCTGATCGACAATCATGGCCAATTTGTCAGCGACCACCACTTTCTTAAAAAATCCCCAGAGCATCAATTTCAATCCATCCATCACCCTCTGGTCATCATAAGAATGCTTTTCATAAAATTGGGGAAGCAAATTTCCCGGCCGTTCGATTGGCCCGGCAACCAACTGGGGATAAAACGAAATATAGAGAGCAAAGATTCCTATATGCGTTTCAGCCTTTTGCTGCCCCCGATAAACTTCCATGACATAACTGATCCCTTGGAAGGTATAAAACGATATACCGATGGGTAAAATCAAGGACAGGCTCTCAATCGGATAATTCCAATGGAGAAAATGGGCAGCTTGTGCAAGATTTGAATTAAAAAAATTAAAATATTTAAAGACAAAAATGGCACCACAGGTGGAAACGATACTCAGGATCAAAAAAACCTTCTTCCTTTTCCCTTCCGTTCTTTCAATCAAGAGCCCTGCCGAGTAATCGATGGCGATGGTCAATCCAAGAATGAGAATATAGATGGGAAGGAAGGCCATATAGAAAACCCAACTTGCCATCAGGAGAAAAAACCAGCGATACCGATGAGGGATTAAAAAATAGAGAATGGTCACTGTGGGGAAAAAAATTAAAAAGGAAAATGAATTAAAAAGCATGTTGGCTTCTCTTATCTCCTTTCGCCACGCGGTCCAGGATTGAAAAAAAACGAGGTGCGCAGGACTGGTAGGTATAGTTTTTTAAAACCATCCTCCTCCCCTCCCGACCCATCCGTTCACGCAACGCTGGGTTTTCAATGAGAAGGGACAGCTTTTCCTCCCATTCCCCAGGCGTCCTGGCATAAAACCCGTTGATGTTGTCCTCGACGAGGTCCCGATTGATTCCTACCGGTGTGCAAACGACAGGAACTCCTACTCCCTGATATTGAATAATCTTAAGACCACATTTTCCCCAAGACCATGGATCATCGACAAGAGGCATCAGCCCAATATCAAATCCCTGGAGATCGACCACTTCTTCCTCCAAGCTCCAATGCTTCTTGATCACTTTCATCCGATCACAATCGATAAACGTGTCACAGACAATTTTCAATTCCACATGGGGATATTTTTCCCCTACCCTCTCGAAGATAGGTCTCATTTTCTCTAAATAATGAATGGATCCATGATCTCCGATCCATCCGAGAGTGATTTCCTTCTTCTGGGAAGGATAAGGCTTTAAATGATACTTTTCCTGATCAATCGCCGTAGGAATCACCTCGACATTCGGATTAAATGGAAACACCTCTCTTTTTAAAAATTCATTCCCGGCGATGACGAAATCAGAGTTTTTGATCATTTGTACAAAACGCCTTTTTCGAGTCGAAGAGATGGGATCTTTGGCCTTTGAGTTTCGATACATCACCGCATCATCCAGATCATAGACGATCTTTTTCGCTCTTCTTCTCAACATTCCGAGTCGGGGTTGCTTGAATCTTTTCCTCTGAAGAAAAACAATATCGTATTGGGGGAGATCGTTGAAGAATCGAAAATTCTCTTTCAGAGTCCTCGGGTAAAGGCTGAGCGTGGTCTTCACTCCTTCCGATTCTAAAAAGGGGATATATTGAAGCACGCGATAACGGCTGGCGGCGATCGTAAAACCCTGAATGAGAAATAGGACTTTCATCTATCCCTCACCCCGACCAAGGCTTCTTAGAACCCGTAAAAACTTTTCGGATGAGACTGCCAGAGAATACTTCTCCTCAACCGTTTCGATCCCTTTTAATCCCATCCGGTGCCTGAGTTCTGGATTTTGGATAAGAGTGGACAAATGGTCCACCCATTCTCGATCATTCGTCGCCCAAAAACCATTCTCCCCATTTTTGACGATATCTGTGTTCATCCCCACAGGGGTACAAACGACCGGCACTCCCACGCTAAGATATTGAATGATCTTCAATCCACATTTTCCCTTTGACCATAGGTCATCGCTGAGGGGCATCAGACCGATGTCAAAAGAGATCAAGTCTTCATTCTCGTCCTCCAATTTCCAGGTTTTTTTCACAAGAGGGAGGGCGGAGGAGTCATAAAAATCATTGCTGACAATCTTCAATTTAATCTGAGGAAACCTCTGTCGGATGGTTTCAAAAACAGGGTCCAAGCGCTTAAGGTATTTCAAATTCCCTTTGGTCCCGATCCAACCTAAAATGATCTCCTGATGATCAGAGAAGCTCTTTTTTTTTGGGTAAAGATTCGTATCGATGGAGGTCGGGATGACAAAAACCTTCTTTGCCCGATCCACCTTAAGGACCTCATTTTTTAAAAACTGATTTCCCACGGTCACCGCATCGCTTCCTTTCACCATCCATCTGAATTTCAGCCCCCTCGATAAAGAATGGGGATAAGGGGAACTGGAAGACCGGTACATGATGGCGTCATCAAGATCGAAAAGAACCTTCGGAGATTTCTTTCGGATCCAATAAAATTCGATGGGGGGCAATAATCTTCTCTGAATGCAGATCACATCAAAAAAGGGAAGTTGACGGTAAAGAAGAAGTCTTTTCTTCCATGAACCGGAGAAAGGTTGCCACGTTGGCTCCACCTGGTGGGCGACGAGATAAGGGAAATATTGCTCCACCCGAAATCGATGTCCCTGGTCACTGACGTGAGTGAGGAAAATGATTTTCATTCTGCCCCGGTTATCTTTTTTTCGGCCACGACCAAAATGGATTTGGCAAAGTCGATGCCCAGATATCGGTGGAGAGGAGCCATCACATAAAGCCTGAAGAGATAGCGGTGGTAAGCATCGCTATAGGTTCGATACATCGCCTTAATCTGAAAACCCTGGGCGAGGAGAAGGCCGCCCAGTTCATCATAACAATAGGCCACTTGATGTGTCGCATCCCTCCAAAACCGGCTGGGGTTGAAGATATTAGGAGTGGTCAGAATCAACCGTCCCTCCTGATCGAGAAGATCATAAACCCTCTTTAAGAGTCGGACCCCCTCCCCAAGGCTGAGATGTTCGATGACCTCGAACAGAAAAATGGCGTCAAAGGATTCTTGGATCTCCTCTAAGCTATAAAAATCGTGAAACTGTTCTCGGTCAATATCCATGCTTTTATAAATCAATCTTGGAAAATGGCGCCTTAATCGCCGCTCAAGATTTCGGTTCGATGCCCCGATGTCCAGAATCTTCTCCCCATCCTGAATCGTCTTAACCACCAGGGGAAATCTCTTCCGCAGGATCTTCAGATCCCAGATCTCGGGATAGGCACGGTGGATCTGATCCCGGTATTCGAAGAGATGGCTCCATGAGATTCCTTCATCCATTGAGTTTCACCCATTCTTTCCGATCAAAATCGTATCGTTTCACCACCTTTGCCGGAGAACCAACGGCAACGGAATAAGGCGGGATATCTCTGTTCACTACCGAGAGGGCACCGATGATGCAATGTCTCCCGATCGTCACATTCGGCATGACGCAGGCCCCATAGGCAATCCAAGAATCCGCTCCAATATGGACGGTCCCGATTTCTAACTCCTGTTCTTTACTGGGGCGAATAACATCCCCGGGTTTTCGCGAATTGTCAATGATCATCACGTTCGGCGAGATTCCCACGTTCTCCTCGATGACAATCCGGTTACAGGCACTGATAAAACAACTCTCCGAAATAATGACATGATCGCCGACGAAGAGGAGGATTTCTTTTGATTTCTTATCTTTTGGGTGAAGGTTAATGCTGCTATTTCTCTTAATTCTCACATGATTCCCCACCTGGACAAACCGCGGCCGATTGATCACGACTCCAGGCTCAATGTAGACATCCTTCCCATAAGCTCCGAAAAGGAAACGATTTTTGATATTGGCCACTGGATACCAGAACCGTTTTTTCTTCATTCTTTGGCCATTCCTCCAGAAAGATGATTTTGAAAAATATTTTTTATCTCCCTCCAGTTCCTCTCAAGAGAGTGGGATTCTGCTAAATGGCGAGCGGCATTCGAAATCCTCTGGGCCTTTTCACCGTTTAAGAAGAAGGTGATCTTTTCCACGAGGGTCTGGATATCTCGAGGGTCGGAAACGATAAAACCCTCTTGGCCTTGGGTGATGATCCCACTTGCCCCATTGGAGTGAGTGGTAATCACCGGAAGTCCACTGGCCAAAGCTTCCAAGACCGTGAGCGAACAGGCGTCGTAAAAGGTGGGGTGGATGAGAAGGTCCGAGGCACCATAATATTTTTCCGGTTCATTCGTCGAACCCGCAAAAACCACTTCTTTCGATATTCCGATCTCTCTCGCTAAACGCAGATAGGAACCTTGACGGTCTCTTCCCAAAACAAGAAGTTTGAAAGGGGGATGTCCCCCTTTTTTAATGCTGGCTAACGCCTTCATCAGAAAACCAAGTCCCTTCATCCGAAAGTTGTTCGAGACGAAGAGGAGGACCCATTCCTCTTTCCCGATACCATGCCGTCTTCTAATCTCTTCCCGGTATTGACGGTTTCGGGGATGGAAGTGTTCGATATCGACCCCATTGTACACGACAGCAATTCTTTCCTCGGGAATCGGATACCAGTGCATGAGATCTTGTTTCACCATATCGGAAATAGCAATAATTTTAGAAAAGTTTTTCCCTTTATAAGGGGCGTCCTGAATCCAACCCCCTGCCCATTGCTTCAAGCTGAAGATCCTTCCTAAAAATTTCATCGCCCACAGAACCGCATGATCGTAAATCTTTAGGCTTCGCCAAAACCATGCCCAGTGAACCCCCCCATGGGGTTGAAGAATATCTGCCTTCAGTGTATTTCCCACTCCGAAGGTAATGTCATATTTTCCATTCTCTATCTCTCTGGTCGCCCTGATCGCAAACGAGAGAAGCCGAAGGCTTTTGGGAAACGGGATCGTCTTAACGGAATGGAAACAGATATTGGGGTCCTCTTCATCTTGACGCTCCGCATAGACATGGACCTCATAGCCTTCCGCCGCCATTCGGGTGCATAAGTCAACCAAGTATCTTTCGGCCCCCCCTTTCTTCTTCGAGAAGTCTAGAAGACCTATGGCCAATCTTATCTTTTTCACAAACGAATTATCCTCGTCCTATTGGCTATTCAAGAAGGATCGAATCCCATTGGCCACCTCTTCCATCTCTGACTCCCTTACCCCCGGAGAAAAGGGAAGCGATAAAATCTCTAAGGAGCACTGCTCTGTCAAGGGGAGGTCCCCGTGGTGATATCCTAAATCTTTGTAAGCCTTTTGGAGATGGATGGGTACGGGGTAGTGGATAAGTGTTTGAATCCCTTTCTTTTTCAAGAATACCTGCAGAGCATCCCTCTCTCTTGTCCGGATGACATAGAGGTGATAAACATGTTTCACGCCTAACCCCTCTGAAGGGCAAACGATTCCTAAGGGTGCAAGCATTCCCGTATAGATCTTCGCCTTTTTCCTCCTCTCCTCGTTCCATTGCTCCAGGTGTTTCAATTTGACACTTAGAATGGCCGCCTGTAATTCATCCAAACGAGAGTTCAACCCTGGAATCTCGCTGACGTAACGCTGGCGCCACCCATACTCGCGTAGCAATCGGACCCGGTCGCTGAGATCCGGGTCATTGGTCACCACCATACCGGCGTCACCCAAGGCACCGAGATTTTTCGTCGGGTAGAAGCTGAAAGCGGCGATATTCCCCAAAGCGCCGCTTTTCTGCCCTCCATATGTGGCTCCATGAGACTGCGCACAATCCTCGACAATGCGCAATCCATGCCGATCTGCGATGGATCGAATGCTCTGCATATCCGCCACGTTTCCATAAAGATGCACCGGGATGATCACCTTCGTCCGTGATGTGATTGCGCGTTCAATCCGATTCGCATCGATTACAAAGGTTTGCGGATCGATGTCGACCAAGATAGGTCGAGCGCCACACAGTTGGATCGCAGCAACAGTGGCCACAGCGGTATGCGAAACCGTGATGACCTCATCGCCTGGCTGAATCCCGCAAGCTTTTAAAGCAATATGCAACGCCTCCGTGCCGCTCCCTACGCCAATCCCGTACTGTACACCGATGTAGGCGGCAAACTCATGCTCAAAGGCGGCCACCTCCTGCCCAAGGATATACCGTCCACTCTCCATCACGCGTGCGATGGCTGCGTCAATCTCTTCTTTGCAGTCGAGGTAGCTTGCTCTTGGATCGATCAGTGGGATCGATAAACGAACAACCATCGTTTCACCTACCTGTAATGCTCAAGGTTCTTGCGATAGAATGTGAGCGTCTTCAATAAGCCCTCGCGAAGTGGGACCTTTGGTTCCCAGCCCAAAAGAGAACGAATACGGCTAAAGTCCGCATAGTAATCGCCTATGTCGATGCGCTTACGGTGGGGAGGGAAAGACCGAATAAAACGGCGACCACCGCCGTTGACCTCAATCAGCAGGTCTGCGAGATCCTTCAGGCTGATTACGGAATCGCCGCCGAGGTTGAATACCTGGCCATCTGCTTGAGCGCTTTTCGCCACCATCAGAAGGGCATCGACGGCATCTTCCACATAGGTAAAGTCACGCAGTTGAGATCCATCCCAGACTTCGAAAGGTTTCTGTTCAACGAGGAGCCGAACCCATATCCCCAAAAAGGTTTGCCGTGCATCCTTGACTCGCATGTGAGGACCATAGGTATTCGTTAGTCGCAGCGCACAGCTTCGGATCCCATAGACATTGTTGTAAAGAATGGAATAACATTCGCCTGCCATTTTGTTGATGCCGTTCACATCCACTGGGCGGAGGGGATGTCTTTCGTCAACGGGCAGATACTCCGGCTTGCCATAAATCTGACGGGTGCTTGCAAAGATGATTTTGATGTTCGGGTTGTACTTGCGACAGGATTCTAAAATGAAAAGCTGCGCCTTACTATTAATTTCCAGATCGGTATAGGGATCTTGCATCGAATCGATATGACTTGTTTGACCCGCGAGATTAAACAGATAATCCTGCTCCTGAATCAAATAGCGCATACTGTGTTCATCCCTGACGTCAGAGATATTGACCCGAACCTTCTTTTCGATACCAGTAATATTAAACAGGTTGCCCCCGTACTCCGGGATAAGACTATCTACGAGTAGGACGTCTGCTCCGAGCCTGACCAACCGGGCAGCAAGATTGGATCCGATAAACCCTAATCCCCCTGTCACTAACACCTTCTTTCCTCTGAAAACTTCTTTACGAGGCGCCATTCTCTCTCCCCTTTTTTGAAATCGTCAGCTCCCAAAACTTGGCATACTTGATAAAGACATAAAACATAGTTGAAACGATGATGATGAGACCTGGCAACCCATCCCGGAATCCTAATTTTAACAGATATTCCTTGACAAATCGAAACGGAGGATGGAAGAGCAGTTTGAACAAGCTAAACTTTTCTCCGCCCCCAAAGAGATCCCTTGCAGCAACATTCGAATACCGATCAATCGTTTGAATCTGGTCTGAAATGTTTCCATAGGTATAATGGAGATACTGATTTTTTAAAACACCGATTTTCCCATCCACCACCAACTTGGCATGAAGCCCGCCTTCCCATCTCCCTTTCTCTTTTCGATAAAGGCGAATCTCACCATCCGGATACCATCCTCCATATCGAATCCATCTCCCCAGGTAATACGTGCGCCGATAAACAAAATATCCATCGAACTCTTTTGCCCTTCCATCCAACTCCATTCGAACCTCATCGGACAATTCGGGGGGAATCTCTTCATCGGCATCGACAAACATGATCCAATCCTGTGTGGTGAGATCAGCGGCATATTGATACTGATCGCGATGCCCTGTCCAATTTCTCCGGTAGATTTTATCGGTATATTGTTTACAGATTTCGTAAGTCCCATCCTGGCTGAAAGAGTCGAGGACTATCAACTCTTTAGCCCAGAAAAGGCTTTTCAAACATCGTTCAATCGTTCTGCGATTGTTGGTGGTGAGAACATATACGGAAACTGGAATTTTGTTTGGACGTTGATGATTGGTCATAGCAATGAGTCCGAAAATAAACCTTACAGTTACGTAGAAAATACTATAAAAAGGGAGGTGGATGTGCTTCCAATCCTTTACAGCGGCACCTTTAAACGTTTTGCTACTCAGTTTTTAAGCATATGACAAAGGTCGCCTCAGGTAACATTGCATGTTACCTATAAACCATAGAAAATATCCGCAATGGTAAAGGATTGGAAGCACACTCGCCTCCCTTTTTAATGCAATGTTAAGGTAAAGGTTTCGTTTGACAACCCCAATTTATATTTTAGATTCGTTCCTCCAATTTCTTATGAACAGCCTCCTCGACTTCATCCACCGTGATAAGCTCCATACATCGACGATCTGTTGGACAAGCCCTCTTCCAACAAGGGCTGCAAGCGACATCTTTTTTCACGACCACATGGCCAGCTCCCCATGGCCCTGTGAGGTGGGGAGGGGTGGGTCCGAAGAGGGCTACCACGGGAATCCCCACCGCTGCGGCGACATGCATCGTTCCGGTGTCATTCGTCACAAGGAGGGAGCATCGTTCTAAAAGGGCGGCCAACTGAAGCAAACTGGTTTTTCCGGTCAAATCGATTCCTTTTTCCCCCAAATATCTTTGAACCTCACGGACGATGGGTCGTTCCTCCTCCTTCCCAAATAAAAAAATGCTCGCTTGCCATTTCTCCGCAAGCCTTTTTCCCAGTTCTCCGAATCGGTCGGGATTCCAGCATTTAGCTAACCCATAAGTCGCACCAGGATTCATTCCGATCAAGGGTCTTCCTTCCAGAATTCCCAAATTCATCAATACCTGATTCGCCCATCTTCGATCTTCTTCTCTGAGATAGACCTGAGGAGAAGGGGGATTTTCTGTCTTCCCTAATGGCTCAAGCAGTTTCTGATAATAACGGACTCGGTGGACATCAAGGGTCTCCTGGGTTCGACGGACTCGATGGGTAAGAAAGAGGGAACGCCCCTCATCTTGATAACCAATCCGGATCGGAATTCGAGCAAAGTAGATGTGGAAAGCGGAACGAAAGGAGCGCGGGAGGATGACCGCCAAATCAAAACTCCTCTCTTTCAAAGATTGGCTGAGGTTTAAATCCTCCCAGATCGATCTGATCCCTCCCTTTTTTTGGAAAAGGATAATCTCGTCAACGTATGGAAATGTTTTCCATAAATCGGCTAAATAGCTTGGAAGGAGGATAGCCAAATGGGATTTGGGAAATAAGGTTTTTAATTGTTGTACCGTCGGGTAGCTCAGAATCGTATCCCCCACCCAGTTGACGCCTCTTACCAATATGCGGTTGACTTGGCTAAAATCTTGTTTCAAGACATCCTTTCTATCATTCATTGATGTATATTATTCAATTAAACCCATCCAGTCAATATGAACGGGTTTTTCAATGACTTAGATGTAAGACCTCTCGGGCTGCCTGAAACACATCATCGGCGGAGATGGCCTTAATACAGATACGTTCCTTGCAGGAATACTGACGACATGGATTGCATCCCACTTCTTTTCTGACCTTCCTATGATGACCAAAAGGCTCGTTTTCAATAGGATCGGTCGGTCCATAAATAACGACGGCAGGTATTCCCATGAGTGAGGCAATGTGCATCGGTCCTGTATCTCCTCCAACATAGAGATCGCAATGCCGATAGACCTCTCCCAGTTGTGTTAAAGATTCGGTTTGGGGCCCCAGAAGGGAAGACTCTTTCATTTCTTTTTGAATACTTTTTACCCATTCGAGTTCCTCAACTCCCCAGGTAAAAAGGACACTAGCATCAAGTTCCCGAATGAATTGATCCGCCAATTGGGCATATTGATCTGGCATCCACCGTTTGAAAAGTGTTTTGGGGCTTGTTCCCGGATGGATAGCAATCAATGGCCGTTGAAGGTCGGCTGATACATTCTTAAAAAATGATTCCACATATTCCTGATCCTCCGGAGGAATATGAAGACGGTATTTAAATTCCTTTGCCTCTAATCCCATCCCCCGGAGAAGGGTAAGGTTTCTTTGAAACCGACTGATCCTTTTTTCTGGAAGTTTCACTCTCACATTCGAAAATAAAAAATTCCATTCCTTGGATGACCTTCGATTATATCCAATTCTTTTAGGGGAGCCTGAAAGAAATGAAAGGAGGCCGCTTTTAAGGATTCCGTGAAAATCGAAAACCACATCAAATCTCCGCTTCCGAAGATCGACGATGAATCGCACCATCTCCCGGATCGTTCCCCACATCCCCTTTGGTGACTTGAGCCCTTTCGTCCACCTTCTTCTTGGAAACAAGACCACCTCATCAATCTCCTTTTGACTTTTCAGGAAAGCGTGCGAGGGTTCTTCAACAATCCAGGTGACGGTGGAGAGGGGATAGTGTTCTTTTAAGGCCTTAACTGCGGGCAGTGTTCGAACAACATCTCCCACTGCACTTAGCCTAAGAATTAAAATTTTTGGGGATTCCATTTCTGAAACATTACCTTATTGCCCTTTCATTTTCAATAGGAAGGGGGAGATGGGATCACAGGCAAAAGTTATGGGCAAAAAAGATAACATAGGGTTCGGAAAAAAAGAATGGTTCTGAAGCAACTTGACATCGGTTGGTCATTTTTGAAGAAGTAATGTAGAGAAAAAACTTAAAGCGTTTTAGAACCTACGTCCCCTCCGTGTGAGTCCAACAATAAGAACCAGGTCACCTCTGTGACAGGATCAGGGTGGGGGGTAAGCAGTATGACCTACTATACAACCGGGACCCCGATCGGTCTTCCTCAGAGCTTTACCTATTCCAATGCCCTGGCAAGCAACCTGACCTACACCACAAGGAACCTTACGAAGGATATTGACGTAAGTGCTTCGGTATTGGATCTGGTGTTTGCCTATGATACCCGGGGGAACATGACCTCCTTGAAAAACAACCTCGATCCCACTAAGAGCCAGACATTTGCCTATGATAAGCTCAACAGGCTAACGACCTTTAACGGACCCTGGGGGACAGGCTCTTTTACCTATGATTCAAAAGGAAATAGGCTGACCAAAGTGGTGGCAGGGGTGGCGACCAATTACACTTACACGAATAACAGACTCACATCCACAACGGGTGGGGAACCTTTCTCCTTCACCTACAATGCCAATGGGGATGCAACCTATATGAAAGATGCCGGGGTGGAGTATGGTCTTCAATACAATAGACTTCACAATCTCATCAGTTTTGATTATTATGGTGGGGCAGCCCTGGCAGAGTTTTCCTATGATGGGGATGGGATGAGGGTGACAAAGACATCGAGTGGTAATACAATAGTTTATCATTATGATAAGGATGGGAGGGTGATTTCAGAAACGGATAGCAGTGGCAACACTATAAGAGAATATATTTATGCCAATGGGAAACTGGTTGCCAAAATAGAGCCTACTGCCAAATATTTCTACCATGTGGATGCTGCGGGTACACCCTTGGCCATGACCGATGCAGGTGGAAGTGTGGTATGGCGGGCCGATTACAAGCCCTTTGGAGAGGAACAGCTCATCACAGGATCCATGGAGAACGATCTAAGATTTGTGGGCAAGGAAAAAGATCAAGTACCTATAGGGAAGGCTTTGGGGAAGGCTTTGGGGTCAGGTCTCAACTCTTGACATAGATTAAATAATGTGGTAAGGAAGGGTAAAAACGTTTTGGAGAGATCGACTTGGCAAGACCCCTGAGGATCGAGTTCCCCGATGCCTTTTACCATGTGACCTCCCGTGGAAACGAGAGAAAAACCATCTTCCGAAACCAGAGGGATCGCAAACGGTTTCTCTCCTACCTTGAATCCGCCCACCATCGCTACGGAGCCATCCTCCATGTTTACTGCCTGATGGGCAATCACTATCACCTTCTTATAGAGACCCCCAGGGGTAACCTCTCTCAGATCCTTCACCATATCAACGGAGCCTACACGACCTACTTCAATCTCAGACACGGCCGCTCGGGACATCTCTTTCAGGGGAGATTTAAGGCGATTCTGGTTGAAAAGGATTCCTATGGTAAGGAGTTATCGAGGTATATTCACTTGAACCCAGTGCGTTCGGGGTTGGTTAAAAATCCCTCGGAATACGGTTGGTCCAGCTATCGGTACTACATTGGGAGGGCAAGAGAACCGCAATGGCTCACTACGGCATTTATCCTTGGGTTCTTTGGTGGTCGTAGACAGTCTACTTATCGGAAGTACAGGGAATTTGTGGAGGAAGGGGTATCTAAGACAATCGAGAGTCCCCTAAGAAAAGTGGTCGCCTCTACCTTTTTAGGAGGAGAAGAATTCCTTCAAAGGATCAGGGAGGAGCGACTGGAGGGGAGAAGGATTGATAGACGCAATATCCCATCGGTGAAGGAGGTTCTGAAGGGGCCGACTCCTGGAGAGATTGAGGCGGTGGTTGCAAAAGTGGTAGGAAAAAACGCAGTGCTTTATCGGAAGTGGTGTATCTATTTGAGTCATCAATGGAGTGGGTGGAGACTTGAGGAGATAGGGGCCCACTTTGGGATGAGGGGTGCGGCAGTGAGTCAGATGAGCAGGAGGTTTAGGGAGATAGTGGAGAGGGACAGGAGCACGAGGAAACTCCTTGACCGCCTAAAGAAGGAATTGTTGATTGTTGAGACCTGACCCCTATTCCCGGACCAGTATGACCGGATCGGCAATATCACCTATAAATCGGATGTGGGGACATACAGTTATGGTGACTACTCGATCAGGCCCCACGCCGTCCAGGCAGCCGGACCCTTCACT
>Ga0068714_10003149_pt1 | contig 19951 bp, 17 predicted proteins | sample MTBNYHSulfiMetaG_FD_62988 | JGI IMG/M metagenome (GOLD analysis project Ga0068714, IMG submission 62988) | Enrichment culture microbial communities from rom New York Harbor, USA that are MTBE-degrading - MTBE-NYH (New York Harbor Sulfidogenic)... | ecosystem: Environmental > Aquatic > Marine >... | reverse complement strand
TCCCGACGGCCAGAGATCTACCGGCGCTGGAGATAAAGTGCGGGTCATAATTACCGGCACTTTCAAGGATCGGATCGAAATGTACAGGCCTGCAAGTTGACTCTTTTTGTCTTTGTAATATAATGCCCGAAATTTACCTTTATCCCCGGGATAGTCCTGCGGCATGCCGGGGCGGCTGCCGTTGACGATTGCCAAACAAAACCGGCGGCTATATAATTACACTAAGATTATGCCGAATTATGGGGGGTGTTAATAAAAGGGAAACCTGTAAGGAACGAGAAAAGTTGTTCTTTTTTTGATCGTAAAAAAAGTCAAGTATCAAGAGGAGGGTTAGCATGAGCAACGGAACGCAACGCGAACAGTGGGGTTCGAAGATAGGTTTTGTGCTGGCTTGTGCCGGTTCGGCGGTAGGGCTGGGCAATATCTGGCGTTTCCCCTACATCACCGGCCAATACGGGGGTGCAGCCTTTGTCCTGGTATACGTAGCTCTTGTCTTTGTTATTGGTTTTTCCGTCATGCTTGCAGAGATGGCGATCGGACGCAACTCCCAGCTCAACGCCGTCGGGTCTTTCCGTAAGATCAGGGGAGGCATGTGGCCGCTGGTCGGATGGATGGGGGTCATAGCCGGTTTCATTATTCTCTCCTACTATGGTGTCATCGCAGGTTGGACAATGGCCTATATCGTCAAATCATTCACCGGCCTTATGGGTGCCGCCGCCGCGGGAACTGCAGGAGACGTATTCGTAGGCTTCATAACCAACCCTGCCCAGGCCATTGCCTGGCAGGCCCTCTTCATGGCTATCACCATCTACATCGTTTACAAGGGTATCGGCGGAGGGATAGAGAAATACTGCAAAGTCCTCATGCCGGCCCTGTTCCTGCTCCTGCTAGTCCTGATCGTACGTTCTGTTACGCTCCCTGGTGCCGGTGAGGGTATAAACTTCTACCTCAAGCCCGACTTCTCCAAGCTGACGGGTGGAGCGATGGGTGCTGCTCTTGGGCAGGCCTTCTTCTCGCTCTCTCTCGGCATGGGGTGCATCATCACCTACGGCAGCTACCTTGGCAAGAAGGAGATACTCCCTGGAGCAGCTATCCAGGTCTGTGTCCTGGACACCCTGGTAGCTTTCCTTGCTGGTCTGGTCATCTTCCCCGCCGTCTTCGCCTTTGGCCTTGATGCAGGAGCCGGCCCGGGTCTCACCTTCATCACCCTTCCCAATGTCTTCGGTCAGATGCCCGGAGGGGCGTTATGGTCGGGTCTCTTCTTCCTCCTTCTCTTCGTTGCTGCCCTGACTTCGGCCATCTCCCTTCTGGAGGTGGTCGCGGCCTACGTTATCGACGAAATGAAGTGGACCAGGTCCAAGGCCACCATCGTCATGGGTGTAGTGATCTTCCTGCTCGGTATTCCATCGGTTCTCGGTATTTCCGGAGCTATCCCGAAGTTCTGGGGTCGTGACTTCCTGGATTCCGCCGACTTCATCGCATCCAATGTCCTGTTGCCCATGGGCGGGTTCTTCATCGCCCTCTTCGTGGGCTGGTTCTGGACGGAAGGTGCCAGGCAGGAGGTCAATAACAATGGATCCGCGCCGTTCGGCCTCTATGTCCCCTGGCTTTGGGTCTGCAGGGTTGTAGCCCCTCTCGCCATAGCCTACATCTTCATTACCGGCCTTAAGTGGTAACCGGCCGGGTTTGTTGTTTTGCCATAGAGCGGGGGCCTTTAGCCCCCGCTTTTTCGTGGTTTTTTCCGTTGACCTTTCACCCGCATCATGAGAAAATCATCATGGACTTTTTGGATGAAGGTCGCAAGAGATACCCTTTGCCCCAGGATAACTGGCAAGGGGAGCCGAAGGGGCAAGTGCACGGCAAAGCGGTGCGCGAAACTCTCAGGCGAAAGGATTGCGGCTGGACAAGTCTCTGGACAGGCGCGGGATGGCACTGAAGTAAATTTTGTTCCCGCAGGGTGTTTCTGGACAGAGAACCCACCTATTCAGCGAATAGGGGGTTTTTCGGTGTTCCAGGAGATTGAGTGTCTTACCAATAACGCCCGACTTTGAACCCTTTCCTCAAAAACCACCTTCGTTGAGGGTGGTCCTCTTTGTGTTCTTTCCCTTGCAAGAGATCGTATCCACATGGGGTGGCATCTTCTTTCTCACCCCCTTTACGGTAATATCCAGCCTTCCCGGCAGCCCTACAGAAGTCTTGTTCTCGGTCTGCCATGGGAGCGTAACGGTGTGGACACTGAATCCCTTTCATTGCTTGAAAAGGCCATCGAATTATTCAGGCCTTCCGGAAATGGGGAACGAACACCGGTCGATACAGGTCATCTTGAAGATTTCGCTCTGCTGGATGTTTGTCTTGTCCGTGAATGCATGGAGGAACACGGTCTGTTGAACGGATAGATGGCGTTTATGCACAACCGGAGAGCCTTCGGGTCCTCCGTAAAGAGAGAATGCCGAAGGGAGGTGAAAAGATTGATAGAACTTAACAAGGATAACTTTGAAGAAGAGGTTCTCAAGAGCGATCTGCCAGTGCTGGTCGATCTCTGGGGCCCCAAGTGCGGACCCTGCCTGGCATTGATGCCGCAGGTGGAGGATCTCTCCCACGAGTTCGAGGGAAAGGTCAAGTTCTGCAAACTCAACGTTGCGGAGAACCGGAAGCTTGTCATTTCACTAAGGGTGATGGGAGTTCCGACCTTCCTCTTCTACAAGGGAGGGGAGATAGTCGACAGGCTGAGCGGCGCTGAAGCAGTTCCCGATGCCATAAAGGCCAAGGTCAGGGATCTGGCCTAGCCTGCGGACGAAGTTTCGAAAGGGGGGAAACCGAATTGGAACTTAAGATTCACAGGGTTGTCGTCAAGGCCCTTTCGGAAGGCGACAAGACATCCTTCCACGCTGGTACACTGACGGTAAACAGGCAGGAAATAGCGGACATGCTTATGAAAGATCCGAGGTTTTCCAGCGTCAAGGTGGAACTGGCGCAGCCTGGGGACAGCACAAGGATAATACCGGTAAAGGATGTTGTGGAACCGAGGTGCAAGCTTGAAGGTTCTGGAGAGGTGTTCCCGGGTTTTATCGGGGATGTGGAGACCGTGGGTCAGGGTGCGACCCTCGTGCTCAGTGGTGCAGCGGTGGTCACCTGCGGAAAGATAGTGGGTTTCCAGGAGGGTATTATCGACATGTCGGGGCCGGGCGCTGAATATACGCCGTTCTCGAGGACTTTCAACATAGTCCTGGTAGTGGAGCCTGCCGACGATCTGGAAAAACATAACTACGAGTCAGCTTGCAGGCTTGCCGGGCTGAAAGTTGCCCACTTCCTTGCATCGGCCGTCAAGGATTCGGCAAGGGGAGAGGTTGAAACCTACGCTCTGCCCGATCTGGCCAAGGCGATGACATCATTCCCGGAGCTCCCGAAAGTCGCTTATCTCTACATGCTTCAGTCCCAGGGGCTTCTTCACGACACTTACGTATATGGGGTTGACGCCAAGAAGATCATTCCTACTCTGATCCACCCCAACGAGGTTATGGACGGAGCTATTGTCTCAGGGAACTGCGTTTCGGCCTGTGACAAGAACAGCACATATTCACACCAGAACAACCCTATCATCGAGAACATGTACAAGGGGCACGGGAAGGACTTCAACTTTGTCGGCTGCATCATTACGAACGAGAACACCACCCTTGCCGACAAGAAACGCAGCTCCTCCTATGCGGTGAAACTTGCCAGCATGCTCGGTGTCGAAGGCGTGATCATAAGCGAGGAAGGTTTCGGAAACCCGGATACCGACCTGATAATGAACTGCCGAAAAGCGGAGCAGTCCGGGATCAAGACCGTTCTCGTGACGGACGAATACGCCGGAAGGGACGGAGCCAGCCAATCTCTCGCGGATGCATGTCCAGAAGCCGACGCAGTTGTGACAGGTGCCAATGCCAATGAGACGATCGTACTTCCTAAAATGGACAAGGTTATAGGTGTTGCTGATTCCGCAAACATCATTGCCGGAGGGTTTGACGGATCGCTCAGGAGTGATGGTTCGATCGAGGTGGAGATACAGGCAATAACCGGTGCGACAAGCGAATTGGGATTCAGCCGCATAGGTGCCTACACGATCTAGTTCCGATGACATATCCACAGTAATAATTAATTCAGATAGTTGGAGGAGGTGCTTGACTTGGGCAAGCTTGCAGGGAAAAAGGTTCTTCTCCTTGGGGAAAGGGACGGTGTGGCCGCTCCCGCCATGGAGGAAAGCCTTAAGAATTGCGGGGCAGACTTCGTATTCTCGGTGACCGAGTGCTTCGTCTGAACTGCCGCGGGAGCCATGGATCTGCAGAACCAGCAGCGCGTCAAGGACGCAGCTGAGAAGCACGGGGCGGAGAACCTGGTAGTGATACTGGGATCCTCCGATGCCGAGGGAGCCGAAATATACGCGGAAACGGTGACCAATGGCGATCCCACTTTTGCAGGTCCTTTGGCTGGAGCCCCGTTGGGGCTCGCGGTTTACCATATTTTCGAGCCGGAGATAAGGGAAGAGGCGGAAGCTTCTGTATGGGAAGACCAGATCGGGATGATGGAAATGGTCCTGGATACAGAGGGTCTTGCGAACGCCGTCAAGGGCGTTCGCGAACAATACGGGAAGTATACCCTGTAGTGGGTTGCCCCGAGGAAAGGGGGGGAAATCTTTAATGGCGTACAAGGTAGTCCACTATATCAACCAGTTCTTCGCGGGTATAGGCGGCGAGGAAATGGCCGGACACAAGCCTGAGTCCAGGAAGGGTTTCGTGGGACCAGGCCAGGCCTTACATGCGGCCCTGGGTGGTGAAGCCGAGATAGTCGGGACCGTCATCTGCGGAGATACCTATTTTGCCGACAACCTTGAGAAGGCCGAGAAGGAAGTCCTTGATCTGATATCTTCCTTCTCTCCTGATGCTGTAATAGCAGGGCCTGCATTCAATGCCGGCCGTTATGGGACTGCCTGCGGTGCAGTCTGCGAATCCGTCAAGAAGAATCTCGGCATCCCGACGGTTACCGGCATGTATCAGGAGAACCCGGGCGTCGACATGTTCCGGAAATCGACCTATATCGTCCCTACAGCTGACAGTGCGAGGGGGATGAAAGATGCTGTTCCTGCCATGGCAAAACTCCTTCTCAAACGGCTTAAAGGGGAGCCTCTTGGAAAACCTGAAGAGGAAGGATACATGGAAAGAGGCATCAGGGTCAACTTCTTCATGGACAAGACCGGCGCTGAAAGGGCTGTCGAAATGTTCGTCAAGAAACTCCGCGGAGAGCCCTTCACGACGGAATACCCCATGCCCACCTTCGACAGGGTGGCTCCGAACCCGCCAGTAACGGACATGAAGAATGCCACTATTGCTCTTGTGACTTCAGGCGGCATAGTGCCCAAAGGGAACCCGGACCATATCGAAGCCTCCAGTGCCTCAAAATACGGCGAGTACAGCCTTGCTGGAGTTATGGAGATCGATTCCTCGACCCATCAGACCGCTCATGGGGGCTACGATCCGACATATGCCAACGAAGATCCCAACAGGGTTCTCCCCGTGGATGCCATGCGGGCCCTGGAGAAGGAGGGTGTCTTCAGGAAGTTCCACGAGACCTTCTATACCACCGTGGGCAACGGAACTTCTGTCGGCAACGCAAGGCGGTTTGGCGCCGAGATAGTCCAGAAACTCAAGGACAGCAATGTCGACGCTGTGATAGTCACATCCACCTGAGGAACCTGTACTCGTTGCGGTGCAACGATAGTCAAGGAAATTGAACGGGCGGGACTTCCCGTTGTTCATGTCTGCACAATTGTCCCGATCTCGCTTACTGTCGGGGCAAACAGGATCATACCGGCTGTAGCTATACCTCACCCCCTCGGGGATCCCTCAAAGACCCCCGGGGAGGAAAAAAAGATCCGCCGGGCGCTTGTGGAAAAGGCGCTGAAGGCACTCCAGACCCCTGTAGAGGATCAGACAGTTTTCAACGATTAAAGCAGTTTTTTCAGCAGGCCCGGACTTCCCCGTCCGGGCCTGCCATTAACAGAATCGGAGGGAGGAGCCGCCCATGGCTCATGTAGCGATAAGGGGTTATTCATACTGTTTGAACCACACCCCGGAACTGGCATTGCATTACGGGAACACTCCTTACATGGAAAGGATGTCCCATGGAGAGACGGAGTTCTTAAAAAAACTTGCAGTGAACATGCAATCCTTCGATGAAGCCTGTTCTTACGCTCCCAACCAGGCATTCATTGGCGGGATCGACCTCGACAGGTTGGCCGAACAACCTTCCCCCATGTACCAGAACAGGATGGACGGGGCTTCACGCTTCGGCAGGTTCGGGGAGATAATGCCGGAAGGGGAATTCCTCGGCCTGATGGATATCTGTGATGTCTTTGACATAATCTGGCTTGAGGAAGGTTTTGCCGCAAATGTCTCCGGGGATCTCGGGCAACATCCCCTCATGAACGAAAAGATAATGTCCAGGCTGGAAAAAGGACACGCCTTGAATGATATCGATGAGGAGATAAAAAAGCACGGAGCTCTCCCTCTCTTTTTTCAGGGAAACATTGCGGGTTGCTGCAGAAAAGGGCACGATGTCGATGAATCCCTTTCAGCCCATGTCCTTCTTGAAAATATAGCCAGCAAGGCCGGATCGGTGCTGGCTCTCCTGCATCTTCTAAAGACTGCCGGAATGGTACCGGGTGACATCGACTACGTCATTGAATGTTCCGAGGAAGCCGCCGGTGACATGAATCAGCGTGGCGGGGGGAATTTTGCCAAGGCTATTGCGGAGATCGCAGGCTGCGTTAACGCTTCCGGCTTCGATGTGAGGAGTTTCTGCGCCGGGCCGGTGAACGCCGTAATAGCAGGAGCTGCTCAGGTTGCAAGCGGCGCGAGGCCCAATGTTGTCGTTCTCGCCGGTGGAGCCATACCCAAACTGTTTATGAACAGCCGGGACCATGTAAGAAAGGGGATACCCGCCCTGGAAGACTGCCTCGGCAGTTTTGCTGTCCTTCTTGACCCCGATGACGGTACATGCCCCGTGATGAGACTCGACGCGCTGGGAAAACATTCCGTGGGTGCAGGGGCATCGCCACAGGCCATAACATCGGCACTGGTCCTTGAACCACTCCAGAAGATAGGCCTTTCCTTTGACGATATAGATAAATTCGCCGCGGAACTTCAGATACCCGAGATCACGGTACCGGCGGGGGCGGGAGATGTGCCAGCGGCAAATTTCAAGATGATAGCCGCGCTTGCTGTAATGAAGGGAATGATCAAAAAAGAGGAGATGCCGGCCTTTGTGGAACAGAAGGGAATTCCGGGGTTCGCTCATACCCAGGGACATATACCTTCCGGGGTCCCCTTCATAGGCCATGCCTGCGAGGCTATCAAAGAGGGTAAATACCGCAGGGTGATGATCATCGGCAAGGGGAGCCTTTTCCTGGCACGGCTCACCAACCTCTCGGATGGTGCCTCCTTCATCATTGAGCCTTCCCGGGGGGAGACGGGGAAAGCCCTGGGAGTTTCCCCTGAGGAAGTCCGGGAGATGCTCCTCGAAGCTCTGCAGGATCTCTCAGGGGTGCTTGCGGGGTGACGGTCATGACAAACGGGACTACAAAAAGAATGATCGGCGAAGCCCTTAGGGAGATAGTCCTGTCGGCCAGAAGCGGGGGGCCTCTTGTCCGTGTGGGGCTCATGGCCTCCGGAAGCGAACTTGGCCCTGAAGAACTTGCCATGGGCGCGATCCTTGCCATGAGATCAAGACCCGGCCTTGAAGTGGTAATGATAGGCCCTCGCTTAGACGGGTACGACCAGCTCAGTTGTATCGAGACTCCCGACTGCGAGGAAGATATTTCAAAAGCTATGGAGTCGGCTTTGAAAACAGGCGAGATCAGTGCTGCTGTTGCCCTTCATTACCCCTTCCCCCTAGGAGTGACAACCATAGGAAGGGTTGTTACACCGGCCAGGGGGAAACCGATGTTCATAGCTTCCACCACCGGCGCCAGCGCGACGGACCGAATCGAGGCTATGGTCAGGAATGCGGTATACGGGATCGCAGTAGCCCGGTCGCTGGGTGTTGATCAGCCATCGGTCGGCATTCTCAACATCGAAGGGGCTCAAATGGTCTTCAGGGCTCTCGGCAGGCTCCGGGACAACGGTTTTCCGATAACCTTCGGCAGCAGCGTCAGGAAGGACGGAGGGGCTATCCTTCGGGGGAACGATATTCTTGCCGGTGCAGTCGATGTCTGTGTGACCGATACCCTTACAGGCAACGTCCTGATAAAGATGTTCTCGGCTTTTACTACAGGCGGGGGATACGAATCGACAGGATGGGGATACGGCCCTTCAGTTGGGAGCGAGTGGCCCCTGATAGTCTCAATAATTTCGAGGGCCTCCGGGGCACCGGTCATTTCGGGTGCCCTGCAGTATACTGCCGCTGCAGCAAATGGTTCCCTACCTGAAAGGGTTTCCGAATACCTTTCCCTGGCGGAGAAAGCAGGCCTTTCAGGCATGCTTTCCGAGCTCAAGCCTTCAAGGCCTGCAGAAGGTCCAGAAGTGAAGATGCCCCCTAAGGAACCTACCGGGGATGAGATCCACGGCATCGATGTGCTTTCCATTGAGGATGCCGTCAGATGCCTGTGGAAGGAACAGATATATGCCGAATCGGCCATGGGATGCACCGGCCCGGTGGTCAAGGTTCCCGGCAGGTTCCTGGCAGAGGCAGAGGAAGTGCTCAGGAAGGAAGGTTACATTTAATAAAAACACCATTGTGAATTTTGTAGCAGTGTTTTGTGATATAATTTTACCGGATAATTTAATCTTTTAGCCCTCGCGATAAACCCTGAAGGAACAGAAGGGGGTGATGTTTCGCGCCTGACCTGTAACATGGAACAGGAGATTCTGCTCTGAGAGTATGCTCGCAAGCTTGAAAGAGAAGAAGGAGGGATTTGTTGTTATGGAAGCCTTTATGGCTATTAACAGTTATGTGAACGGGATCGTCTGGGGCCCCCCGATGCTTGCACTTCTTGTCGGGACCGGAATCTATCTTTCTGTCATCCTCGGTTTTCCCCAGGTAAGGTACTTCGGGTTCATGTTCAAGGAAGTGCTGGGCAAGATAGGCAAAAAGGCCGATGGAGAGGGTACGATCTCTTCCTTTGGAGCCCTTTCTGTGGCACTGGCGTCGACCATAGGTTCCGGAAATATTGCCGGCGCCGCCACGGCCCTTCATCTTGGAGGCCCCGGCGCCCTTTTCTGGATGTGGATAACAGCGATCTTCGGTATGACCACCAAGATGACCGAGGTCTCCCTGGCGGTCAAGTTCCGTGAGAAGGATGCTGCGGGCAACTGGCGCGGCGGCACCATGTACGTCATGGAGAAGGCCCTCGGCCAGAAGTGGCTTGCCTGGCTCTTTGCCTTCTTCACCACCTTTGCCGCTTTCGGGATCGGAAATGCTATCCAGGCCAACTCGACGGCACAGGCCCTGGAACTAGGCTTCAATATTCCCCCCTACGTTTCGGGAATAGCTATCGCTGTTCTGGTAGCCCTCGTCATAATCGGCGGACTGAAGAGGATATCCGATGTCACCACCTACCTGGTTCCTTTCATGGCCATCTTCTATGTTATTGGCGGGATAGCGGTGATAATAATGCATGCCGACCTTATCCCCCAGGCCGTCGGGAACGCGGTCTATTACGCCTTCAATGATCCTATGGCCATGCCGGGAGCTGTCGCGGGATGGTCTATCAAGTTAGCCCTGACCAAAGGTGTCGCCCGAGGAGTCTTCTCCAACGAAGCCGGCCTCGGCTCTGCCCCGATGGTCCACGCCACCGCGGTCACCGACCATCCCGGACGCCAGGGTGTCTACGGCCTCTTTGAGGTGTTTATGGACACTATCGTCATCTGCTCCATCACCTGCATCGGCATACTGACCACCGGGACCCTCACCGCAAGGCCGGATCTTACCGGAGCCCAGTTGACCCTTACAGCCTTCCAGACGGTCCTTGGAACTCCCGGAGTAATGATAATGTCGGCGGGGCTTGCCATGTTCGCATTCTCCACGATCCTTGGCTGGTACTGGTACGGTGAGACTGGAGCGGTCTACATCTTCGGGCTGAAGATATCCCCCATCTACAAGGTCCTCTGGATCGGTGTATGTGTTATAGGAGCCTGGGGGGGCGGCGGCCAGTTCCTGGCTAACATCTGGGACCTCTCCGATACTATGAACGGTCTTATGGCGGCGCCTAACCTTATCGCTCTTCTCTGGCTTTCCAACGAGATGCGAAAGATAGTCAAGGACTTCGACGAGAAACGCAAGAAGGGTTTGATCAAGTAGCCTCGTCCCTTCGAGCCGCTGCTGTTTCGCGTTTCTTCAGTGTTTTGAGGGGGTGCGGGTTTTTCCGCCCCCCTTTTTCTGGCAAAGGAGGGTGACCAAATGTCCCTTCGTCCTACGAGAATTGAGGTTAACCTTGAGAACCTGGCTTCAAATTTCCGGGCTATTTCAGGATCCCTGAGCAAGGGTTGCAGCCTCATGGCTGTGGTAAAGGCCAACGGCTACGGCCTTGGTGCCACGCGGGTTGCCAGGGTTTTTCAGGAAACTGGCTGTCAGCGTTTTGCCGTGGCGACCCCCGACGAAGCTGTGGAACTAAGGGAGAATGGGATTAACGAACCTCTCCTTGTCCTCGGTCCGTCACCACGCGATGCTGCCGGGGCCTTCGTCGGGATGGATATAACAGCAGCCTGTACGGATATTTCCTTTGCCGAGGCCATGAGCAGAGCAGCTGTTGCCCAGGGAAAGACCGCCCGCCTCCATATCAAGATAGATACAGGTATGGGCAGGATAGGATTTCTACCAACAGAAGTTCCCCAGGCGGTCGAAAAAATACAGCATCTTCCCGGTGTCGACCTGGAGGGTATTTTTACGCACTTTGCCTGTGCCGACGAGAGGAACCCTGAATATACACGGATCCAGTTCGGAAGGTTCGGCGAGGTCCTTGATACCCTTCGATCAAAGAACGTAAGGTTCAGGATAAGGCACGTATGCAACAGTGCCGGAACGGTCAATTTTCCGGACATGCACCTTGATGCAGTACGCCCCGGGCTGATCCTCTACGGGATGTGGCCCTCCGACTATTGCAGAAGAAGTGTCGAACTCAAGCCGGTTTTCGAGGTGAAGACCTCCGTGGCGGTGTTAAGGGAACTTCCCCCTTTGAGCGGTGTTGGATACGGCCTTCGTTATGTTACCAGGGGTGCCGAACGAGTGGCGGTGCTCCCGATAGGCTATCATGACGGCCTTGCAAGGCCGCTTTCCATGAAGGCTTCGGTCCTCATTCGTGGCAAGCGGGCTCCTCTTGTTGGAAGTATCTGCATGGATCAGACGATGGTGGACGTAACCCATATACCCGACGTTATACCTGGGGATGAGGTGGTAATTGTGGGTAACCAGGGCGAGGGTTCTGTTACCCCTGAAGAGATCGCCGGTATCCTGGGAACGATCAATTATGAGATCCCGAGTCTTTTCACACCCAGAGTCCCAAGGGTTTATATCTGACAGGCAGAATGCGCACCTGGATCGGCAACAGACAAGAATACTTCGGCGGCAGATGGTGCCGCCGTTTTTTTGACCGTCCCAAAGAGGTATAATCCTGAAAGTGCGGAAATAGAGGCCCTTGTTTTCCGGGCTTGACGGGGAGGTCCATTTCATGAACGAACTAAAAAAAGCCCTGGGGAAGTTTCCAGATGCCCCGCTTGGCGATGATGCGACGGTTCTGATAAGGGAGGCATCCAGGGAGTGTGGTTCCTGGGCAGTTACCATGACATCGGCTGCAGGGAGCGGACACCCTGCAGGATCGCTTTCCAGCATGGAGATGTACCTCATTGTCTACGGCGTAGCGAACATAACGCCAGAGAATTACCATAGCCTCGACAGGGATTTCGTTGTTGTAAGCCATGGACATACTTCACCTGGAGCCTATGCAGCACTCGCAAAGTACGGCTTTATTGACCCCGATGAGGTAATTGCACACTTTCGCCAGTCGGGAAGCCCATTCCAGGGGCATGTCGAACGGGAAGTTCCCGGCATAGACTGGGGTAGCGGTAACCTTGGTCAGGGCCTGTCGGCCGGTGTCGGGTTTGCCCTTGCTCTGAGGGCACGGAAACGGAAAGACCATGTCTATGTACTGATGAGCGACGGGGAACAGGTCAAAGGGCAGGTTGCGGAGGCCAGGAGGATCGCTGTCCACCACGGAATTTCAGATATTACCGCCCTGGTGGACCGCAACGGGATCCAGATATCGGGACGTACAGGGGAGATAATGGGTGCGGACATACCGGCCCTCTGGAAAGCGGATGGGTGGCTGGTCCTGGAGTGTGACGGGAACGACCCGGCCGCTATTTACGATGCCCTTGTTTCGGCCCGGAAGTCCGGGCACCCTTCGGTGATACTCTGTAACACCGTCATGGGCCGGGGTGTTTCCTTTATGGAGGGGATCCCCGACTATCACGGGAAAGCCGCGCCGAAAGATCTTTACTTCAAGGCTATGGATGAACTTGGAGCCTCACCTGAGCTTCTTGAAAAGGCACTTATCAGGAGATCTCCGGGAAAATTTTCCAAACCTGAACGACCAGTATCATCAAAACCCGCTATCAGAACGGGCGAACCGCGAACTTATCAGGCCGGCAGCCAGACCGATAACAGATCCGGTTTCGGCGACGCTCTTGAGGACATAGGGAAGCTCAATTACGGCGAACCAGGAAGCACACCTCTCCTGGTATTTGACTGTGACCTGGCGGGTTCCGTAAAAGTTGAGGCTTTTTCCAGGACTTGCCCCGAATGGTTCATAGAGACGGGGATCCAGGAACATGCCACTGCAACAGTTTCAGGTGCCGCTTCCATTTGCGGTGTTGTAAGTCTTTGGGCCGATTTCGGCGTATTCGGGCTGGCCGAGGTCTATAACCAGCAGAGGCTCAATGACATAAACCACACCAATCTGAAACTTGTCCTCACCCACGTCGGGCTCGATGTCGGGGAAGATGGGAAGACCCATCAATCCATAGATTACATCGGCCTTTTGCGGAACATGTTCGGGTGGAGACTCCTTGTCCCCGCGGACCCCAACCAGGCCGACAGGATGACCCGATGGGCTCTTTCTGAACCCGGGAATATCTGCCTGGCCATGGGAAGAAGCAAGATCCCGGTCATAACCGGTGAGAATGGGACTCCCTTTTACGGGGGAGATTATTCTTTCCGTTACGGGGAAGTCGACCGTCTGAGAAAAGGGAAGGATGCCGCGATCATTACAACGGGTCACATGGCCTCCCGGGCCCTGAAAGCCTGGGAGATACTTCAGGGCCAAGGGGTGGACGTTTCGGTCTACCATGCGGGGTGTCCCCTCCACATGGACAGTTCGGTCATTGCGGAAGCGGCCGCGACGGGCAAAATAGTTACTTTCGAGGACCATCATGCTTTGTCAGGTCTCGGGTCTATAGTGTCAGCAAAGGTCCTCAAGACGGGGCGATGCTGTTCCATAAGGAATCTTGGTGTAACCAGGTATGGGGATTCCGGAAGTTCCACCAGTGTTCTCTCGGCAATGAGCCTCGATCCTGAGGATCTTGCCGCATCGGTCCATAGCCTTATCAACCTGTGACATGGAGGCTCTAATGCAGTTAATGATCCTTGGCGGGCCGATAATGTGGATAATTGCCGGCTTGTCAGTCCTTGGCGCTTCTATCGTTATTGAGAGGTTCTGGTTCATTTTCACGGCTTCGACTGATCCAGGAGCATTGGAACTATCCCTCGGGGAGCAGATATACCACGGGAATAAGATAGAAGCCTCTCAGCTGGTAAGGGAGAAGGACAGTTCCCTGCACAGGCTTTTCAGGGTCGCTGTGGATCATTGGGAGATAGAGCCCGAGGCCATGCAGGTGCTTCTGGAACAGGAGGTAAGGCGGGAGATCTTCAGGTGGGAAAGGGGGCTGGGTTTCCTTTCGACCATCGCCAGGGTCACTCCTCTTCTTGGGTTATTGGGAACTGTTATCGGCATGATCGATGTCTTCAGGAACCTGCCCGGGATCAGCGGCTCAAGCATGGCCGTGATGGCCGGGGGAATATGGCAGGCCCTTCTTACAACTGTAGCAGGTCTTTCTGTGGCGGTCCCACTGATCCTTTTCCATGCCTTTCTCTCAGTCCGCCTGGAGAGGGCTGAAGAGATGCTATGGCGGGGAGTGGATTTCATGGTCCGCGAAAAGGTCCTCAGGTCAGGAAAGAATGAAATTCAGGTTCCATAGTACGCTTACTACCCTTTTTCTCCTGCTTTTCCTGATGTTATTCTTACCCCCTGAAGCTGGAGGATCAGATCCCCCCGCCCGCAGGATAGTTTCCCTTGCCCCGTCGATCACCGAGACCCTTTTTGCCATCGGTGCCGGAGAACGTATCGCCGGAGTCACAGATCACGATGTCTTTCCTGACTGTGTCAGGAGTATTCCCTCCGTGGGAGGTTATTTTGATCCGTCCCTTGAAAGGATACTCTCTCTTTCACCGGACCTGGTCATAGGAATTGCCACCTTTCACTCCAGACTGATGGAGAGACTGGAGTCCCTTGGCGTACAGACACTTCCGCTGACCCTGCACAGGGGCCTTGACGGGGTCAGGGGATCAGTCCTGGAGTTGGGGGCGTATCTCGGGCTTGATGAAAGATCTCAAGGTGTCTGGAACGGGATAGAGGAGGAGCTGGAGTCCGTGAGAATGGATGTGGCGAGTCTCTTCCCCGGAGGTCCCCCTTCGCTCCTTGTTGTAGTCTGGCACGACCCCCTGACCGTAGCCGGAGGGGTCAATTACATAGATGATATCCTTGGGAAGATCGGTATACCCAATGCAGCTTCCGATATCCGATATACTTTCCCACAGGTGGACCCCGAAGGTATCGTTTCCCGGGATCCTGATGTGATACTGGTGCCAAGGACAGAAAAGGGGATGTCACTCTCACCCCGGGATCTTGCGGATGCCCTGGAGGGTTTCCCTATCCGGGCAGTGAAAAAGGGCAGGATCGCGGTGGTATCCGCCGACCTCCTTTTTCATCCGGGACCCAGGGTTGGAGAAGCGGCGAGGTCGCTTCTGGATGCGGCTATGCTGTTTTTCGGAGACGGATATGAGGAGGATTAGGTCGAGGCGGAACCTCCCTGAAGTTGAACTGACACCCCTGATCGATGTCCTGTTCATGCTGATAGTTTTCTTCGTTCTTACTGCTGTCTTCCCGGAACCGGCGATCCGGGTCAACCTGCCCAGTGCTACAGGTGAGCAGGTACCTGAAGATTCACTCACACTCATACTGGACATCGAAGGCCGGGTCTTCATAGGGGACAGGGAATTTCCAAGGGAACAGGCCATAGAAAGAGCTCTCTTTTCCTTTGGAGAGGGCATGAGGATACTTGTCGCGGCTGACCGGGAGGCTCCTTACGGCCTGGTAGTCTCGCTCCTTGACGACCTGAGGAGCAGCGGGATCGGATCTGCCGGCCTGCTGCTGGAGGCTGGTGAGGAGAGGTGAGAAGGTGGATACCCTGCATCCTCGCCAGCCTGATGATCCACTCCCTCGTCCTGATCTTTCCTGTCTGGCCTTCATTACAGGACCAGGATCCACCTTCAAGGGTCACTATGGATCTCGATCTTGTGATCTGCGCCAGAGATGAAGCAGTTCCGGAGCAAAAACCAGTCGTCCATCCTCAACCGCAGCCTGTCCCGCAGCAGAAGCGGGAAGCGCCATCCCAGAAAAAAGAAAAACCTGCAGCGGGACCGGCGGTACCAGGATCCCTGGCGGCAGAGGATAGTAATTTTTCACCGCCGACGCCGGCAGCTTTTAAAAACCCGGACGAGCCATCACCAGGTGAAATTTCGACACCTCCCCCGTCACCTGGTCCGCGTACGGTATCCCCGGCGGATGTACTAAGCAGGGTCAGCCCTGTCTACCCTTTGGTCAGCAGGAGAAGAGGGGAGGAAGGGGAGGTGAGGTTCCTGGTAAGGATCGATCCGGCCGGGAAGGTTGTAACGGCGAAAGTGGTGCTTTCCAGCGGTCACCCCTCGCTGGATGCTTCGGCCCTTGAAGCGGTCCGAAAGTGGCTGTTCGCTCCGGGTTCCCCTGAGGATCTCATCGTTCCAGTAATCTTCAGGCTGGAATGACACAAGGCAAGGTAGAAAAAACGTAAATTGGAAAACCTTGAGGGCGTAAACGGTCAACGGTCAACGGAAAAAGCCAGGATAAAACAAACCTTGCACCACAGGGGATGCTGACGTGTGCCCCGAGCCTATCGAAAGGGTAGGACACAGAGGAGAGCAAGAGAGAAAATCGTAATATTTTGCTGAAGAACAAGAACCAATGCCAAAGCCTGATTTGCACCTTCTCTGCGGTGCAATCTTATTTTTGTCTTGGCTTTGGGATGGGTCTTACCGTTCACCGTTCACTGTTTACCGTTCACGCACTTGAACCTGTTCTTCCTGCCTCCTGATGCCTTGTTTTTCCCCCGTTTACCGCTTACGCATTTGAAATTTCCGAGTCACCAGTCACGAGTTACGAGTCACGATCTGTGGCTAATCCCCGTCACCCTCATTGACCCTGCCTTTTTTCTGTTGTATCCTCGTCATCGATGAATCATATGGGAAAACCCCTCGGTGACGGGAATCCGGTGAGATACCGGAGCGGCCCCGCCACTGTTACCGTGACGAAACCGCAGAATTTGCCACTGGCTTTTGCCGGGAAGGCGCGGGAGTAGGCAGAACGGAAGCCAGGAGACCGACCGGGGGGGAAAGACCATGTGTCATGCGCGGGCGTGACACGGCAGAAATCCGTCCTCATGGGGCGGCCTGGCGTGTCAGGCCGCCCTATTTTTTTCTGGGAGGGACGGCTTGATGAGAAAGGTTTTTGTTGCAGTTGCATTGTTGTTGTCCTGTTCGTTCTGTTTTAGCGCTGGAAGTCGCTACGCGTGGGCCGAGACAGCTTCCGTCGAACCGGAGGTGGTCACGGGGAGCAGGATCTATACGGAATTGTCAGAGATCCCGGCCCCCACTTACGTGATCACGGCGGAAGAGATAGCTGTCAGTGGTGTCACGGACCTGGGGACACTGCTGGATCGTAACATTCCCGGGGTCTTCATGAAAAAGAAGACAGGGGTGTCGCAGCAGTCCGAGGTGGTGATCAGGGGTATAACCACCGAGATACTGGTGCTGGTCGACGGCATACCCTATTACAGGTCTTCTCATCTCGCCGATGGAGCCACCGTCGATCTTAGATCCTTCCCCCTGGAGAATATCGAGAGGGTAGAGGTGGTAAAGGGGGGAGGTTCGGCGATCTACGGTTCGATGGCTGCGGGCGGTGTCATAAATATCATCACGAAGAAACCGGTTGCATCTGGCGGAATGATCCTGGCGGAAGCCGGCTCCAATGACTGGCGAAGGTACTATGTCTCAGGCAATGCGGTGGGGGATGACTTGAGTGCCGGTATCTGGTACGAACGGACCGAGGAAGGCCGGAGAAGGCTTTTTTACGATACTGTGCCTGAGAACAGGTTCGATTCACTGGAATACATGGGAGATGCCTACGGCCTGGTCCTCAGGGGAAGCAGGTGGGTCCTCCGGGCCACCACCGGAGAGTTCCGCTACAAGTATTTGACCCCCGGTTGGGGACAGGACCCTGCGGACCTGAACGACGAGAGAAAAGAGTACCGCAGGTATTCATTCCGTTACGATGCAGATTCGTGGTACCTTCTGACCGGGTACGATACCCAGAGATACGAGATCCTTCAAAATGCAGGTAATTTCTACGAAGACAGCGCCTTTACCGCCGAGTTCGGTGGCAGGAGCGCCATGGGCGAAGCACTTGTTGCCTGGGGTATATATTACCGTTACGAAGAGACAGAATTCAGCGATGGCTGGGGAGATCCTGCGGTATCCAAAGATCGCTTCAATCTGGCGCCTTTTCTCGAAGTCTCCTATCCGGCAGGCGACTGGTTGGTAAATCTGGGTTTAAGGTACGAGGTCTGGAGACAGGAAGCTAACGATCACGAAGAACTGGTTCCCAAGATCAGTATCCAGAGGCAATTTGCGAACGGGAATATTTTCTACCTGGCTGCATCAAGGGTTTTCGCGATGCCCAGTTTTTACGAGATGTATGCCGAAAGTTCATGGACGGCCGGCAATCCGGACCTTAAACCCGAGAAGGGCTGGAGTTACGAGACGGGGATCAAGGGGCCGGACGAATACTCCTGGAGTGCAGGGATCTTTTACACCGGTCTGGAGGACAAGATCAAATCGGTCTACGATCCCGGGATCTACAAATATACCTATCTGAACCTTGCGGATTTCCGGACCTACGGGGTAGAGATATCGAGGAGCTGGAAACTGGCGGAGAAATGGGTCTTTTCGCTTAACGGTACCTGGCAGTATCCCGAAGAGAAGCAGGACACCTCATCACCCTGGGTCAGAAGCTATGGCGTTCCGGAGTGGGAGATCGGAGGAGCTCTGAAATTTTCCACCGGTCCCTGGAAAATGATACTTGACGTTTCCTGGGCAGGCAACCGGGCAGGCAATGCAGGATGGTACGATTGGGATGCCGGGGATTATGTCCTTGTGGATCTTGCGGTTTCATGGGGGTCGGATGACGATACGATCACCCTTTTCTGTTATAACCTTCTCGATGAAGAATACACCTACAATTCTGCCGGGTGGCATTATTTCGGTCCCGAGCGTGGTTTCAGGTTAAAATGGGAGAGGCGTTTCTAGGTCTTCCTGCAGAAAGGGAAACCGGCGGGACCGCAAAAGCGCTCCCGCCGTTTTTGTATGTTTTCTGCTGATGTACAATACGATGCGGCGGGCCTTCATGTCCCCCGACAGGGAAAAACCTTTCGACGCAGAGGAGAGAGACAATGGGTAAAAATATAATGCCGGGGGATCTTGTCTTTATCTGGGCTCCTCCCAGGGGTGACAGTTTTATTATCAGGATCATTCAGGGGTCGAGGCAGGATACTCGCCTGGGCCAGATCCTCCACGATAACCTTATAGGTAAACCCTACGGCAGCTGGATCTATACAAATCTTGGCAAGCCTTTCTGTCTTTTAAGACCGAATATCCAGGAGTTCAGCCGGAGGGTCAGACGTCAGACCCAGATCATTTACCCAAAGGACATCGGGTTCATCCTTGTATCCCTGAACATATATCCAGGCGCCATTGTGGTCGAATGCGGTACCGGCTCAGGGGGGCTGACATCTGTCCTGGCCCACTTTGTAGGGGACACCGGCAGGGTCGTTTCCTATGAGAAAAGGGAGGAATTCTCGCTTCTGGCAAGAAGGAACTGCGAGAAGTGGGGAGTGGCCCAAAGGGTGGATTTCAAGGTAAGGGATATTGCCGACGGTTTCGATGAACGGGATGCCGATGCCGTGTTCCTGGATCTTCCCAACCCCTGGGATTACATGGACAGGGCCAAGGAAGCCCTCGCGCCGGGCAACAGGCTTGGTATTCTTGTCCCTACCGTGAATCAGGTTGAAAAGGTTCTTGATGCCCTGTCGGACAACTCCTTTTCCGATGTTCAGGTTTCCGAGATACTCCTCAGGTACTATAAGACGAACAGCCGGAGGATCCGACCCGAGGACAACATGATAGGCCATACGGGCTACCTGATCTTCGGCTCAAGCGTGACCGGGTCTCCGGTGATAAATGATGAGGGAGGCAATGACCTTTCTTGACCTGTGACCTGCTTCTGCACGTATGCTGTGCGCCTGACGCCACTGTCCCATGGCCTGCTCTGTCTGAAGAAGGGTACAGCGTTTCCGGGTATTTCTATTCTTCCAATATTCACCCCCGCAGTGAGTTCGAAAAAAGGGTCCGGGATGTCAGGGGCCTTGCAGGGGTAATGGGAGGGAAGTGTATTATCGCCCCTTACGAACCCATGAATTGGCTCAGGGCGGTGAGGGCT
>Ga0068714_10003148_pt1 | contig 19952 bp, 15 predicted proteins | sample MTBNYHSulfiMetaG_FD_62988 | JGI IMG/M metagenome (GOLD analysis project Ga0068714, IMG submission 62988) | Enrichment culture microbial communities from rom New York Harbor, USA that are MTBE-degrading - MTBE-NYH (New York Harbor Sulfidogenic)... | ecosystem: Environmental > Aquatic > Marine >... | reverse complement strand
TTCATGGCCGTGCACGATGATGTTAACATGGTCTTCTTTCAAATATCCCATGTTCACACCGGCAACCAGAGGCTTCGGGGTACCGAACAGAATGTCGGAGATTTCAGTCGCCACCATCGACCCGCCCCAGCCGTCCGCAAGGGCCGTTCTGGAGCATTGCTTGACGATGTTTTCATAGTCCTGATCCACGCCCATGTGGGTGCGGTGCATGATTTCCATGATCTCGCGCATCGATCCGCGCGGCACGATTCCGTGCTTTCTCCAGGTCTCCAAGGTCTTGGCCGGAACCCGGCTCATGAAAGGAATTTCGCCTTCCACTTGGGTGTAGGTCCGCTCCAACTCCTCGTAGAGCTCTTTGGCCACTTCCATGGTCTCCCGGCCCACCACTTCAATGCCGACACTTGAGGCCACACTGCGCAGTTTATCTTCGTCTTTGATCTGGTAGTCCTTGATTTTGCCGTTCACCACCTCGCGGAACACATCCAGCATGCTCATGCCGTGGTCGGTATGGGCCGCGCAACCGCTTGCCACCATGCGGGCAAAGTTTCTGCCGGCAATGGTGTCTATGGTTGCCCCGCAAACGCCCACTTTGGCATAGGGATCTTTCGGGTTCAACCGGCAGGGGCCCATGAAACAATGCTTGCAGCATGCCGAATCGGCGCCGATCGGGCACGCCTTCATGTCCGCAGCCCTGCTGAACGCGGTTTCCACTCCGTCCTTGGCCGCTTTCTCCAGCATCTGGATGGTCGCCTCACAGGTCGACATGTCACGGAAATTGAGGACCTTCACCTTCTTTTCTTTTTCTTCTGCCATAATATGTTCCTTTCTGAGAATTAAATATTGCAGGCGAAAAGGTAGTTCATTGTTCTCTGAGAATTATTCGCAAAGTTCGTGCCGATCCCGCTAATTGGAAAATAGCTACGTTATTTCAATATAATGAAGTAACTCACAGGTCACCCGCAGGTTTTTCGACCAATGCCACAATTCCAATTTGGAATGATCGTATTTCTTTTTGGAATGATTGCTGTGACCAGTTCTTGCCGTTTGATATACGGCAAGGTTGTTTTTAACAAGAAGACCATGGCGGCATTCGGGAATGTGAAAAAATTGAATCTCTGAAAGGTGGGCTACATTATTCGCTGTAGCGGAGGGGTTTGCGCAGCGTTATTCTGAACGTGGTGTGCAGATTTGGAATGCTGGTCACGGTTATGTGTCCGCGGTGGTTTGCGAGAATATCTTTGCTTATGGCAAGCCCGAGCCCCGTTCCCTCCGAGCGTCGGCTGTAGAATGGCTTAAAAATGTGCGGCAGAGCGTCCGAGGGTATTCCCGGGCCGTTGTCGCGCACAAAGATCTCCAAGGCCCGCTCGAAGTAGCATCTGGCCTCCAGACGCAACGTACCGTTGCCCTGGAGAGCTTGTAGGGCATTGATGCAGATGTTGAGCAAAGCCTCTTTCACGCGGTCTGCATCCAAAGGCCAGGTTAACAGGGGAGGTTCAATTGCTGTAATAATGGCCACCTCGCCAAGGAGCTGTCGATCGGTGGTCAAAACGCTTTCGATTTCTCTGAACAGTGCCGAAATAGGCGTTTCAGCCACCTGGGGCAGGCGTGGCTTGGCGTAGCTGAGGAACTCTTGGACTTTACGCTCAAGTCGAGCAGTTTCGCGTTCTAGCAGCGCAAAAATGAGATCCGATTCCTCCCCTTGCAGGCTGTCCCTTTTAAGAAGTTTGATGCCTGTGTTGATGGCCCCCAAGGGGGTCCTGATTTCATGTGCCAGGCCCGCAGAAATTTCTCCAAGCAAAGCGAGACGTTCTTGCTGAAGAAGCTTATCAGCTTGCTCTGCCACCTTGCTTTCCAGTTGTCGAGAATACCCTTGAAGTTGAGCTTCAAGTTGCTTCCTTTGGGTGATGTCACGCAAAATGTGCAATCTGGAAATACTATTGCCCGGCGCGTGAATAGGTGAAACGGCTACCTCGTATACCCTTTCTGTTTTTTGCCAACGCCACTCACGGCGCATTTCAGGACCGAAAGAGCTCATTTCGTGTTGACAATATTCGCAGCTTGACCGGTTATGGCCGAAAAACTCATAACAGAGCCGACCTTCCCCGTTTCCCATCAGGCTTCGTAGAGCCTGATTCATAAATGTGATACGGTAATCTCGCCCGACTATGTATATGCCATCCTCCATGCTGTCCAGGATGGCTTTGAGGTGGCCGCGATCTTCATCGATTGGATTTGCTTCGATGTGCTTGCTTGGAGGTTCCATTGGAGCCTTTGTATGATTCATCTCTTGGTCATGAAACGCCATATTTCTTCAGCTTGCGCCACAAAGTGTTATAGCCGATCTCGAGAACCCCGGCGGCCTTAGCCTTATTGTTCCGGCAATAGGAAAGCACATTGAGTATATGGCGCTTTTCCAGTTCAGACATCGATATTTGCCACGATTCCTGATCGGTTGGAGAGGGCTGCCGCAACGGGAGGCAATCCTCGAGTAGCAGATCCACACTATCAATTCTATCGCTTTTATTGATTATGAGTGCTCGCTCGAGGCTATTTTCCAGCTCACGAACATTCCCCGGCCACTCATGCTGGAGCAGCTTCTTTTGAGCCGCATCCGTAAGCTTGGGTGTCCGCCGTCTGCCCATACGGTCACCCAGACGGGTCATGAAATTTTCTGCAAGCGGCAGGATATCCTCGCGACGCTCTCTGAGAGGCGGCAGAAAAATTGGAATGACTTTTACCCGGAAGAAAAGATCCTGCCGGAAGCGGCCTTGCCTGACCAGTTGTGCCAGATCTTGGTTGGTGGCCGCGATCAGACGGACGTCCACAGGAACCTCTTGGGTCTCTCCCAGTCGGCGGATGCTACGCTCTTGTAAAGTCCGCAACAGCTTGACCTGGAAATTGTGCGATGTTTCCGCGATTTCATCCAGGAGTAAAGTGCCGCCGGCGGCGGCCTCAAAAAGTCCCTTTTGGTTGCGGTGGGCCCCGGTGAAAGAACCCCTCATGTGACCGAACAGCTCACTTTCCAGAAGGTCTTCCGGCATTGCGCCGCAATTGACCGCCAGAAACGGCCCGGCAGCTCGGTTACTTTGCTGATGGATCAACTTGGCCATCAGCTCTTTGCCCGTCCCGCTCTCCCCTTCAATCAGCACCGTGGCATCTGTTCCGGCTACATCATCAATGGTTTGGAGAATCCGCTGCATAGCAGGGCTGGCTGCAACAATTTGGTTGAGACCCGCCTCACGGGCAAATCTATCCTGCAGATTTGTCACCTGCCGACGAAGGTTGCGACACTCCCAAGCCTTCCTGATCATGCGTACCAGTTGCTCGGGGTCGACAGGCTTGGTCAGGTAATCATACGCCCCTTCTTTCATGGCGGTGACAGCGGTGTCCACGGACCCGTAGCCGGTAATGACCAGCACCTCTGCGGACGGCTGTAGCTCTCTCACATCGCGCAGCACATCCATGCCGCTTTCATGACCAAGGCGCAAATCGGTCACCACCACGTCAAATCCTAGTCGCAGAAGTTCCCCGCGTGCGTGGGTGCGGTCATGAACGGCTGCAACCGCGATGCCTTCCTGCTTTAAATAGAGGCTCTGGGTAACACGCAATGCCTCATCATCTTCAACCAAAAGCACTCGTGGCATCGGCAACAACTCCTCCGATGAATGATTCCTTTGCACTTTCTTTTCTTCCGTGTTTGCCCTGCAAATTTGCTATCTTGCGATGGGCAGGTGCAGAAGTTCGAATCCGCTCCTCGAATCTTTCTCTCTTCGCGCCTGTAACCCCAGCAATTCCATAATTATGACCTCGCCGATGAGCCACACCTCAACTCCTGCGCGTGTGCAGCCGACTGTAGCTTCACCTTCGCGACCCACGGCGGCATGCATGTGAAGAACCGGATGACCCGATTCGTTGGGAAACAATGTGCCCATGCCAAGCACCTCCTGAATTCCCGACAGAACATGAGTGATTGGAATGATCTTGTCCTCAACTTCTTTTTCCGGGCCCACGATGAGGCGACTTTTGTCGGCTGCGCCGCCGAGAAAAAGCACCATGGCACCGCGGATGTCCTGTTCCCCCGCGAATTCCTCTATCACATCGGGCACGCGTTCCCCTTCGTCCAGTTTCAGGGCAAAAATGCGACCAATGCTACCTTCACTGTATTGCATACCCCCTCCGGTTGTTCAGTAAAAAGCACATCACTCCGTTTCTGATACTCGTCAGCTCCGACCTTCTAGATTTGGGTTGTCCCAGGCTGCGCACCTTTTCTGTAGGCAGTGATCGCTGAGATGACATGACAAATCCAACCCAATATCCCACCCGAACCGATCCACAAGCCCGGTGTTATGATCAACCAGAATATTCCCCGCCAAAAATAACCATTATAAAACTGTCCCACTCCAGGGATGATGAGACTGAGTACAGCTGCATTTCCAGCACGCGTCATGATTTGCTCCCGTGTAATTGGCAGATAAATTGAAGCGAGCTAATCATAACCACAGAATCCTATCTGACTCAACCCCGTTGAGGATTGCACTGATTAAATGGAATTGGAGCTTATTCGCTCTCCATAGAATTTGAAAAATTCAAGATAGACCTTATATCGGATAACGAGAGCGACTTATTTTTGAATTGAAAAGAGCAACGATGCATTCACGCAGGAGAACACTTGCAGAGCTCAGCAAACAGGTTGATTATCACTCTTCATCCATTTGAATGATTCTGTAGCGCTGCCTCAGGACATATCGGCGAGCTCAGGACCATGATCCGGTTAGTCGCCCGGGATCTTGGGGGTGGGCAGACTCTCTGGACCTGGCCGGAGGCTCACTATTTCAAACGGCGTGTTGTGCGCAAACAGGCCCGGGATCTAGAACACAATGAAACAGCTTTGTTTTTCCATTCTCATCATAGCTATTGCTTTTTCTCTAAATTACCCGTGTACCGTCTCAGCTCAGGCTGATCACCAAAAGGAGCTGCTTGCAGCAGCCAGCAGTAACGATCAGCCGACCGAAGAAATGCAACCAGCTCCGATCGAAAAGAAAAAAGCCGATAACCTGGGGGAGCGGCTGAACAATGGAATCGATGTCGTCGGCGAAAGAATATCCTCTTTCGTGGATCAAAAATTCGTTCGCTATCTTGGTGGCTGGGTTAACACGAGAGTATCCTACGGTATTACATGGTTCGCGTTGCTAGCCTGTATGTTGCTGGTACTGCTGGTATTTGTTGTGGAAAGACTGCTGCGAGCTTTGAACCGAAAAGTACTGCGCAAGATGGTTACAAAAGACGAACTGGTTTCATTGCCGGAACTGATCCTGGCAGCCGTTGCCCGGCCTTTGTCGCTGTTCATCTGGGCCTATGGGCTGTATGCGGCGCTGACACCATTGCTCCGATATTTTAGCAAGCCGGATGGAACGAGTTTAGCGCAAGATATTGCACATCGAATGACCCATATCGCAGGCAGCATTGTTCCGTTCTGGTTCATCTTCCGTTTTATTGGCCTGTTGGACGATGCCCTGAGCAAAAGAGCGAAAAGCACCGCACGAGCGGCAGATCGAATGGTAGCCACCCTCATGCGGAGCTGGCTGCGCCCACTTAAAATCCTGTTCCTCATAACCTGGGTGAGGATAGCCGTACCGTTGTTTGGCGGGCCGGGACTATTGTCTGTTGTGGTGAACTATGGTTTCGCGTTGGGCCTTATTGCCTGTATTGCATGGCTGGTTATCCGCACTACCGATATTCTGGAAGATCTGCTTTTGGCTCGTTTTCGAATTGACGTTCAAGACAACTTGGAAGCCAGAAAAATTCACACTCAGGTCCGTTTTCTTAAGAAAGTGATGGTCACAACGGTGTTTGTCGTGGCCATAGCTTCCATGTTGATGCTGTTCGAGCAGGTTCGACAGTTCGGGGCCAGTATTTTGGCTTCTGCAGGCGTTGTAGGGATCGTGGCCGGATTGGCCGCCCAGCGGTCTATCGCTAATCTCCTGGTTGGAATTCAGGTCGCCATCACGCAGCCGATCAGAGTAGACGACGTTGTGATTGTGGAAAATGAATGGGGCCGAATAGAGGAGATCACTTCCACCTATGTTGTCGTCAAAATATGGGATTTGCGGCGGCTTATCCTTCCCATTACGTATTTCACGGAGAAGCCTTTCCAGAACTGGACACGAATCTCTGCGGATGTTCTTGGTACGGTTTTTCTTTACGTGGATTATTCGATTCCAGTAGAAGAAGTGCGGCAGGAATTGCATCGGATTTTGCAGGCATCAACATCCTGGGACCGCAAGACTTGGGCGCTCCAAGTCACTGACGCAACCGAGCGCACCATTGAGCTCAGAGCCCTGATGAGCGCAGCAGATGCGTCGGCTGCCTGGAGTCTGCGGTGCGAGGTTCGGGAAAAGCTGATCGCGTTCATTCAGACAAACTTTCCCGATAGCCTGCCTAAAATCCGTGCCGAAATGAACCGGCAGCAGGCAGAGAAAAGGCCCTGCTTGTTGGTAGCGGAAAAGATGAATGAAGAAAGTTGACTCCAGCGGCCGGCGAATCTCTTCTCTGCGCAAATGTCGTAATGAGGTTGTGATTCCATGCAAACTGAATACGTCAGTTTAACTTTCTGTCACTGAGAATACACTATGACAGGCGATTCACTAAATTTCTTAGCCGCATGGACTCCCGTTTTGCTTATCATGGCTCTGGCCGTGGGCTTCAAGCGCCAGGCATTAGAGCTCGCTTTGTGGGGCACTCTTTACACTTTTGGCCTGGTGCTTTTTTGGTTCAGCACCCCTGCAAATGTGGTTTGCCTCGCTGGATTAGACGGTGTGCTGACCAATCTTCCTCTGCTGCTTGTGATTTATTTCGGCATGCTGCTGTCGGGATTGCTGTTGGATACGGGCTCATTGACCCGCGTGGTCGAATGGTTCTCGAAACTTACAAAGGATCGGTGGCACAGCATCTTGATGATCACTGTGGGTTCGGGCAATTTCATGGAAGGGGCCGGCATAGTGGCCGAACCCATCATTGCTCCGATGCTGCGTGCTGCGGGTCTTCCTGCAACCGGGTCTGCTGCTCTCTCCGTTGCAGGCTATGCGGGATTGATGATCCTGGAAATGGGGGGTGCAATCCTGTCGGTACTGGCGCTGGTGACAGGTCTGGATTCGGCAAATTTAGGGCGCGAAGTGGCCCTTCTATCGGTGCCGGCAACGCTTCTGTTGGTTCTTTCCATTCCATGGCTTCTGAACGAGCCGGAACAATTGAAGGCCCGTTTTTTCAGCCTCGTTGCCGTTGGTTTGCTGGCTGGAGGCGGCGCCCTGTTTGCCGCTAATTTTGTGGGGGCAGCGGTTGCCGGACTGTTTGGTGGCATCGTCGTCCTTGTGGTACTGCCGCTGGCAGGGACCCGACAATCGGTAATGGATAAAACGATTCTATGGGATATGGCTCCGTTGCTGTTTCTGGTCGCCTGCCTTTTCACGGTCAATTTGGTCAAGCCGGTGAAGGATGTTTTCGTGGTGGCTTGGTCGGGAGAGGTGAGTGTGGTGCCGGGGCACGTCATCAGGTTCCAGCCGTTTTTTTCTGCTTACACCTACATATTTTGTTCCTACATCTTTGCCTTGCTGTTGGTTGGGGACCGACAGGCAGCGTGGCGAAATTTTGCTGCTACGAACCGTCGAGCCTGGCGACCTGTCTTGGCCATGGCGCTTTTCGGCGCAGTCGGCCAGATAATTGCCTATTCAGGCTATGAAACAGATTTTGCTCAAATGAACCCGGCTCTCAATATACCGCTTGTACTTGCAAATGGCATAGTTGAACTGTCAGGGGACCTTTACCCTTTGTTCGCTCCACTCTTGGGTTGGGTTGGGACTTTCCTTACCGGCTACGGAACGGCCTCTATTGTCCTGTTCGGCAAGTTGCAGGTTGACACGGCGGAGCTCTTGAAGATCTCTCCTGTTCTCCTTGCCAGCGGTATGGCGGTTGGCAGCGCGGTTGGCTCGATTTCCTCACCTCTGAAGATAGCGCTGGCTGCACCACTGTGCGGAGCGGAAGGCAGGGAGGGAGAGATTCTGCAACGAACCATCCCACTAGGCCTCGGCATTTGTCTGCTGCTCGGGCTGCTGCTGCTGTAGGAGCAGGGAGCATGGAGCAGGGAGCATGGAGCAGGGAGGAAGGAGCAGGGAGGAAGGAGCAAGGAGGAAGGAGCAAGGGGTGGGCTCCGAGCCCCTTACTCCGAGGAACTGTTAGCTCTTACCAGGCAAATTCTTGCTCCAGGTCGTTGAAAAGGTCTTCCAAACGATACAGGGTCTGATCGAGCTCGTTTAGGCGGCGGCCCAAAAGGTGCTCGCGTGCCTCGTCACGGACCTTTTGAATTTTGTCATGCAAGCTTGAGATGGCTCTTTTGGCGTCCTTGGCAATGGCGGGATCATTGCGGATGCGAGTCAAGACGTCAACAAGCTGATAGAGACCTGGCTCCGCTTCCAGAACCCGGTCGTAACCGTGGTCCTTGAGGAATTTTGCAAGGTTTGGAAACCTTGCCGGGAGACCTCCCGAGCCATAAACAGGTACCAATTTTATCTCTATTTCCATAAATTTACTCATACCGGGCTCCTCTATTCGATTTCAATCATCGCTGACATTTTCCGCAAAAATAGGTCGATCGCTGCGCCTGGCGAACATAGTGAATGGCGGCACCACAAGAGTAGCACGGTTCATCGGCCCGATCATAGACCATTAGCTTCAGCTGGAAATACCCGGGGTTTCCCGCTGCATCGCAAAAATCGCGCAACGTGGTTCCTCCCTGTTCCAGCGCGTCCTTCAAGACGGTCTTGATTGCGGCAGCGAGCTTGTTATAACGCTTTGCAGAAATATGGGCCGCAGACCGAGCTGGATTAATCCCTGCTGCAAAAAGCGCCTCGTTCGCATAAATATTTCCAATTCCCACGACAATTCGACTGTTCATGAGAAATTCCTTCACCGCCAGGGACCTTCGACGTGATTGATCGAACAGATATTTGCCTGTCATGCCATCCTCCAGCGGTTCCCTGCCAAGATCTTTCAGAAGAGGGTGCTGCATGGCAGGGCCTGCGGTCCAGAGCGCACATCCGAAACGGCGTGCATCGTTAAAGCGCAGCAGCCTCCCATTGTTCAATATAAGATCGATATGATCATGCTTCTCGACACTCCTGTCGGGTGAGCAAACCAGTAGTCTCCCTGACATGCCCAGGTGAATGATGGCGGTACCTGCCTTAGTTCGGATTAGCAGGTATTTTGCCCGCCTGTCCACGGCCACGATCTTCTGGCCGGGAAGAGTGCGACTGAAATCCTCCGGAATCGGCCACCTGAGATTTGGGTTTCGAATGATAATCTCGGTCACGGTTTGACCGACCAGTTCCGGTTCAATACAGCGTCGAATTGTTTCAACTTCGGGCAGCTCCGGCATTAGAAAGCTCTTTCCTCTTATGCAAAAAGTTGAGCAAAAATCATCTTTTTATTATAATGAAAACAGACGACTGAAGGAATCCGGTCGAATGTTGCAGCCTTGGTCACGAAAATACAAGAAAAATGGTTTCACATTTCGCTCACAACTCATATGATGTTTCTGTAAATAAATGGATTACCACCCTCTACGATGCATGCTAGCCGTGCTGCCGGCAGCGGGATGTATTTTGAATTGCAGCCGATTTTGAATTGCACGGATAATGAGAAAAGAGCAATGAACGGTCTAAGATTTGTTTTAATTCCGGTAATTCTATTGAGTTTTTTTTTCATGCCGTCCGCGAGGCTTGAGGCAGAGGAGAGCCTTGAAAGGCAGCCCTTCGTTAATGTGCCCGAACCTCATCCTAAAATTGCTCCAGACATCAACAGCAGTGTGATTGAGAAAACTCCTGCAGATCCGTTTGGAAACGTTGTAGATACTCCAGTGCAGAGTCCTGACCAAGTCCGGGAAGAGAGCAAATTTCGTCTCTTTCCGGAAGGCCTGTCATCCGCACTTTCTGGAAAGCCTCAAGAAAAGATTCCCGAGAATCCAGCTGCAGCTTCTGAAAAACTCAGGCCGGGCGCCTTTGGCAACGTTCCGATGAGCCGAGATACCAGCCCGTTTGGGAATGTACCCCGAGGACTGAAATCGAGCCCTTTTGGTAATGTTCCGAAAGATAATCCGTACCGTCCATAACAGCGGGCGCATCAATTTCGCCTGCAAATGAAAAAAGAAGCAGCGCAAGGTCTTTGCCTCTTACTGAGCTGCATGCGGAAACGGAAAAGAACGGTAATCGTTCACCACAAAGACGCGAAGGACTCAAAGACACGCCAAGAGTCCTCTCTAAAGGATACGACCTTTGCGAACCTTGGCGTTCTTTGCGCCTTTGCGGTTCATAAAAGGCTGTATGGTGAACGGTTACAAAGAATGTAAAATGATTGACAGCTGATTGGCTTCAGGTAAATCCTGAGGCTTAATGTCGACAAGGATACTCCAGACCTGCGTGGCTGAAGAAAGCCGCGAATCTCGAGCCCGGAGCTGTAGACAGGCATGCCATGATTTCCAAGGACGAGCAACAAATCAGAATGTTGAAAACAGATAGGGCACTAAGTCGGCGGGACCCGGCATGGTTTTGGCCCAGGGCGCACTTGATACTTATCGCATTTTACTTCCTGGCACTTCTCCCGATGACGTTCGACGAAGCCAGATACCATGGCGATGAGCTTTTTTACACCGACGGCGCCATAGGGATGATCCAGACTGGAGACTATGTTACTCCCTATTACTCTTCCGGCGTCACCAGGTTTAGAAAACCGGTATTCGCATATTGGACGATCGCTGCAAGCTACAAGCTTTTCGGTATCAGCTTGTTTGCTTCGCGCATACCGTTCCTGCTTGCCGGTTGTTTAGTCATCTGGTTTACGTACAAAATATCCTTCTCCCTGCTGCGCCGCGAGAAGGAGGCTGTGGCCGCTACGGTGGTGATTTTTTCTAACATTCAACTACTTACACTCTCCACCCGTTCTACCCCCGATATTCTGCAATGCTCATTCTTGATGGCCGGTCTTTATGGTTTCTCAAACATCCTTTTTCATCGCTCCAAAACGATTCTCGATTATAGCTATGCCTATTTGGGATCGGCCTTCGCTATCGCCACCAAAGGATTGCTGGGAATTTTCCCGGTGCTGTTCTCATTCCTGCTCAGCTTGACTCGCAAGCATAGTCTTGCCAGGCCAAAGGATTTGATCAATTTTAAAATTATCGTTATTGCCGCCGGCGTTGCCCTGTTTTGGTTCTTCCTCATTTTCTTCAAGCACGGTTTGTCGTCCATAACGGGTTTTTTGGGCGACCAGCTCACGGAACGAACATCCGGAAGCAAGCTTTATGTTGCCGAGAACATTTTCTCCTACTTGTGGGCGCTGATAAGACATTTCTTTCCCTGGTCCATCATTTTAATTCTCCTTGCGCTGCCGGGAGCAAAGGACAAAATCCGGAAATTCGTAAGCGCTCACAAGGATGCGAGCATCTTTATCCTTGGCTGGTACGCAATCCTATTCCTGGTTTTTATTTGGGCCAATATCAAACGGACGCGTTACCTGTTTCCCGCCTACCCTTTACTTGCCGTCATGCTCTCGGCGATGCTGGTAAGAATTATGGATGAAGGTCATCGAATCGAGGTAATAATTAAATTGCAGAAAATTTTGCTGCTTACGGGTCTGGTTGGTGCCGCGCTGTTGGCGGCTTGCGGTCTGTTCATAGACGTGAGAATTGTTGCCGGTGGAGCCATTCTGTTTGTGCTGACTCTATTCCTGTATTTGACCTTCTTCAAGCAAGGCTATATGGGGGGTCTGGTTGCCACCGGAGCCTTTCTGGTTTTGCTTTTTTCCATATTCTTCACTTTCGTGAAACCCGTCTTTTATGTATCTCCTGCACGCGACATCGCCCGTCATCTCGAACCATTGGCAAATCAGGGTCCTATCGAGGTAGGTTCGATCGATTATCCACGAGATTTCGTCCACCAGGTAACCTTGTTTTCCAGTGGAAAGATTTGGGTAAGAACGCTCCGCGATGATACGGCAGATAGTGAGTTGCGAAAATATCCGGCGATCATCCTTGCGGAGTCTTCTAAAGACAAACTCCAAAAGAATGGATACCAAGTCGTAAGATGCGGCTATTCTTACAAAGAGAAGTGGAAGCCTAAGGAGATTCTGGAATATATAACAACTTCCGACAAAAAGCAGTTTCTTGCGAGCAGGAAAGAAACCTACTACATCGCCTTGCCGAAATGATGGACCTATTCCTACCATCTAAGCAAGGCCGAGCCCCAGGTGAAGCCAGAGCCAAAAGCAATGAGCAAAAGCAAATCGCCGCGCTGCAACTTTCCAGTTCGGTAGCTCTCGTCCAGTAGCAGAGGAATCGATGCAGCCGTGGTGTTGCCGTATTTATGAATGTTGCTGAGAAACTTTTCTTTCGGCATGCTCAGCTTCTCGGCAACCATCTGGTTGATCCTGAGATTTGCCTGGTGAGGGATGACGTATTTGATGTCTTCAGGCTTGAGCCCGTTCCTTTTAAGAGTCTGAAGGACCAATTCAACCAGCCTGGTAACCGCATGCCGGAAGACCGTTTTGCCGTCCATCTGGGGCCAGATTTCACCCTGGTCAATGGTCTGTTGGGAAATGAACGGTTTTTTGGAAATATCCCAGATATCCATGTGAAGTGCTCTGGCAAATTCACCGTCGGCGTGCAGTTCCGTGTAAAGTATGCCTCGTTGCTCTTCATCGGAAGCGGAAAAGACTGCAGCGCCTGCGCCGTCGCCGAACAGAACCGCGACGTCGCGTCCTCGGTCCGAGAAATCCAAAGCGCTCGAATGAATTTCTGAGCCGACCACCAGTATATTCCGATAAACTCCCGCGCGAATGAAAGCATTCGCAACGGCCATGGAGTACAAAAAGCCGGTGCATTGATTGCGCACATCCAGACAGCCTATGTGAGAGGCTGCCAGTTTGGACTGCAAATAGCACCCGGTGCCAGGAAAATGGTGGTCCGGACTGAGTGTGGCAAAAATTATAAAATCAAGATCGGATGCCTGCATACGTGCATCTTCCAGGGCTCTTCTTGAAGCTTCCAGTGCCAGATCTGAGCAGGAAGTTCCTTCTTCGGCGAAACGACGCTCCTTTATGCCGGTGCGCGTCTGAATCCAGTCATCACTGGTGGTGAACATTCGGGCGAGATCTTCATTTTTCACAACCTGCGGAGGCACAAAACTTCCAATCCCCTGGATGACACTTCGAATCATGTAAAGTCTCCTTTCGAGCGAACGCTTCAGAAGTGCTTATGCTCAGTCTTGATTCCCAATTCTTAATGAGATGCGGCAGCTTGTCAATGCCGATGTGTGGCTCGCAAGTCGACAGGAGATTATTGCGGCATTGTCATTCATTTTCTTGGTGTTATTATGTCTCCGCAGTGAGAAGAAGCGAAAGGCAATCCAGAATTTTAATATCCGGGTGCTGTGCTATATGATCGGGTATCGTTTTTCCTGAAAGAGCTTGATATAGGCTATGATGAGCTTGATGCTGTGGAAGCTGTCGTGACATTTTTGTGAGCAAAAGAGACAGGCTCAGTCGGATTTTGGATTGTTCTCATGTGTTTTTATTGATCAGTCGTTAATAAGAATTGTTAGGAGATAGCATTGAAAGTGGGAAATCCGAAGGTTGGACGGAATGATCCCTGTCCGTGTGGAAGCGGTTTGAAATATAAAAAATGTTGCCTGTCCAGCGGAACACCGGCGGATGGCAGGCCAGCGGAACACCTCAAAAATCTTTATCACCGGAAGTACGGAATCAGGCTCAAAGAAAAGCATGATATCGAGGCAATCCGGCAGGTGGGACGGCTGGTGATCGATACACTGAATCTGGTGGAAGGTGAAATAGGGCCCGGGATAAGCACTGATCAGATAAATACCTTGGTCCATGAATTCACCATTCGAAATGGGGCGGTACCCGCTCCCTTGAATTACCGCGGCTTTCCCAAAAGCGTCTGTGTTTCCGTAAATGAAGTGATTTGCCACGGCATACCAGGCGAGAGGGTATTACAGGATGGGGACATTGTGAATGTGGATGTCACAAGTATTTTGAATGGATACTATGCAGATGCCAACAAGACCTTTTTTGTGGGAACCCCGGGTCCCTCTGCACGCAAGATTGTCAAGGTTGCCCACGAAAGCCTCGAGATTGGAATTTCAATGGTGCGCCCTGGCAAAACCATTGGCGACATAGGATGGGCGATTCAACAATACGCCGAGGGACAGGGTTGTTCTGTTGTCAGGGAATTCCTGGGCCATGGCACAGGTTTTGAGTTCCACGAAGCTCCTCAAGTTCCCCACTACGGAACTAAAGGCGATGGTGTGCGTCTGGTTCCAGGTATGGTTTTCACGATCGAGCCAATGATCAACCTCGGCAATAGAGAGCTCATGATTCTGGATGACGGCTGGACGGCAGTGACCAGGGATGGCTCCCTTTCTGCTCAATTCGAACAGACCGTGCTCGTTACCGACGATGGAGCTCAGAGTCTCACTCCCTTTGACTGATTTTCTTTGGAAACGATACTATCTTGGCGCGATATGGCGTGATGCTGGCGCAATTATCATGAAGATGGCGCAATAATGGCGTGAAAGGTTTGCGTATGAAATGCCGAAGAAAGGCTGAGACAGGGCTTCCGCACCCCACCGCAGATTTGGCATTGTAATTGCTTATCTAGGACCTTGAAGAAATTAAACTCTTTCCTCCTCTTTGAAGCCAACCGGTTAGCCCCGCCGTTTGGCTTTTTTTATTGCCGGCACAATTCAAGGCAGCGATATGAATGCCGACTTCGCGCAACCTTTTACGGTCTTCTTCAGGCATTGCTGATGCGGGCAGGTGTCGGAAGTTTGCGGTGAGTCCATGTGGGATGATAGCTCCAAAGCACGACTCTGGAATATCAGGGCTGCATTTACGGTCGTGCTTTGGAACATTCTATTTTTACTAGAATCTCCAGGTGAAGCCTAAATCTATACTGTCTTCGTAAAGGCTCGATTCGAAGCTTGCCGAGGTTATACCGTCAGGGCCGGTGCCGGTCTCTTTCAACGTATTTTCGAAAGCATGCACATATCCGGCTTGCACGGAGAACGTGGGGGTGAGATCGTAGCTGACACCAGCTGTGATGTGATGTTCAACAAAGGCTGGAAAGCCTATCATGCGGAACGACTCATAATAGTATGTGGGCAAAGTTTTGCCTTGCACCGTTATCGGTTCTGCACCGTTGAACCCACTGTGGTCGTCGACCGGATTGGCGGCGTAATTATATCCCAGCCGCAGGGCTAGCTTCGGTATCGGTTTGTACTGAGCGCCTATAGCAAACACCCATTGGTCATTCCAGTCAAAATCTTCGTAGCCGTTGGCGCCAGACCAGTTCAACCATTTCACGTCGCCTTCAATCAGAAGTTTATTCTCCAGGAAGCTGTGAGCCAGTCCTACACCGACTTGCCAAGGCGATTCCAACTTTAGTCCGTCAAGGTTGCCATCCTGATTGAGATCAACGACATTATCATAGGTGATATTCTGCGGTGTCACGAAATTGAGGCCAAAGGACATCAGGTCGGTTATTTTGTATATGGCGCCGACCTGAGCGCCTATTCCATAGTTCTTCGCCGTGCCTTCACGCAGGTCCAGGGTTGAATAATCAATGTGCAAGCCGGCACCGACAGAGAGTTTTTCAAAAGGCTGGCAAGCAATCGCGGGCGAAAACTTGAGTATCTGGAATTCCGTGAATTCGCCGGCGACCAGGGGAAAGCCCGCGGCCGCTCCGCTGGGAATTGTGGCTCTGTCCAGGGCACTGTCTTTGTAGTCAACGCCAAGCCCGGTGACTCCGTATGCCGACAAACCGAAACGCCAGAAAGGTTGTTTTGAGCTGATCGGCACGGAAAGACCGAAAGCAGGGATGGCGTAAACGGTCTTTTTGCTATCTGCTTTCGAGGTTTGGCCCGCATAGGTTACTTCTGCTTTGGGGGTCGGTATGAATAGAGTTCCGGCGAAATTGACCTCGGAAGCCGGGCAGTAAGGACCGAAGCACATGGCTGCCGGGTTTGAGAATACGGCACTTATCGCGTCCTGAGGTGCGGCGATTCCCACGCCGCCCATCGCTCTGGAAATGGGGCCCACCGCAATTAAATTGGTTCCATTGGTCGCATTCGCCGATGGCGAAGCCGAGATGATTAACGTAAGAATTAATAGAGCTTTAAGCAGGTTTTTCATACTAGACTCCTTCCTCCATTGTTCATAGTCTCAAAAAAGCATGCCAATTTCGACGCCCAAAACCAGTGTGCCTGTATCACCTCCCCTCCATTTTGCAGGTGCCCTCGATCCATAACCCGACTAGATTAGGCTGGCTCTTGCCACATTGCGCGTTGCACACAAAACGATGGCATATGCGGAGTATGGATTATGATGCTACCGGACTGCTTGTGATCATTTAGTTCCCGTAGGGCGGGACTGTTGAAGGCCGAGCTTCTTCGGAGACTCGACAGCCCTTGGAACAAATGCCTGCAGTCTTCCCCCGTCTACAGGCAGGGCTGTTTGTTGCATGTTTCCCCTTGATGCACAGGTACGCGGCTCGACAGCGTGCCTTCTATACTATGGCGATACATCGGATCAGTACAGACCGATTGGCACCAAATACAGGAACCGCTGCTTCGAGCTAATTTCAGTAAATTCTGCCGCACCGGCTCGATCTGTTGGAATTCGTCTCCAAACCGACCACATAGCTCAGACCGAGGAAATACCAAGGATAGAGTTACGACTTTGCTGGTCCTCAAAGTCTAGAGCGACTGGATTTCTGCAAGTCGAGATGGAAAGGCGAGAATGATATGGGAAGTTGAGCAGCTAGCTGATTCAGGAGATAATGTGAGTTTTCTGTCATGAAAATTAGTGCAGTGGTGCGAAAGTTCCCGACTTGACTCACAAATGGCAAAGGCCACTTTGATCAATCCTTGTTTGATCGTCAAGCAAAAAATCATTCAACCTAACCGGCAGCAAGGCTTTGGAGTCGGTTAGGTTGTTTCTTTCTGGAAGGAGCGAATCTTCTTTGATTGTTAATTGTTACTGGGATTGCTCAAGCCGGGTCCCTTAATTTTGTATCAAAGCGTCTGCGACCATAGAGGTAAGAAACTTGACCTCAACTCCAAGTTTATAATGCTCATTGAGGTTATCCAGCTGTGTATGACAGTTTTCGCATGCTGTGGCCAAGACGTTTGCACCAGTCGCTTGAACCTGGTCGGCCTTGACTTTCGCCGACTTCATTCGAAAATCCAGGGTTTCTTCGCCCAGTGCCACCAGACCGCCTCCTCCGCCGCAGCACCAGTTGTATCTTGGATCCGGGGCCATCTCTCGGTAGTCGTCAGTCAGATGCTGAAGAATGTAGCGGGGATCATCCATGACGCCGCCGTTTCTGGCAATCTGACAGGGGTCGTGGTAAGTGATGGCGCCTTCGAGCCTTGCTTTATCCAGCTTGATACGACCCTCTCTAATATAGCGGGCATGAACCTCGGTAACGGATGAGACCGCGAAGGGCTGTTTGCCCGAGAGCTGCTTCATGACTCTGAATGCCGTGCCGCACTCACAGATGCAAACTTCTTTCACTTTGAGTCTTTTGGCTTCATTGACAATGCGGTCGAGGATAAGCTTGGTGCGTGTAGGGTCTCCAACGAAAGCACCGAAATTAACTGCTTCGAAGAAACTGAGCGTCCAGTTTTCACCGGCGGCATTGAATACAGCCGCAGCCGGAATAATGGAATGGGCTCCCGCCAGAGCCACATAAAGAAGATCGGCGCCTTCAACATCAATGGGTATTACCGTCTCGCCGGCCTCGATTTTCCATTTCTTGACCACTTCCGCTTCCAGGTTCTTGACACCGGTGAGGAAGCCTTCCTTAAAAATGTCAATCGATTTGCCTTTTTCGATCGACATATCGGCCAGCATGGTTAGCGTCTCAGGTTCGGCGTTAGTCCCGATCAAAAGAAGCTTGGCAATGGACATGATCATTTGGGTGTCAATGCCAAACGGGCAATAGACCATACATCTTCTGCAGCCCGTGCAGGAGTAGGCGGCTTCGTAGAGCTCTTCGACGGCCATTTCACTCAGGTCTTTGGATTCCCCGACCGAAGACCAGAGCTTTCCCTGGGCCTTGAAGTACTTTTTGTAGATCCTGCGGACGATTTCCGCCCGATAGGCCGCGATGTATTTCACATGCGGCATCGATTCATGAACGTGGCACGCCTTTGTGCAGACTCCACAACGTGAGCATGTTTCCAGGTAAAATTTCATTGCCTGATTCAGTTTACCCTGGAAGAGCTGCAGCAGCTCGTCTCTTGATTTCTGATCCATAGTGTTAACCTCTTCGCAGTTTGTTCATCGGCAATGCGAGGAACGAATGCATGATCTTGCTGAATGGGAAGAACATGAGGAATACGTTTGCGAAAAATACATGCACAACGAGCATGAATGAATGGCCCGCAAACAGTACATTCGCCGGGACATCGGGCTTAAGGTACAGAAGGCCCATGAGGTATTCTCTATAATCCTCTACGCCCAGCTCGCCGTACTCGTACCAGGTTCTGGCCCAATCCATCTGACTGCCGAACAGCACGATCAAAAACAACAATATCAACAGGTAGTAATCTTCGGGAACCGAGAGCTCTCGATTGGGAGACACAAACCTTCTGAACAGGAAGAACAGCAATGCGATACTCAAAAAAAGCCCGACTAAGCCTTTTCCGAGGAAAACTTCGTGAGGAATGATTTGGAAAATTTCAAAAGCTTTGAACAGCTCGATATGCCCGATGACGAGCAGCAAAAAGCAAAGGTGAAAAACCATCAGGAACACCCACAGAAGAGGATTGTGTTTTCGAACGGTCGGCAGCAGAAAAGTATCGTGCAAAGCCCAAAGCCACTTGGGCTGTTTTTCGGGAAATATCTGCAGGGTGGTCGGGTGTTTTGGTGCCTTGAATATCTTCACAAGCCTTATTGCGGTTCCCAGGAAGAAAACTGCAAAGGCGATGTACACCATAGGTACGAGAATGATGTAATACAGGGTCGCCACGGATGCCTCCAGGTTGCATGAGGTCGAATTGGGGTGTTGCCCCCGTGAAGGGGGCAACTGAACAGCTTAAACCTTGCGCTTCACAAAGATTCTGATAGTTCCATTTTCCTGCTCGGTCCCGAGGATCTCGTTACCGCTGGTTCTGGCCCAGGCGGGAAAATCGGTCAGCGCGCCGGGATCGGTTGATAGAACCTCGATTATTTGTCCAACTTGCACGTCCTTGATCCCCTTGCTGATTTTCACCACCGGCATGGGACAGGGTAAGCCTTTCAAATCCATCACCTTGTCAGCTTTGATTGCCTCACTCATTGCTATCACTCCTCGTTAAATAAATAATTGTACTCGGCTATCCATGGCTTCTTCCAAAAACTTCGCCACACCGCAATAGGTCAGATCCGGGTAGCTGATCATCTCTTCCCGTTTGAAACCCATCAAATCCATTGACATTTCACAGACATAGATTTTCACATCCAATTCTTTCGCCAATTCCATCATCTGCTCAAGGGAGGCCACATTCTTTTTCTTCATCAGTGATTTCATCATGGCAGTCCCCACTCCGGCCATGTTCATTTTGGATAACTTGACAGCGCATGCGCCTTTGGGAAGCATCTGTCCAAACATCTTCCCCATCAGGTCTTTCGCCCCTTCGCCTTTATTCTTGTCCCTCAGCACCGGCGTTCCCCAAAAAGTGAAGAACATGACCACTTCCATGCCCATGGCAGCCGCCCCGGTTGCAATGACGAAGGATGCCAGGATCTTGTCCAGATCACCACTGAAGACCACCATGGATAATTTGTTGGATGGCATGCGGGCTGACATGGCGTCCAGCTGTTGTTTAAATGCTTCCATTTGGCTTTCA
>Ga0068714_10003147_pt1 | contig 19954 bp, 21 predicted proteins | sample MTBNYHSulfiMetaG_FD_62988 | JGI IMG/M metagenome (GOLD analysis project Ga0068714, IMG submission 62988) | Enrichment culture microbial communities from rom New York Harbor, USA that are MTBE-degrading - MTBE-NYH (New York Harbor Sulfidogenic)... | ecosystem: Environmental > Aquatic > Marine >... | reverse complement strand
AGCTTCACTGTCGTGTCACCTCACACTTCTGCCGTCTGCAGCCGCCGGCGCAGCTGATTGATGCGGGCGCGCACGCTGCCGTCGACGATCACGTCGCCGACGCGCAGGACGAGGCCGCCGATCACCGCCGGGTCGACTCGCTCCGCGAGCTCCACCCGGCGGCCGGTGGCGGCCCCGACTTTCTCGGCCAGACGCTCGCGCGAGGCCGCCGTCAGGGTCACCGCCGCGGTGACCTCCACGTTCAGGATCGCGGCCTCGCGCGCGGCGAGCCCGGCGTAGTGCTCGCCGACGCCCGGCACGGCCGCCGCGCGGCCCTTCTGCAGCATGAGCTGCAGCGTGCTCCCCAGCAGCGGGTGCGCGTCGCGGGTGAGCTCGGCGACCACCCGGCGCTTGGCCCCGGCGTCGACCTGCGGGTCGCGCAGCACGTGCCGCAGGGGCGCGGAGGCCGCGAGGGCGGCGACGAAGTCGCCCAGCTCGCGGCCGACGCGCTCGACCGCGCCGGCCTCGCGGGCGGCGTCGAACAGCGCCTGGGCGTACACGCGTGCCACGGCGACGTCGCTCATCGGCCCGGCCCCGCCTCCAGTCCGTCGAGGTCGAGCTCGCGCAGCGCCTCGTCGACGAGACGCTGGTGGTCCTCGTCGCTCAGGCTGCGCACGGTGACCTTCTCGGTGGCCAGCGCCGTGAGCTCGGCGACCTCGGCGCGCAGGGCGCGCAGCGCGCCGCGCGTGTCGCGCTCGACCTGCTCGTGCGCCTTCTCGACGATGCGCTCGGCCTGCCGCCGTGCCTCGTCGACCATGTCGGCCTTGGCCGCGTCGCCGGCGAGCCGCGCGCGCTCCACGATCGCCGCCGCCTCGCCGCGCACCTCGGCCAGCGTCGCCTTGTACTCCTCGAGGAGGGCCTGCGCCTCGGCGCGCGTCTGCTCGGCCGTGTCGAGGCTCTCCTGGATGCGCGCCCGGCGCCCGTCGATGGCGCGCTGCAGGGGCCCGAAGGCGAACTTCCACAGCACGAAGGCCGAGAGCCCGAACGTGAGCAGCGTCCAGGGGATCAGACCCCAGTTCGGATCCAGCATAGGTCTCTCCGATCGTCCGGTCGTGGTCCTCGGCGACCTCAGGCGACGAAGATGAGGATCAGGGCGACGACGAACGCGTAGAGGGCGACCGCCTCGGTCACACCGATGCCTATGAACATGTTCACGCGGATGTCCCCGGAGACCTCGGGCTGCCGGGCGATGCTCTCCAGCGCCTTGCTGATCAGCATGCCGAGGCCGAGCGCGGGCCCGATGGACCCGACACCCATCGAGATGCCTGCGGCCAGCAGTCTGGCGGAGTCAGCGTCCATTAAGTGTCCTCCTTGACGGTTCTGAGACCTCGTGGTCGACGGCCTAGTGTTCCTGGTCCAGCGCCCCTCCGATGTACACCCCGGAGAGGATGGCGAAGATGAACGCCTGGATGAAGGCGACGAAGAGCTCGAAAAGGTAGATCAGCACCGATCCCCCGAGGAGGAGAGCGGCGGCGGCGTAGTGCTGGAAGAGGAGGGCCATGCCGAAGAACACGGCGAGGATCGCGTGCCCGGCCAGCATGTTGGCGAAGAGACGGACCGAGAGCGAGACGACGCGGAAGACCTCGCTCACCGCGTGGATGACCCAGATGAGCTGGCGCAGGACGGGCGGAGCGCTGGCCGGCGCCCAGTTGCGCACGTAGGTGACGGCGCCGTTCTTGCGCACGCCGGCGTAGTGCGTGAACACGAACGTACAGAGGGCGAGCGAGACGGTCACGTAGAGGTTCGCCGTGGCGGTGTAGAAGCCGAGGTTGTTGTGCTCGGCGAAGGGCAGCGGCACGAGGCCGATCAGGTTGCTGAGCAGCACGAAGAAGAACACCCCGGCGACGTACGGGAACCACGTCTTGCGGCCGCTCTTCATCACGCTGCCGACGATGCTGTCGCGCGCGAGCTCGTAGAGGCTCTCCATGATGAACTGGAAGCGGCCGGGCACGTCCCTGATGCCGCGGTTGATGAAGAAGGCGAGCACGCAGACGATCGCGAAGGTGATCCAGAGGTACACCACCGGCTTGGTCACGGAGAGGTCGACCGGCCCGATCGACGGCAGGTGGACGATCGGATGGGTCTCGAACTCCTCGACGACGTCGAACTCGGCCTTCTCGCCCCCGGGGATGAGGAAGAGCGCGGCGATGCCGAGCAGGACGACCACGGCGACGACGACCAGCCGGCCGCGCCTCACGAGCCCTTCGCCTCCCGCGCGCCGAACGCGCCCGACAGCAGCACCAGCCGCACGGCGAGGTACACGGTGAACCCGAAGAGGAAGCTCAGCGCCGCCGTGGCGAACGCCGGCCGCGCGAGCAGGGCGACGACGACGAGGCCGCCGAGCACGGCGGCGATGCGCAGCACCATGCCGCCGAGCGCCACGGCCACCGCGTCGGCGAAGTCGCCGCGTACGCCGCGGCGCCAGGCGAGCTCCTCGAGCGCCCAGTAGACGGCGAGCAGCCCGATGCCGGCGAGCGCGGCCCACACGGGGAGGCCGAACACGGCCGCCGCGCCGGCGGCGAGCGCGCCGAGGCCCGCGATGAGGGTGGGCATGAGCGCCTGCCGAGGTATCGGTCCGCCTCCCGCCGTCGTCACTTCGTCTCCAGGTACACCGCGTAGAGCGCGACGGCGAAGCCCACGAACACACCGATCGCCGTCACGAGGGGGAAGGTGCCGAGCGCGTAGTCGAGCCCCCCTCCGACGGCGATGCCCGTGACGACGCCGCCCAGGAGGAGGAACGCGACCGATTCGGCGGACGCCGACGACTTCGGCTTTCCGCCCCTCCCCTCTTCGTCACTTCTACGCGGAGATGTCACACTCTACCTGTCGTGTCGTGCGGTCGCAACGAGACCCCGGCTAGCGGCCGGCTCTCTCCTGAGTATCTCCGTCGCCGGCCTCCTCACGCACGATGCGCCCTCGGCTGTCGCGCCGCGCGGAGCGATAGCGCGAGAGCAGGCGGAACATGTAGGCGGTCGACACGGCGCCGGCCACCCCGAACACGGCGATGCCGACGGTGGAGCCGCGCTGCATGGCGATGGCGAGGGCGTTGAGCAGGAGGCACCAGGCGTACAGCAGCAGGACGCTCTTGCGCTGCGAGAAGCCGTGGACCAGCACGAGGTCGTGGTGGACGTGGTCCTGGCCGGGGGAGTAGAAGGGGACGCCCCGCCGCCAGCGCCGCCAGACGATGAGGAAGAGGTCGGTGAACGGCACCGCGAGCACGAGCAGCGGCAGCAGGAGGGCGACGGCCGCGGTGCTCTTCATCACGCTCTGCACGCTGATCGCCCCGAGCGTGAAGCCGAGCAGCATCGACCCCGCGTCGCCCATGAAGATCGTCGCCGGGTGGAAGTTGAAGCGCAGGAAGGCGAAGGTGGCGCCGGCGAGCACGGCGGCGACGACGCCCATCGTCGCGAACCCCGTGGAGAGCGCGATCACGCTGAAGGTCAGGGCCGAGATCGCGCACACGCCGGCGGCGAGCCCGTCCAGCCCGTCGATGAAGTTGACCATGTTGATGATCGCCGCCATCCAGAACGCGGTGACGAAGACGGAGACGATCGTGGGGAAGTGGACGAAGACGTCGGTGAACGGCACGGCGACCCGCGTGATGCGCACGTCGAAGTAGACGGCCACGCCGATCGCCAGGAGCTGGCCGATGAACTTGACGATGGGCTCGAGCTCGTAGAGGTCGTCGAACAGCCCGACGGCGACGACGATGGTGGCGCCGCCGATGATGCCCCAGTACGGGCGCGTGACGTCGACGAGGAGCAGGGTCGACACGAGCCACGCGACGTAGATGGCGAGCCCGCCGAGCAGGGGCACGGCGGCCATGTGCATACGGCGTTCGTCGCTGGGTATGTCGACGACGCCCGCCCGGTGGGCGAGGCGCGCCGTCAGCGGGGTCAGCAGGAAGACGAGCACCGCGGCCAGCACGAAGCCCAGGACCGCGGTGCGCGCCGGGGTCGAGAGGCTCAGCAGGCCGCCTATGGAAGCGTCTCCTTGTGGAGGCGCACGCCGGCCTCCTCGAGCAGGGCCCTGGAGAGCTCGTCGGGGTAGCCCTCGAGGTAGTGGATCTCGCGCACGCCGCAGTTGATCAGCATCTTGGCGCAGAGCACGCAAGGGTGCAGGGTCGTGTAGAGGGTCGCGCCCTCGATGGCCACGCCGTGCAGCGCGGCCTGGATGATGGCGTTCTGCTCGGCGTGGATGGCGCGGCAGAGCTCCTGCCGCTCCCCCGACGGGATGCCGAGCTCCTCGCGCAGGCAGCCCACGTCGAGGCAGTGCGCGACGCCGCGGGGGGCGCCGTTGTACCCCGTCGCGAGGATACGCTTGTCGCGCACGAGCAGGGCGCCCACCTGACGCCGCAGGCAGGTCGAGCGGGTGGCCGCCTGGCGGGCGAGCTGGAGGAAGTACTCGTCCCAGCTCGGCCGCGGCGGGCGGCCGGTCGCGCGCGGGATGGGCTGCGGCGCGTCGCCCATCACAGGAACTCGTAGAGGGGGAACCGGTCGAGGAGCTCGACGACCTCCCTGCGGATGACCTCGAGCGCCCCGGGGTCGCCGCGGTGCTCGATGGCGCGCAGCACGAGCTCGCCGGTGGCGCGCATGTCGGCCTCCTCGAACCCCCTCGTGGTGACCGCCGGCGAGCCGACGCGCAGGCCGCTGGTCGCGTTGAACGCGGCGTCGTCGAACGGGATCACGTTGCGGTTGGCGGTGATGTTGACCGAGTCGAGGAGCTCCTCGCCCTCGCGGCCGGTCATGCCGACGCTGCGCAGGTCGACCAGGGCCAGATGGACGTCGGTGCCGCCGGAGACGAGGCGCAGGCCGCCCTCGGCGAGCGTCTCGGCCAGGGCGGCGGCGTTGGCCACGATCTGCCGCTGGAGGCGCTGGAACTCCTCGCTCGAGGCGATGCGGAAGCAGACCGCCTTGGCCGCCACGGCGTGCATGAGCGGTCCGCCCTGCATGCCCGGGAAGACGGCCTTGTCGATCGCCGGCCCGAGCGCGCCCCGGCACATGATGAGCCCGGCGCGCGGCCCGGTCAGCGTCTTGTGCGTCGTGCTCGTGACCACGTCGCAGTACGGGACGGGGTTCGGGTGCACGCCGGCGGCCACGAGGCCGGCGACGTGGGCGATGTCGGCCATGAGCAGCGCGCCGACCTCGTCGGCGACCGCGCGGAAGGCGGCGAAGTCGATGATCCGCGGGTACGAGCTGTAGCCGCACACGATGAGCCGCGGGCGGTGCCGCAGCGCGAGGTCGCGGACCTCGTCGTAGTCGACGGTCTCGGTGTCGCGGCGCACGTGGTACGGGACGACCTCGTACGTGCGCCCCGAGTAGTTGAGCTCGAGCCCGTGGGTCAGGTGCCCGCCGTGGGCGAGCTCCATCGCCATGATGGTGTCGCCCGGCTCGAGCAGGGCGAAGTACACGGCGAGGTTGGCCGACGAGCCCGAATGGGGCTGCACGTTCACGTGCTCGGCGCCGAAGATCGCCTTGCAGCGGTCGATGGCGAGCTGCTCCACCTCGTCCACGACCTCGCAGCCGCCGTAGTAGCGCGCCCCGGGGTACCCTTCGGCGTACTTGTTGGTCAGCACCGAGCCGGTGGCCTCGAGGACGGCGCGACTGGCGAAGTTCTCCGAGGCGATGAGCTCGAGGGTCTCCTGCTGGCGCTGGAGCTCGGCGCGCAGGAGCTGGTTGAGCACCGGGTCGAGCTCGTAGATCGGCTGGCGTCGCCACTCCCGCCCGACGACGCGGTGCGGTGTCACGTGCCCCGCCCCTCTTCCTCGATGAGCTCCACGCGGCGGGCGTGACGGCCGCCCTCGAACGGCGTCGCCATCCACACCTCGGTGATCGCCCAGGCCTCCTCCTCGGAGAGCACGCGTCCGGCGAGGCAGAGGACGTTGGCGTCGTTGTGGCGGCGCGCCATCTCGGCGAGGTGCGGCGTGGTGCAGTCGGCGGCGCGCACGCCGTGGTGGCGGTTGGCCGCCATGCACACACCGAGGCCGGTCCCGCACACGAGGAGGCCGCGCTCGACCTCGCCGCGCTCGACCATCGCGGCGACGGCGTGCGCGTAGTCGGGGTAGTCGACCGAGGTCTCCCCGTCGGTGGTCCCCACGTCGATGACCTCGTGACCCTGGGCGCGCAGACGGCGCACCACGGCCTCCTTGATCGCGAACCCTGCGTGGTCGCTGCCGGCCGCGAGCTTCACGTGAGGCCTCCTCTCGGGCGCATGACGCGCGGCCGGCGACGAACGACGACGCCCCGGCCGCTCAACGTCCGGATTCTACCAGCGCCGACCGGCGGCGACAGCCGTGCCGCGCGCGGGCGACGACCGCGGCGGCGGCGCGGCGCCGGCGTTCGTCGGAGCGTCGCCGGCGACGGGGTCACGGCGCCGCGCACGGAGCTTCGGCGGCGCCGTCACGGCGCCGGTAGGTCGTCCCGGCGCCGCGTCAGCAGCTCCTCGAGCGTCGCCTCGTCCCAGGGGCCCGGGCGCAGGAGGCGCCAGCGCCCGTCCTCCTCGTAGGAGCTCAGGTCGACGACGCTCGAGGCGACCCCGGCCACCGGGCCGGCGTCGAGCACCAGGTCGCAGGCGTCGAGCACGGCGGCCTCGACCTCGGCGAGCGAGGCCGCGGGCCGCTCGCCGCTGCGGTTGGCGCTCGACGCGACGAGGGGGAACGGGAGGGTCTCGAGCAGGCGCCCCGCGCCCGGCCAGCGCGGCACGCGCACTCCGAGCGTCGGGACGACCGTCGTCTCGGTCCGACCGAACCGCCGCCGGCGCTCGGCGCGGACCTCCCCAGGCGGCGGCACCGACCAGTCGGCGGGGTACGGGACGAGGAGGGTCACCGGGCCGGGCAGCAGGCGCCGGCAGGCGTCGCGCAGGCGACGCCCGAGCGCGACCGTCGCCAGCAGCAGCTCGCGCGACGGGAAGACCACCTGCAGCGGCTTCGAAGGGTCGCGGCCCTTGACCGCGGTGACCGCCGCGACCGCCGCCGGGGAGAGCACGCCGCCGACCCCGTAGACCGTGTCGGTCGGGAAGCAGGCGAGACGCGCGGCGGCGAGCGCCGGCGCCAGCCCCAGGGCCTCGGCGGCGCCGACGGCCGCGAGGTCGATCCGGCGCGCGCCGCTCATCCCTCTTCCTCGACGGGGCGCACCGGGATGCCGCGCGCCGCGAGGAAGCGCCGCGCCTCGGCGATCGAGTGCGTCCCGTAGTGGAAGATCGAGGCGGCGAGCACGGCGTCGGCCTCGCCCTCGGTCAGGCCCTGGGCGAGGTGCTCGAGCGTCCCCACGCCGCCCGAGGCGATCACGGGGATGTCGACCGCGCGCGCGACCGCGCGGGTGAGCTCGAGATCGTAGCCGTCGAGCGTCCCGTCGCGGTCCATGCTCGTCAGCATGAACTCGCCGGCGCCGAGCTCGGCGGCGCGCGCGGCCCACTCGAGCGCGTCGACGCCGGTCGGGGTGCGCCCGCCGTGCACGTACACCTCCCAGCGCGACGGCACCCCCTCCCCGCCGCTCCCGGCGACGCGCTTGGCGTCGATGGCGACCACGACGCACTGCGAGCCGAACCGCTCGGCGCAGCGGCGCACGAGCTCCGGGTTCTCGACCGCGGCCGTGTTCATCGTCACCTTGTCGGCGCCGGCGGCGAGGATCGCACGCACGTCCTCCTCGCTCGCCAGGCCGCCGCCGATGGTGAACGGGATGAAGACCTGCTCGGCGCAGCGGGCGGCCAGGTCGGCGATGATCTCGCGGCGCTCGTGCGAGGCGGTGATGTCGAGGAAGACGAGCTCGTCGGCGCCCTCGGCGTCGTAGCGCGCCGCGAGCTCGACGGGGTCGCCGGCGTCGCGCAGCCCGACGAAGTTGACGCCCTTGACGACGCGCCCGTCGCGGACGTCGAGGCAGGGGATGATGCGCTTGCAGTGCACGCCGGGCGCCGCTCAGGCGCGGACGGCGGCCATCGCCTCGGCGAGCGTGAAGGCCTTCTCGTAGAGCGCCCGGCCGAGGATCACGCCGACGACGTTGTCCGCCTGCAGGCGCCGCAGGCGCCGCAGGTCGTCGAGCAGCGCGACGCCGCCCGACATGATGATCTCGAGCGGCGTCGCCTCGGCGAGGTCGCGCAGCCCGATCAGGTTGGGCCCCCCCATCATGCCGTCGCGGGCGACGTCGGTGTAGACGACGCGGCGCACGCCGTGCTCCTCGAGCACCTTGACGAAGCGGATGGCGCTCATCTGCGTGCGTTCCTGCCAGCCGTGCGTCGCCACCATGCCGTCGGTGCAGTCGAGGCCCACGACGAGCCTGTCCTCGAGCCAGTTGACGGCATCCTGGAGGAGATCGAGCGCGGTGATCGCCGCCGTCCCCATCACCACCCAGCGGACCCCGATGCCGGCCACCAGGGCGAGACTCTTGGGGCTGCGGATGCCGCCGCCGTACTGCACGGGCAGGCTGACGCTGCGCACGATGCGCTCGACGATCTCGAAGTTGACCAGCTCTCCGGTGCGCGCCGCGTCGAGGTCGATGACGTGCAGCGCCTCGGCGCCCTGCTCCTGCCACTGCCGGGCGAGGTCCACCGGGTCGTCGGAGAAGATCGTCGCGTCGTCGAAGTCGCCGCGACGCAGACGCACCGCCTGACCGTTCTGGATGTCGATCGCCGGGAACACGATCATGAGCGCTCAGCCTCCCCGCGCCGCGGCGACGAAGTTGCGCAGCAGGCGCAGCCCGACCGCCGAACTCTTCTCAGGGTGGAACTGTACCGCCCACACGTTGTCGCGCGCCACTGCCGCCACGTGCGGTCCGCCGTAGTCGGTGACGGCGGCGACCACCGCGGGGTCGTCGGGGGCGGCGGCGTACGAGTGCACGAAGTAGACCGCCGCCGGTTCGGGCAGGCCTTCGGCCATGGGCGCGCCGGCGGGCCGCCACTCGAGCGTGTTCCAGCCGATGTGGGGCACCTTGAGCGTCGTTTCGAGGCGCTCGACCGTGCCGCCCAGGACCCCGAGGCCGGGCCGGCGCCCGCCCTCGGCGCTGCTCGCGAAGAGCAGCTGCAGGCCGAGGCAGACGCCGAGGAAGGGCACGCCGGCGGCGATGCGGCCGACGACCGCGGCGCCGAGCCCCGACGCGTCGAGGCGCGTCATGGCGTCGCGGAACGCGCCGACGCCGGGGAGCACGACGGCGCCGGCGGCGCGGACCGCCGCCGGGGCGTCGCTCACCGTCACGGCGGCGCCGGCGCGCTCGAGCGCCTTGGCGACGCTGGCGAGGTTGCCCATGCCGTAGTCGACGACGACGAGGTGTGGTGACGCCACGGAGCCCCCGGCGCTCAGAGCACGCCCTTCGTGGAGGGCACGGCGTCGCCGCGCCCGCTCGGGCCGCAGGCCTCGGAGAGCGCCCGCGCCGTGCCCTTGAAGACCGCCTCGACGATGTGGTGCGGGTCGCTGCCGGCGAGCAGGCGCACGTGCAGGGTCGCCCCCGACTGCGTGGCGAAGGAGCGCAGGAAGTGCGACGTGAGGTCGGCGTCGAACTCGCCGACGCGCAGCCCGGCGAGCTGCAGGTCGTGGACGAAGTACGGTCGTCCGGAGAGGTCGAGGACGACCATCGCGAGGGCCTCGTCCATCGGCAGCAGGCACGAGCCGTAGCGGCGGATGCCGGCCTTGTCGCCGAGCGCCTCGCGCAGCGCCTGGCCGAGGGTGAGACCGATGTCCTCGACGGTGTGGTGGCCGTCGACGTCGAGGTCTCCCTGGGCGCGGACGAAGAGGTCGAAGCCGCCGTGGTGAGCGAAGAGCTCGAGCATGTGGTCGAGGAACCCGATGCCGGTCGCGACGTCGGCGGTACCCGACCCGTCGAGGACGAGGGTCAGAGCGATGTCGGTCTCTTTCGTCGTGCGGTGCACCTCTGCGCGGCGTGGCGTCATGGCTGCTCCCCCGGGCGGGCGGCGCGGAGGGCGGCCGAGCGCGCATGGGCGCGCAGACCCTCCTCGCCGGCGATGGTGACGACCGCGTCGGCGAGCGCGGCCGCCGCGGCGTCGTCGAGTCCCAGCACGGCCACCCGGCGCTGGAAGTGCGCGACCGAGAGACCCTGGCCGAAGCGTGCGGCGCCGCCTGTCGGCAGCACGTGGTTGCTGCCGGCGGCGTAGTCGGCGAACGCCGTCGCCGTCGCGGGACCGACGAAGACGGCGCCGGCGTTGCGCACCCTGGGCACCACGGCCGCGGCCTCGTCGAGGTGCAGCTCGAGGTGCTCGGGGGCGAAGACGGCACACAGCTCGAGCGCGGCGTCGAGATCTGGGCAGACGACGGCGACGAGCTGCTCGTGGCCGAGCCCGAGCTCGTCGCCGAGACGCTCGACCGCCTCGCGCACGGGCCCCTCGAGCGTGCCGCCGACGTCGGCGAGACAGGCCATGGCGCCGGCGCCGTGCTCGGCCTGCGCGAGCAGGTCGGCGGCCAGCCATTCGGGGTCGGCGCCGGCGGTCGCCACGATCAGCACCTCGCTGGGGCCGGCGAGCCCGTCGATGCCGACCTCGCCGACCAGCTGCCGCTTGGCCTCCGTCACGTAGGCGTTGCCCGGCCCCGCGACCACGTCACAGCGGGGGACGACGTCGGTGCCGAGGGCCATGGCGGCGACGGCCTGCGCGCCGCCGACGGGGTAGACGTGGTCGACGCCGAGCAGCGCGCAGGCCGCGGCCACGCCCGGCGCGACGGAGCCGTCGTCGCGCGGCGGCGAGCACACGACGAGCCGCCCGACGCCGGCGACCTGGGCCGGCAGCGCCGTCATGAGTACCGACGACGGGTAGTCGGCGCGCCCGCCCGGGACGTAGAGACCGGCGGCCGCGACGGGCTCGATCTCTTGCCCGACGACCTGGCCCTGGGCGAGCGTCGCCCGCCAGGGCCGGGGCGCCTCGCGCTCGTGGTACGCGCGGATGTTCGCCGCCGCGAGCTCCAGCGCGGCGCGCAACCGCGCCGGCGCCCCGGCGAGCGCCCGCTCGAGCGCCGCGCCGGAGACCGCGTACGCGGCGCCGAGCTCGACACCGTCGAGACGCGCCGTCCACTCGCGCACCGCGGCGTCGCCGCGCACGCGCACGTCGGCCACGATGCCGGTCACGGCCTCGCGGACGGCGCCGGGCGGCGGCGCCAGGGCGCGCAGCTCGGCGACGACCCGCGCCGCGTCCCCCGGCCACTCGATCGTCCTCACGACGGCACCGCCTCCCCGGCCCTCCGCGCGAAGGCGGCGAGCTCCGCGCCGCGCAGCGCGTGCGCGGCGAGGCCCGCGACGAGGCGCAGGCCACCGGATGCGACCTCGGCGACCTCGACGTAGGACGGCTCGGGCGCGTCGCCGTCGTCGAGCAGCCCGACGACCAGGTCGAGGCTGAGGAGGTGACCGGCCGGCCAGGGCTCGTCGGTCAGCTCGACCAGCCGCGGCTGGTAGCCGCGCGCCTCCAGGTAGCGCCGGGTGAGCCACGGGTGGGTCGTGGCGACCCGCGGCCGGCGCGGCAGCCGGCCGCCGCCGCTCGTGGTACCGGGCAGCCCCCCGGCGCGCGTCGCCCCGCCGGCGAGCCCGACGTGGCCCTCCTGGGCGGACCCGTCGTCCTGCGCCGCGGCGGCCGCGGTGGCTCCGCGACGCCGCGACGCCGCGACGAGCCTGGCTCCGCCGGCCTCGAGCTCGAGCAGCTCGACCACCTCGGGGCCGCGCTCGAGCAGCTCCTCGGCCCCGAGGACCGCGGCGTCGAGGGCGTCGAGGGCGCAGAGCGTGAGCAGGTCGCCGGGGCGCGCGAGGAGCACGCTGTGGCCGTCCTCCGCGATGAGCCTCGGCAGCGTGGCGCCGGCGAGCGCCGCGGCGGGGACGCCGGCGCGCACGGCGAGCTCGATCGCCGTCGCCGTCCGCCGCGGCGGGCCGAGCGCGATGCCGAGTCTCACCTGAGCCCCAGGGCCTGCAGGACGTCTCGCCAGGAGCCGCTCACCCGCGCGCCGTCGGCCGGCGCGAGCTCGTAGCGGCCGTGGTCGTGGCGCAGCCACGGAGGACCCCCGGGCTCGGCGCCAGCGGGCAGCGCGGCGACGGCGAGGCCGCCGTCGCGGAGCTCCCTGGTCTGCTCGGGGAGACCGAGGCCGCCCACGAACCGCAGCGGCGGCGGCGCGACCGCGAGGGGGACGCCGGCCTCCTCCAGCGCCACGCGCAGGCGGTCGACCGACAGCGCGACGCCGACGCCGGGGACGTCCCAGTCGAAGTGCGCGCCGAGCCCGTCGTAGCGGCCGCCCGTCGCGATGGGCAGGCCGACGCCGGGCGCGTAGGCCTCGACGACCACGCCGCTGTAGTACGTCAGGTCCTGGAAGAGGCCGAGGTCGAAGGCGAGCGCGTCCTCGTGGCCTGCCGCGGCCACCAGGTCGCGCACCGTCTCGAGGCGCCCCACGGCCTGCTCCATCGACGCCGTGCGCGAGAGCCGCCGGGCGTGCCCGAGGACCTCGCGCGCGCCGCTCACGTCGACGGCCTGCTGCAGGGCGCGGCGCGCCTCGTCGTCGACGCCGACGTTGTCGAGGATCGTCTCGAGCAGCGGGTAGTCACGGTCGTGCAGCGCGTCGAGCAGCGCCGTCTCGTCATCGTCGCCTATGCCGAAGGACTCGACCAGCGCGGCGCTGAAGGCCATGGTGCCCACGACGACGCGGTGCTCGCGCAGGCCGAGGGCGGCGAGGACGTCGCAGAGCAGGGTCACGACCTCGGCATCGGCCGCCGGCGAGTCGTCGCCGAGGAGCTCGACCCCGGCCTGGACGAACTCGCCGTCCTGGCTGCGCTGCGGCGCCCAGGGGCGACAGGCGGGCGCCACGTACGAGAAGCGCAGCGGCAGCGCGCTGTCGCGGAACCGGCTCGCCGCCATGCGCGCCACGCCGACGGTCAGGTCGGTGCGCAGCATGAGCTGGCGGCCGTGCTCGCCGAAGACGCGGTACCCGGCCTCGAGGGTGTCGTCCTCGAGGCGCTCGAAGGTCTGGGCGAACTCGAGGACCGGCAGGCGCACCTCTTCGTAGCCGTACGCCGCGAAGCGCCCGCGGACGGCGCGCTCGATGCCGCGCAGCTGCGCGACCTCGTCGGGGAGGATGTCCTGCATGCCCTCGGGGATCACGGTGTCACCGCCTCGTTGCAGGGGAAGCCGCCGAGCTCGATGCAGCTCTCGCCGAGCAGCGCCTTGAGCTCGGCGTAGAGGCCGGTGGCGGGCGAGACCCTGAGCCCGTCGCCGACGCGCAGCCGCGCGCGCTCCTCGCCGCGGACCATGTTGAGCACCACGGGCACCTCCCCCGGGAAGTCGGCCAGCACCTGCCTGATCTCGCCGAGCGCCGTGGGCGGCACGCGCCCGGCGTCGATGGTCACCGTCAGCGGATGGTACTCGCTGACGCCGCCGAACGGCTGCACCTCGACGACGATGAGCTCGACCTGCTCGGCCGTCTTGCGGTCGACCTTGCCCTTGGCCTTGACGATCGCGTCCTCGACCAGCAGGTCGCGGTACTGCTCGTAGGCGTTGGGCCAGCAGCGGCACTCGCAGCCGCCGTCCACGTCCTCGAGCCTGAAGCGCAGCCAGACGGCGCCCTGGCGATTGACCTTCTTCTGGGCGCTCGTGATCACGCCGCCGGTCCACAGGAACGTGCCGTCGGCGACGTCCTCGAGCGCCGACACCGGCAGGTCGATCTCGTCGCGCAGCTGCTGGCGCAGCCCTTTGAGCGGGTGCGCCGACACATACAGGCCGAGGGCCTCCTTCTCGAGGCGCAGCAGCGTCGCCTGGTCGTACTCGCGCCGGGGCACCGTGGGCGCGTGCGCCGCGCCCTCGTCGGGCGCCATCATGTCGAAGAGGCCGCCCTGTCCCTGGGCGCGGTCCTTGCGCCGGCGCTCGCCGTCGGCCATCGCCGCCGGCAGGGCGTCGAGCATGCCGCGCCGCGGGTCGCCGGTCGAGTCGAAGGCGCCCGCCTTGACGAGCGCCTCGAGGGTGCGCTTGTTGGCGTGCTGCGAGTCGACGCGCGCGCAGAAGTCGTAGATCGAGGCGAAGGGCTCCTCGCCGCGCGCAGCGACGATCGTCTGCACGGCGCCGACGCCGACGCCTTTCACGGCGCTGAGGCCGAAACGGATCTTGCCCTCGACGACGGTGAAGTCGACGCCGCTCTCGTTGACGTCCGGCGGCAGCACCTCGATGCCCATCTCGCGGCACTGGTGCACGTAGAAGGGCACCTTGTCCTTCGTGTCCATGACGCTGGAGACCAGGGCGGCCATGTACTCGACGGGGTAGTTGGCCTTGAGCCACGCGGTCCGGTAGCTGATCAGCGCGTAGCAGGCGGCGTGGCTCTTGTTGAACGAGTAGTCGCCGGTGGCCTCGAAGTTGGCCCAGAGACGCTGGCTGACCGCGGGCGGCACGCCGCCCGCGGTCAGCCCCTGCATCAGGGGCTCCTTGAGCGAGGCCATGAGCTTCTTGTCCTTCTTGCCGATCGCCTTGCGCAGGTCGTCGGCCTGGGCGGGGCTGAAGCCGGCCAGGCGGCGGGCGATGGCCATGTACTGCTCCTGGTAGATCGTCACCCCGTGCGTCGCCTCGAGGATGGGCCGCAGGGCCTCGTGGTCGTAGACGACCGAGGCCGGGTCCTTCTTGTTGCGCGCGTAGGCGGGGATGTACTGCATCGGCCCGGGACGGTAGAGGGCGACGATGGCGATGAGGTCCTCGAACGTGGTGGGACCGACCTCGCGCAGCGCGTCGCGCATGCCGCCGGACTCGAACTGGAAGACGCCCATGGAGTCGCCGCGGGCCAGCATGCGGTAGGTCTTCTCGTCGTCGAGCGGGAGAGCCTCCACGTCGACGCGCACGCCGTGCGTGGTCTCGATCAGGAGCAGGGCGGCCTCGATCACGTCGAGGTTGCGGAGACCGAGGAAGTCCATCTTGAGGAGGCCGAGGCGGGCGACGTCGTCCATGCCGAACTGCGTGACGACCTCGGCGTCGCCCTTCTGCTGCAGGGGCACGTACTCGGTCAGCGGCTTGTCGCTGATGACCACCCCGGCGGCGTGGATCGAGTCGTTGCGGATCAGACCCTCGAGCGACATCGCCAGGTCGACGACCTCCTTGACCTGCGGGTCGGTGTCGTACGCCTGGCGCAGCTCGCCGCCGGGCAGCATGGCCTCCTTGAAGGTCGCCGGCGGCGCCTGCTCGGGGATCATCTTGGCGATGCGGTCGCCGATCGCGTACGGGAGCCCCATCACGCGCGCCGCGTCGCGCACGGCGGCGCGCGCCGCCATGGTGCCGAAGGTGATGATCTGCGCGACGCGGTCGCGCCCGTACTTCTCGGCGACGTAGGCGATCACCTCGTCGCGGCGCTTCACCGAGAAGTCCATGTCGATGTCGGGCATCGACTTGCGCCCCGGGTTGAGGAAGCGCTCGAAGAGGAGCTCGTACTTGAGCGGGTCGATGTCGGTGATGCCGAGCGCGTACGAGACGATGCTGCCCGCGGCCGACCCGCGGCCGGGACCCACGGCGATGCCGGCGCGCTTGGCGAAGTCGACGTAGTCCCAGACGATGAGGAAGTAGGCGTCGAAGCCCATCTCGCCGATGACGCCGAGCTCGTACTCGAGGCGCTCGCGCACCTCGGCCGGGGGGTCGTCGCCGTAGCGGCGCCGCACCCCCGTCTCGCACAGCTCGCGCAGGTAGGAACCCTCGGTGTGGCCCTCGGGCACCGGGTACGTGGGCAGGCGGTAGGTGCCGAACTCGAGGGTCACGTTGCAGCGCGCGGCGATCTCGGCCGTGGCCGCGAGCGCCTCCGGGTGGTCGCGGAAGCGCTCGGCCATCTCCTCCGGCGACTTGAGGTAGAACTCGTCGCTCTGCAGGCGCATGCGGTCCTTGTCGTCGAGGAAGCTCTGGGTCTGGATGCACAGCAGGGCGTCGTGCGCGTAGGCGTCCTCGTGGCGCAGGTAGTGGACGTCGTTGGTGGCCACCGTGCGCAGGCCGGCCTGCCGGGCCAGCGCGGCGAGGCGCGGCACGAGCTCGCGCTGCTCGGGCAGGCCGGCGTCCTGCAGCTCGACGAAGACGTTGTCGGCGCCGAAGAGCGCGACCAGCCGGTCGAGCTCGGCGCGGGCGTCGTCGTCGCGGCCTTCGCGCAGCGCCACCGGGATACGGCCGCTCATGCAGCCGGTGAGGCAGATCAGGTCGTCGTGGTACTGCTCGAGGAGCTCCCAGTCGGCGCGCGGCTTGTAGTAGTAGCCCTCGAGGTAGGCGCGCGTGGAGAGCTCGACCAGGTTGCGGTAGCCGTCGTTGCCCGTCGCCAGCAGGGTCAGGTGGTGGTAGCGCTCCTTCACCCCCCCGCGCGCCCGGCGGTCGTTCACCACGTAGAGCTCGAGGCCGATGATGGGCTTCACGCCGTGACCGCCTTCGGTCGCGGCGCGGTAGAACTGCACCACCCCGCCGAGGGTGCCGTGATCGGTGAGGGCGACGGCGTCCATGCCGAGCTCGGCGGCGCGCTGGACGAGGGCCGGGATGCGACAGGCCCCGTCGAGCAGCGAGTACTCGCTATGCACGTGGAGATGAGCGAATGGGGCCATCGACGGTCTCAGATTCTAGCACCTCGCGGCGCGCCCGCGGGCGCCTCGCCGTAAGGCCCGCCGCCCGGGCGAGGTCGCGCCGGGTCAGCCGCGGACGAGGTTGACGAGCCGGCCGACGCCCTCGACCTCGACGGTCACGGTCTGGCCGGCCTGCAGCGCGCCGACGCCCGGCGGCGTGCCCGTGAGCACCACGTCGCCGGGCTCGAGCGTCATCACGCCGCTGACGAAGGCGACCAGCTCGAGCGGGCCCACCAGCATGTCGCCGACCAGGCCGCGCTGTACCTCGGCGCCGTCGACGAGCGTGCGCACGGAGGCCGTCGCCGGCGGCGCCACCGGCACCGCCCAGGGCCCCAGCGGGCAGAAGGTGTCGAAGCTCTTGGCCCGCGTCCACTGCCCGTCGAGCGCCTGCAGGTCGCGGGCCGTGACGTCGTTGGCGCACGTGTAGCCGGCGACGCACGCCGCGGCCTCGGCCGGGGTGACGTCGCGGCAGCGCCGCCCGACGACGACGGCGAGCTCGGCCTCGTAGTCGACACGCGTCGAGCGCTTCGGGAAGACGATGGCGTCGCCGGGCCCGATCAGCGACGTGCGCGGCTTCATGAACAGGACCGGCTCGGCCGGCGGGTCGGCGTCGAACTCGGCCGCGTGCGCGGCGTAGTTGAGGCCGACGGCGACGACCTTGCCGGGCACGCACGGCGCCAGCAGACGGACGCGGCCCATGTCGGTCGCCCCGAGCTCGGCAGCGTCGGGGTCCCACGCCGGCCGGTCAAGCAGCACGGCCACGCCGTTGGCGAACCGGCAGTCGTGGACGTGCATGCCGACCGAGAGGCGGCCGAAGCTCCCGTCCGGAGGCGTCGCCGGGACGGCGGGCGGCACGGGCGCGGCGGCGCTCACGGGCCGCGCTCCTTCGAGCGCAGCATGCCGTACTCGATGGAGTCGACGAGCGCCTCCCAGCTGGCCTCGATGATGTTCTCCGAGACGCCGATGCTGCCCCAGGTCGTCTCGCCGTCGCTGGCGTCGAGGAGCACGCGGGTCACGGCCCCGGTGCCGTGGTTCTCGTCGAGGATGCGGACCTTGTAGTTGACGAGCTCGATGTCGGCGAGGTGCGGGTATTTGGCGACGATCACCTGGCGCAGCGCCGTGTCGAGCGCGTTGACCGGGCCGTTGCCCTCGGCCGTGCTGATCAGGCGCTCGCCGCCGACGTGCACCTTGATCGTCGCCTCGACGACGGCCTTGCCGTCCTCGCGCTTCTCGACGATGACGCGGAAGCTCTCCAGTCTGAACAGGGGCTCGTGCGGGGCGAGCGCGTCGCGCAGCAGGAGCTCGAGCGAGGCGTCCGCGGCCTCGTAGTGGTAGCCGAGGTGCTCGCGATCCTTGAGGCTGTGGAGGACGCCGGGGATGCGCTCGTCCTGGTCCTCGAGGGACAGCCCCATGTCGCGGACCTTGCGCACGATGGCCCCCTTGCCCGACAGCTCGGAGAGCAGGACGCGCGCCTCGTTGCCCACCGTGGAGGGGTCGACGTGCTCGAAGGTGCGCGGCGTGTCGCGGATCGCCGCCACGTGCAGGCCGCCCTTGTGGGCGAAGGCGGCACGGCCCACGTAGGGCGCGTGCGCCGAGACCGTCATGTTGCAGACGTCGGCGACGAAGTGCGCGGTCTCGGTGAGCCGCTCGAGCCGTGCCGGCTCGAGGACCGGGAGCCCCATCTTGAGCTGCAGGGCCGGGATGATGGAGACGAGGTTCGCGTTGCCGCAGCGCTCGCCGTAGCCGTTGATGGTGCCCTGCACGTGGCGGGCGCCGGCGTCGACGGCGACCAGGCTGTTCGCGACCGCGCAGTCGCTGTCGTTGTGGATGTGGACGCCGACGGTCGCCGCGAAGGAGCCGGCGACGGCGGCGACGGCCTCCGCCACGGCCAGCGGCAGGGCGGCGCCGTTCGTGTCGCAGAGGCAGAGCACCTCGACGCCGGCCTCCTCGGCGGCGCGCAGCGTCGCCAGCGCGTAGTCCGGGTCGTCGGCGTAGGCGTCGAAGAAGTGCTCGGCGTCGTACACGACCCGCTTGCCCTCGGCGACGAGGAAGGCGACGCTGTCGGCGATCATGCGCAGGTTCTCGTCGCGGCTGACGCGCAGGACCTGGGCGACGTGCAGCTCCCAGGTCTTGCCGACGATCGTCACCGTGTCCGGGGCGGCCTCGGCGAGCACGCGCAGGTTCGCGTCGTCGTCCGCGCGCACGCCCTTGCGGCGCGTCATCCCGAAGGCGGCGAGGCGCGCGTGCGCGAGGCGCTCGCGCTCCATGCGGGCGAAGAACTCGGCCTCCTTGGGGTTCGAGGCCGGGAACCCCCCCTCGATGAAGTGGAGGCCGAGCTCGTCCAGACGCAGGGCGATGCGCACCTTCTCGTCCACCGAGACCGACATGCCCTCCTGCTGCATGCCGTCGCGGAGCGTCGTGTCGTACAGCTGCACGGTGTGGTCGCCCATGGTCGCCTCCGTCCTCGACCTCTCCGTTCCCGTCAGCCCTCGACGTAGTCGAGGAAGTGCGCGAAACGCTCGTCTCTGCCCTCGACGAGCTCCCGGTAGCGGTGCTGGATGCGCCGCGTGACCGGCCCGGGGTCGCCGATCACGTGGTCGTCGACCTCGCGGATTGGCACGATCTCGGCCGCCGTGCCGGTGAAGAAGAGCTCGTCGGCGACGGCCAGGTCGCTGCGCGTCAGCGTGCGCTCGCGCGCCTCGATGCCCTCGTCGGCGGCGAGCCGCAGCACCGTGTCGCGGGTGATGCCCTCGAGGACGCCGTCGGCCGGGAACGGCGTGAAGAGCACGCCGTCGCGCACGAGGAAGACGTTCTCGCCCGAGCCCTCGCACACGTGCCCGGCGGCGTCGAGCATGATCGCCTCGTCGTACCCGGCGTTGGTCACCTCGACCTTGGCGAGGATGCTGTTCAGGTACTGGCCCGTGGCCTTGGCGGCGCGGGCCAGCTGCGTGTGCCCCAGCGCCTGGATGCTCGACACCTTGGCGCGGATGCCGTGCCGGATGCCCTCGTCGCCGAGGTACGCGCCCCAGGGCCACACGGCGATGACCGTCTCGACCGGGGCGTGGAGCGGGTAGAGCCCCATCTCCCCGTAACCCCGGTAGGCGAGCGGGCGGATGTAGCATGCCTCGAGGCCGTTGGCGGCGATCACGTCCCTGGTCGCCTGGGCGAGCTCCGCCACCGTGTACGGCAGCTCCATGTAGTAGAGCTTGGCGGAGCGGCGCAGGCGCTCCAGGTGCTCGGTCAGGCGGAAGACGGCGGCGCCGCGCTCCGTCCTGTAGGCGCGGACGCCCTCGAAGACACCCGAGCCGTAGTGCAGCGCGTGCGCGAGGACGTGCGTCCTCGCCTCGTCCCAGGGGACGAGCTTGCCGTTCATCCAGATCTTGTCGACT
>Ga0068714_10003146_pt1 | contig 19966 bp, 24 predicted proteins | sample MTBNYHSulfiMetaG_FD_62988 | JGI IMG/M metagenome (GOLD analysis project Ga0068714, IMG submission 62988) | Enrichment culture microbial communities from rom New York Harbor, USA that are MTBE-degrading - MTBE-NYH (New York Harbor Sulfidogenic)... | ecosystem: Environmental > Aquatic > Marine >... | reverse complement strand
GGCACGATGTCGCTGAGCTCGAAGTAACTGTGTAGCCCCCCTCTTCGTTCCAACCTGGCCATCTTTGTGCTGCTGCAAAAGATGGCTTGTACTTTGGAAATAGAGGGATTTATAATTACTGCATGCCAATCCCCCGCCGGGCAGGCGGGGTGGAATATCCCCGGCCTTTATCTAAATTCCAACGCGAAAAAGACATGAAAACATTGACCGAAATTGTGCATCAAAAAGGAATGCGCACCGCGGGCCGCACCGTCTTCCGCGAAGCGGTGCGGGGGATCATCGCCAGAGGCCCTGAGCTGCTGCTCGTCTATTCAACCCACAACGGCGATTATAAATTCCCCGGCGGCGGTGTGCAACCCGGCGAAAGCCACCAGGCCGCCCTGGCCCGCGAAATCCGGGAGGAGTGCGGGGCCACGGTGACCGCCATCCAGGAAGCCTTCGGGAAGGTGATCGAGTACGACGTCCCCCTTGAAGCGGATTACGATGTGTTCAGGATGGACTCCTTTTATTACCCCTGCCAGGTGGATGACCTGCTGGGGCATCAGGTGCTGGACCCCTATGAAGCGGACCTGGGCTTTACGCCGGTGTGGGTTGGCATCGATACCGCAATCGAGGCCAACCGGGCTGTCCTGGCCAATGACCGCCGCCAGGCGCCGCGCTGGACAACCCGCGACCTGTTTGTACTGGAACAGGTCCGGGCGCGGCTGGGTGACGGGTTTTAAGCCGGCGAGGCCGGCCATCCTATTTGTGTTTTCCGGCCAAAAAGTGATGGGCAATTTGCCGGGAGCGGAGTAGAATCTTTAAGGTTGAACCAGACATCAAACGCAGTTCTCAGGAGACTCAATGGAGAAATCAATCCTCATTGTTGGAGCCGGGGTGGCCGGGTTATCCGCCGGGTGTTATGCCAGGATGAATGGCTACCGCGCGGCCATTTTGGAGATGCACAGCATGCCAGGCGGGTTGTGCACCTCGTGGCAGCGGGACGGATACCTGTTTGATGGGAGCGTTGCCGGACTGGCCGGGTCTGCGCCGGGCAACCCGCTGTACCGCCTGTGGCAGGAGCTGGGTGTTATCCGCTACTGCCCGCTGCATTATGGCGAGAATTTCGGGCATATCTGCGGCCCGGATGGCAGGCAGGTGACGGTACACGCTGATGTGGACCGGCTGGAAGCCCACCTGCTGGAGCAGTTCCCCGCCGAATCGAAGGCCCTGCTGGAGTTCACCGGCGCGATCCGTTCGGTGCTCGCGGTGGACCCGCCTTTCAACAGCGCCCAGGGATTGGCAGCCCTGCGAGAAGGTATCGCGGCAGGGACCGCCATGATCCCGCGCCTGCCGGCGCTCATCAAATACAGCAATGTGACCCTGCGCGAATTTGTGGAGAAATTTCACGATCCGTTCTTGAAACAGGTCTTCAGCAACCTGGTGCACTTTGGCGGGCTGGACGTGCCCCTGCTGACCGTCCTCCTGCCGCTGGCCTACGCGCACCGCAAAATGGCGGGCATCCCGCTGCGGGGCTGGCTGTTCTTTGCCCGGGCCATCGAAAAAAGGTTCCTGGAGCTGGGGGGCACAGTGCGCTACCAGGCCCGCGCCGAGCGCTTGATCGTAGAGGATGGCAAAGCCCGCGGTGTGCTCCTGGCAGATGGCACCCGGCAGGCAGCCGATATCGTCCTTTCGGCGGCGGATGGGCGCTTCTCTCACTTTGCCTTCCTCGGGCGGGACGAGAAGGATATGGCGCGTTCCCCCTTCCGGCCGGAGCGGGTGTCAGACCAGCCGGTCCAGGTCAACCTGGGGGTGGCCGATGATTTCGCCGGTGTGGACGGGCCAATGACCTATCTGCTGCCCTCTCCTTTCAAGGCGGGCGGGCGGGAGCACAACCGGATCACGGTGCATACCAAATACTATGACCCACAGGCCGCCCCCGAGGGCAAGAGCGCGGTGACCGTCTTCCTGGATTCCTCTTACAGCTGGTGGGATGTGGGTTCGGTCGATCCTGACCGTTATAAGGCTGAAAAACGGAAAGCCGCCGAAGCGGTCATTGCCGCCATCGACCGCTGCCGCCCCGGCTTCAGAGAGAAAGTGGAAGTGGTTGACGTCTCCACCCCGCTGACCCGGGAGCGCTATACCGGCAACTGGTTGGGCGCCATGCAGGCTTTCCGGCCTTCCTCCAATATGCTCGGCGCTCTGGTCAGCGGCGGCCCGCGTTACGCTTTTAAGGGTGTGAAAGATTACTACATGACCGGGCAATGGGTCGAAGCGTGGGGCGGGATCACCACTGCCGCCCAATCCGGGCGCAAGGCAGTTGCCGCGATTTGCAAAGATGACCGCAAACCTTTCAAGAGCAGCATCCCGTAACCCGGCAACTCTGGAGGGTTAACACCAGTATGTCCTGGCCGTTTGCGGGTAAGAGAGGAAATAATGGCCCAAAAATTCCACACGATTTGTCTGGCGCTGCCATTGAAGATGGGCAGTGTCAATTGCTATCTGATCGAAACCGGATCCGGTTTTGTCCTGATAGACACGGGAAGTTCGAACCAGCGCGCCAGACTGGCGCGAGAGCTGGAAAAGGCGGGCTGCGGCCCGGGGGATCTCAGGCTGATCCTTTTGACGCACGGCGATTTCGACCATACCGGCAACGCCGCATACCTCCACGAGCTATTTGGCGCCAAACTGGCCATCCACGCCGGGGATGCGCCGGCCCTCGAACGCGGCGATATGTTCCTGAACCGGATCAAGTCCAATTTCTTGATCCGCAAGCTGGCTCCTGTTTTGTTTGGGTTTGGCAAAGCCGAGCGCTGTACGCCCGACATACTCGTGGGAGAAGGCACAGACCTGTCCGCGTACGGTTTTGAGGCCCGCGTGCTGCATCTGCCGGGGCATTCCAAAGGCTCAATCGGGGTGCTGGCGGCAGACGGCAGCCTGTTCTGCGGCGACCTGCTCGAAAAAATGGAAAAACCGGCCCTCAATTCCTTGATGGATGACCGCACGGTAGGAGAGGCCAGCCTGCAAAGGCTGCGGGGGCTGGCAGTGACAACCGTGTACCCCGGGCACGGCGGGCCGTTCACCCTGGATCAGGTAGGGTAGCCCACCCCATTTAACAATGTTTTACCCAAACCCGGCGGAGATTTGGTTTAGCTGACGGTCTGGGTGTCATGGTCTATCTCCAGGAATGAAACCGCGTGACGGCGAAACACCTCTGCCGCTGTCCACATCAGGGGGTGGCCGCCCTGATTGGCCAGCACCACCTGGCTGCCAGGGATCTGAGCCGCCATGCGGCAGTTTTGCGCCGCCGGGTCCGGCAGGTCCTGGTCTTTCAGACTGGCAGTGAGCAGCACCGGGCAGCGGATTTCATTGAGACGGTTGTCAAACAGGCTGCCACCCCGCCGGGATATGCGCAGCAGCAGGTCCGAATCGGCAGCGATGACCTGTTCCCAATCCGCGCCATTGGCATATTGCCAGAAACTGGCATTGTTCGGGTCGCGCGGGTCGCGCCCGGCGACAACTTTCTCGAGCGTGCCAGCGGGATAGCTTTCCACGGTACTGTCCGCGATCACAGCCCGGGTCTTTTCGGGGAAGAGGATCGCCACCCACAGGGCAACAATCGCCCCGCCACTGGTTCCCATCACCGAAAAAGTGGAGTGATCCAAATGGGCCGCGAGCGCGGCGCAGTCGCGCGCGTTGCGCGCCCACCAATCTGGCGGCCACTGTTCGAGGCGGTCAGATTGTCCGGTGCCGTGGAAATCCAGAGAAACCACATGGAACCGGCTACTGAAATAGTCCAGTTCGCCCAGATGACAGGCGGAAGAAGCAGTTTGTCCGGGCAAGACAAACAGCAAAGGGCCGCTGCCTGCTTCCCGGTAGAATAATTGGTGTCCATCAGATCTAAAAAATGCCATTCGATTTTCCTCGCAAAAGAATTGAAGTGTCGACCGGTCCAGCTCCAATGGGGTCAATGTGCCGGTCGCTTCCTTATCAGCCCCCGCCCTACACAGTAAAAAGGATACCATCCTGGAAAACAGGAAACACCCTGCTGATGGGGGATTTGAAGCTGGACATTTGTCCAGTTTTTAACGCAGGTATATTCTTCGCTGGGATCGTGTTTCGCTCACGCGCGGGGTCATCTCAGCCAGACTCGTTTTCCGGGGGTTACGGTTTGTCACAACTGCCAATTTTTTGTATAATATTTCCAGAAACGCTAGGATAATGGTACCAAAATTGTTGCTTTTGGTTTCATCATGAGTAGAAAGGCGGGGATTCAATGCAATGCAGCAATTGCCATCAACTCATACTTGAGGAAGACCAGTTCTGCCCGTACTGCGGGCAGGAGGTCATCCGCCAGCCAAACCCACAGCCAGTCCAGCAATCCCCACCTCAAACAGTACAGCACACAGTCAGGCCAGCTTCCCGGGAACCAGCCCCGCGCTGGCTGATCATTGGGGGAATTGTATTGCTATCTGTACTGTGCTTCGGCGTATTGGCTGTTGGTGGAACCCTCCTCTTAACAAACCAAAATCAGAACACACAACCTGCCGTGAGCGTCGAGGCGGATGGTTCACCCACCACCATCCCCCTGGAAAATGCGGCGCCCACTCTCCCTCAGGAACCGCCTGCCGGGCCGGCAGACCAGGCTGACCAACCCCTGGCCTCGGCGGTGGGGGTGAAAGCCTGGCTGGACACAAGCCTGGCGGCGGAATACCGGGTGGTACCGCCGCAAGAGCTAGGCGGCGAGAAGTCGCTGGAGCCTTTGACGCTGGCGCTGGAGACGCAAAACCCAACCGGGATGATTTTGATCCTGCCTGTAAAAGAATATTCAACGTTGATTGGTGACAGCAAGGCCTTTGAAGAACTTCAAAGGGCAATCTCTTTTGGAGCTGACGAAGACCTTGAAGTGTGCATCCCGATCCCGATGACGCCTTGCGATGAGCAGGTCTTTAATCTTCAGGTGAAAAAACTGGCTTTCCAGAATGGCACAGGCATCCGGGCTGCATCCGCTTTTATTGCAGACAACGCTATAGCCTTTAACAACGAAAGCATGGATTACCATTTTTATGGCCTGACAGCGGACCAACAATTTTATATCTATGCCATTTATGATCTGGACCATGAATACCTGCCTGAAAGCGATTGGGTTTTCAAGTTGGATGAAGCGGATATTGATGTTTTCGACGAAGTTTTTGCCAATGTTTACCTACAATTGACTCAAACTGGTGGATATTCACCCGGCCTGGCAAGTATTGATGCGGTTATCCAATCGCTGCGCGTTACCGGGGAATAAGGATCCCGGCGTTTTCGATCTGGCTGGTGGATGGAGCGATCTATCCCCATTTTTCTATTGGATTGGCGAAAGGTGAGACACCCATGCAGTGCAACCATTGTGGCGAAACCCTGATGAATGACGACCAGTTCTGCCCGAACTGCGGGCGTCCGGTGGAACAGCAAGCCCGGCCTGAATCACAGGCTAAGAGAAACATCCCAAAACCTGAGCGCGGGAAAATCCCGCCCTGGCTGTGGGTGGTGCTGATTTTAGTGGGCGGCGTGCTTTGCTGCGGCCTGCTGGCCGCAGGAGGGTTCTATCTTTATTCCGATCAAGGCCAGGAGGGGGTATTCCAGATGCCGCAGGCAAATCCGCCGGGTGACGGCTTGCAGGGGATGCCTTCCGCGCAGCCGCCGCAGATCACCGGAGAGGGCGTGCCGCAGGAGCAGCCGCCCACAGCGGAAACAGCCGCGCCGCTGCCAACAGCTGACCTGCCCGATATCCAGCAGGAGGGACTGCGCGTCTGGTTTGATGAGGACGTCATGCGGGGTGTCCGCCCGGTAACGGTGGAAGAGACCCTGCCCGGAGGCTATATCCCCTGGGATTACGCCCCAAAGCACCTCAGCCTCGAAGTGCAAGACCCGCCAGGGGTGATCCATCTGGTACCGGTGGATGCATATGTCCCCATGGGAGATTTTGCCGCCGAGACGATCCGCGAACTGCGCTCGGCCCTCGAAAACCACCCGGCGGTGGCGGCCTGGGGCTGCATCCCCACCTGGGATTTCCCCTGCCCGCACCAGGAAATGAACATCCACATCAGCTATTTCGATTTCCAGAACGGCAGCGGCCTCCGCTCGGTGACGGTGTACGCGGTGCAGAACAACTCCGCGATCAACAATGAGGCCATTGACTACTATTACAATGGGCTGACCGAGGATGGCCTTTACTATGTGTATGCCCGTTTTGACCTGCGCCATACCGCGCTCAGTGAAAACGACTGGACACTTCCGCTGGATGTGATGACCGAGGCCGAAGCATTGAAAGAATACGTAATCTCCTATGGAGAGATGCTTGAGTCCTCTCCCGACGGATACCAGCCGCGGTTGCCGGTCCTGGATGAAGCCGTTCAATCGCTGCGGGTCGAGGTGGAGTAGACAAAGCTTTGTTTTGGTAACACCAGGGAGGGGTAGATGAAAGTGAAAAGTCTGGGCGTTCTTCGCTGCTGCGCGGTTTTTGCGATTCTGTTTATGTTAATATGTGGAATATTCCAGCCGGTCTCCGCCGGGCCAGCAGATATTCCAGACCATCAATCTTCCATCATCGTGTTGGATTATGGCCCCGGAGATGGGGTACAACTGTCTGGTAGATTAACGTGGTATGACCCCTTGAATAGTCCTAAAATCCTGGAGATTTCCATAAGACAACTGGTCTTGGAATCCATGCATCTGGAAATTGACCTGGATCAGCAGGTGATGAGGGGTAATATGAAATTTTCAGGGGCTGAGAATTCAAAGCCATTGGAAAATGGGGACTATACTAACCGCAATGGAGAGGCCATCATCAAGTTTGATAATATACGCCTGTCGGAAATACAAAATAATAAATGGCGCATTGACAGGGGAAGTGGCACGGCCAATATTGCTATGGGAGTGGATTATCAAATCACTGGATTGGTGGATCCTGATCGACCAAGTATTGGCAGTGCTTATGATCATGATCCCAATGTGCCTGTGGAATACATCTTTGGAGAGCTCTCCAACCGCTTGTTGATGGAACTGGACGCTTACAAAGATGCCACCCAGTTTCTGGGAGCATATATAGAAATTTTGATACCTCAAATAGACCTTTCCAATCCTCAAAGAGAACAGCCACAACAGGAGGCAGCGCCCAATCTCTCTCAGGAAGAACAGCCGCAACTGGAAGAAGCACCTGACCTCTCCGACAGCCCGAACGCGCGTTTCTCGATCAGCGCGGGCTGCGATGACAGTATTGCCAGCGGACAGGACATCGACTGCCGGGTGAACATTCAGCGGGACAGTGAGGATGTTGGAGGGTTGATGGTGGTGTGGGTGATGGATGGATTAGTTGCCAACCAGGAGCTGGTGCTGGGAGATTCTGCAACCTTCACTTTTCCCAATCCGCCGCCGGGGTCGCATACCGTGCAGGTGCAGGTGGTAGATACAGATACAGCGGATGTCCTCAGTTCGGCAATGAATGTGGAAGTGGGCGGTTTTGCCTCGCCGGATGATGCCCCGAACAGGATCCCTGCCGGGGCGCAGACCGGATCGGCAGTGGGCACGACAGCCCTGATCGGTGCCTGGCTGTGGGCGGAATGGATGGCTGCCAGAGCCAATACCCTGGCAGAGGAGCGCCGAGACGCGAAGGAAGCCAAAGACCGCCAGGCCTGGTATGAACAGCAGATGGCGCGCAACGACGCGGTGAAAGCCCGCCAGCAGGCAGCGGAACGCCATCAGCAGGCGCTGGAAGCAGAATGGAAGCGCTATCGCGACAGTCTGCTGGAAACAGTGAAAAAGCACGAAAAAAGCGAATATCTGGTAGACCTGCTGGACGATATGCAGGCCGATGTGTACCGCAACGGACAATGGGACGCCAAAGGCTTGCGGCGTCTGGAAGGATTGATCGACACCCATCTGGTGATGGACCGCCAGCATGAAGTAAGCTCGGAATGGAAGCGCATGTGGAATTTCTACAAGCGCCAGGAAGCGGAGGCGAACAGCATCTTGCGCGGGAATGCGATGAGCGGCGTGGAACTGGTGGCAGGCGTGCTGACCCAGGGCGCTTCAGACCTGATCTTCATGCCCACCAAAGCCATTGTCAGCGCGGTGTACGCGCGGCGGCGGGCGATGATGCTGGGCAAAACCGGCTGGGATGCCGCCAAATCAGTGATGAAAGAATCCGGCACGACCCTGCTCACAGATTACATTACTGGCAAAGCGGTTGGCGCGGTGGTGAATAAAGCGCTTGGCGCAGGCGCGGTTGTGGGAAGGAAAATCATCGGCGAGGAAGGTGTCGAAGCCTTATCGAACTGGTGGCAGCGAACCGGCACGAAGCTGGGGGTCATTCCCAAACCCGCGCCAGAATTGCCCGTCATCCGCCAGAGCTGGGGGCGTGGCCCGCAGGTTTACCTTGACCGGCCAATCTACCGGCCCGGGAGCAGCATCCCGATTGGTGTCGGCTTTGAGAACGGCCTGGACCGCATTGGGCGCGTCAATGGTGCGTTGGCGGAGGATATGCGCCGCATGATTGGGGAAGGCGCTCAGGTTGACCCGCATCTCAACAATGTTCTGTCTCCCGGGAATTCTTCCTATACCCTGACGCCGCAGGATGAGATTGCCCGGAATTTAATGAATAACACTTCGTACAAACAGGCGGTGCGCGAAGGGCTGGTCCCGCCCCGGGTGCAGCAGGCGGTCTACCAGACCCGGGACAAGATCGCCAAAAACGCCACCATGGAAGCCTTCCAGGCACTGGATAACGTGGACCTGAATGGGCAGGCGGCCAGCAGCTACATTAAGAGCGTAACCGTAACAGGGACAGGCGCGAGGCCTTTGAACCCGCGGGCTGTGGGAAGGTACACCGATTGGGATGCCACCGTGATCGCAAAGGATAGTGGGGCTGTAGGGCGGCAGGCTGAAGAGCTGTTTACAGCAAAATTCCATGATTCTCTGCGGCGCGCGGGGGTGCATACCGACACCGCCGAGGTGACCATGTTTGCCGGGGTGCATGCCAGCCCGAATGCCCCCGCTGCCGGCGGATATGGCAGTGAAGGGCTGACCCACTGGCATAAGATCGATATGACCTATCAGGGGCAGAGCGCGGTACGTCTGGAAGACGGCGGGGTGATGTTCAACGCTCACCCGGATGCGGCGCCGGTGACAGGCTTTGGCCCGATGGAAGCAGCCCCGCGTTTCCCGGCAGTATCAGAAGACGTTGCTGCCGATGCCCGGCGTCTGATCGACAGCCACATCACCGCCCGTGTCGCCGAGACCGGCGGCCCGCTGGATCCGCAGACTGTGCTGCGCATGGAGGGCAAGCATGCAGCGCGGGTGTGGAAGGTGAACAACACCGGCAGGGGAGCAGATATGCCGGTGTGGATGCAAAAGGTGATGGCCCTGAAAAACGATCCCAATTATCATCTCAGCGGGGCTGAACTGGATGATGTTTGGCAGCGCTACACAGACTACTTGGATTTACCATCTGATCTGGGAGGTGGGAGATGACAGCAACATTGCAGCCTTTAAATATCACGAAAGCGGAAATAAGCCAATTAATGGTGCTGGCTGGCACGCAGCGCAGCGAGTCATCGCCTCTGCCGGCAGGGAACCATGCAGATGGAGCTGCCGTGCGCAACCAACCATCTGCCGCCTTGAAAGGAAGCGGCTGGTTGGAAGAGCGTGCTGACCTGGGCCTGTCGGGGTTGAGCGCTGCGGGTAAGGCAGCCTTGCGGGCGCTCTTGCAGCCTAAAACGAGCGTTCAGCTTGTGCTGGGAGATTTGCAGGAGATCCTTGTTACTGAAATGTACAGCGCGGACGGCTTTCAGGAGGGGCAACTGGTGATCTTCACGGAACGCAAGGCGGAGGGTCGTTATATCATCCGGCCGGGGATTTCGCCCAGCCAGGTGTCGGAGGCCCTGCTGGAGCATTTGATGGTTGGGCCAAGGCTGGAAGGGTTGCAATTTGCCGTGAACCTGCCTTCACAGGCGGCACTGATCTTTTTCTGCGTATTGGACTGGATTCATACGATGAGAATCATCAGCAAGCTGCAAAATGATCGGGAAACGACCTTTGCCTTTACCCCCCATGCGCTTTGGCAGCGCGCGATGGAAATACAAATGGGCGACGATCTGATGTGGATGTCTGCTTTGACCCCGTATTTATTCCCTTACTTGCAATTTTCGGTCAGTGAAGAAACGATTTCAGGGTTGCTGGATGAACTTAAAGGGCTGGGGTATCTGGACCGCAGCCAGGAAGGTTTCTACTACCCCAATGATTTGATGATCGCTCTGGCAGACGCCCTGGTCCCCATGCTGTCTTTTGGCTCCTGTGCAATCCGTCAGATGGACGAAGAGCGAACCGGTTTTCATCTGGCTTTTGTGGTGGGCGTGGGCACCAACCTTGTCCTCGAAGCCGTGCCGGGAGCGGATGGGCGGAACTGGCTGCAGCTGACGGCGGTCAACGGGATTGAATTGTCCAAACTGCTGTACCGGATTGGTTTCCCGGAAGCCCCCGCGGAGCAGGCGCCAGCCGCGCCGGTACGGCCAATGAAAGAAATGAAAAGCCCTGGCTCTGGCGCGGGAAACCCGCCAACCCAGGTTAATAGCCAGCGCTTCTGTTCAAGCTGCGGTGCTGTCCTGCGGCCCGGTGTGCGGTTCTGTCCAAAATGCGGGCGCCAGCAGGTCGAAAGGGGGAACTGATGACGCTGGACATTTTGGGACGGCTGATCAGCTTGCTTTCGATCCCCCTGAACCTGCTGATGATCTTTTCGATGATCCGCATGGTGAGAAAAGAGCAGCGCGCCCGCCCGCGAAGCAACCTTGTCGGGATCATCATGGCACCGCTGGCTTTGCTGGTCAACATTGTCTTTTTGAACCAGGCGTTGTTTGATTCCTTTGGGACCCTGCTGGCGGGGATGATGCTGGGTGTATTTGGATTGGGTTTTGGGCTGGCCTGGGGGCAGACCGCGAAACTCTATCACAAAGATGAGCAGCTGGTGGTCAAACGTTCGATCCTGCATCTGGTTTTCTGGGGGTTGTCCTACGCCATTACCCAACTTCTGGCGGCGTTCGCCCCGGCTGTCTTTGTGGCAGGCGGTCTGGCAGCCATGTTTTTCAGCACCGGTTCAACCGTGGGCACCAACACCAACATGCTCCTTCGCCAGAAGAAATTCAAAAGGAAAAAAGCAATTGCTTAAGCCCCATTCGCGTAATTTTTGCTGCTGTTTTTAGAAAAATGTTCCCTCAAATTCAGCTTCATTTCCATCCATCTCATTTGTCGAAACAGTTTATCTAAAAACTTTGTTTTTGAATTAAAAAGATGCTATAGTATTACCACATGATATTCAAAGTCTGGTGAAAGGAGAAGGTAACGATGGGAAAAGACAAGGATAAGAAAGACAAGAAGGACAAGAAGGACAAGAAAGAAAAGAAAGAAAAGAAAGAGAAAAAAGACAAGAAATAGTAAGCTGAGCCATTCTTAAGATTCGCGTGTAAATGGAAAACCGGCATAATCTCCGGCCATGACTGCCCGGGTGGATGCGCTTCCATTTACACGCGATATCAGTTACCGGTTCAACCGGCCAACACTTCGCTGTTTGATGGCCTAAATTCCCCTTAATACCTGCAATTTAATCGCGATTGCTTTATGTTTCACGCGCTGGGTCCACCCGCTGCCGGAAGCGGATGGGCATAATTGGAGTTAAGGACTCGGTAAACAACCAGCAGCAAGCCGGTATCGAAGGTCCTGGTTGAAACCAGCTTTAACCTTTCGGCAGGAAAGCTGTACCCGCCAAAAGCCGGCATGCCCTCGCCCAGCAGCAGGGGATGGATGGCCAGCTGGAGCTCATCCAGCAGGCCCAGCTCCAGAAACTGGCCGTTGACCTCCCCCCCGCCCATCAGCCAGATATCCCGGTCGCGCCCGGCTTTCATCTGCCGGATGTAGTCCGGGTCAATCTCTCGCAGCACCTGAATATGTTTGGGGTTGTAGTCTTTCAAATTCCTGGAGAACACAAAGCATTGCGCGTCCTTAAAAGGCAGTTCGCCGAAGGACAACACCACCTCATAGGTGTCCCGCCCCATCAGGATGGTGCCGATGGTTTCTCGGAAGGCTGAAAAACCGTAATCCTGGTCGGTAAAACACCAATCTACCCCGCCATCGGGCCGGGCGATAAAACCATCCAGAGTCACCGCCATGTTCAAAATGATCCTTGCCATAATTTCCTCACTTTTGGGTTGAAAACGGACGATAAATTTATTTTACCTGCGGTGGGTTATCCTTGTCTGCGGGGGAATAATGTTGCAACACAAAAGAACACGCCAAAAAGTTCTTACAAAGGGCACGCGTTCAGAAATTGTAACCCGATTTACCCGAAGGTTATTTTTTTCATTTGAACAACATGACTTTTATCCTTCTGTTTTGGAATAAATGGGGTATAATATATTCAATATTATGAATATAACAAAAGAAATTAATCTGTACCTGGAGCCCAGTAAAAAACAGGCTCAAATATTCAAAGTCTTGGCTCATCCCGCGCGATTATCCATTCTGGAAATTCTTCGGGAGGGTGAACATTGTGTCTGCCATATCGAAGCCTGTTTGGGTTACCGGCAGGCATACATATCCCAACAGCTCATGGTGCTGCGGGATGCCGGATTGATCCAGGACCGCCGCGATGGATTAAATGTTTTTTATCAGGTAACCAATCCGGATATCTACCCGATTATTGACGCGGCGCGGAGCATGTTAAATATCCCTGATTTCACGCTTCCCAAAAAAGGCAGCATGATTTGTTCATGCCCGAAATGCAGCGGGGATGCATAAAGGGATCCTATCTATTTTTTAAATATCGAAGGAGCAATTGATGTTAACAATTAAGGTTCTTGGCCCAGGATGCGCGAATTGTAAAAATTTGGAAGCTGCCGCTCGAAGAGCCGTGGAGATGACAGGCCTTGAGGCTGAAATCATCAAGGTTACCAATCATGATGAGATCTGGAGCTATCCGATCCTGGCGACTCCCGGTCTGGTGATCAATGAGAAGGTCGTTTCTGCGGGACGTATTCCAACCGATGAGGAAATCGCTGGCTGGTTAAAAGCCTGATCGTTGCAGGGCGGATATTTTTAATATCTGCCCTTTTTTTGAGAATTATACATTCAGTTGTTTGAATATTAATGACGTTTATGGAGGATGATCAACTATGCCGGAATTTTTGGAAACCACGGTAGACAAGTTTACTTTCAAAGTAGCCACAGACCGTTATTACAGTGAGCAGGGTATCTGGGCGCTCAAAGCCGGTAAAGTCATCCGGATTGGCCTGTCAGACTATCTACAGCAGCGCAGTGGCGATATCGCTTTCGCGGATGTGCAACCCGCCGGCACACAGCTGGAAGTCGATGGTGCTGTCGCGGAAATAGAAACGATCAAAGTGGACACCACGGTTGCCAGCCCGGTGAGCGGCAGCATTGTCACAATCAACCCCAAAATGGAGTTAGAACCCGAAGTGATCAACCAGGACCCCTATGGAGAGGGCTGGTTGTGTGAGATCGAGCCCGCCAATTGGGAAGCGGACCTCGAGAAATTATTGGAACCCAAAGCATACTTTATTGTTATGAAAGCGGAAGCTGAAGAAGAGGCAAAAAACTTATGACCGGACCAAAAAAGGTGTTAATTGTTCCCTGCAGCGGGATTGGGAAATCCTATGGCACGGTCAGCCGGGAAGCGGCCTATCAGGTTGTGGAAGATGACCGCCCCGGGCAGACCCGGATTGTGCCCCTCGCCCTGCTGGTGATGGATGACGAAGAGACGCGCCAGTTGTTGAAGGAAAACCAGGCCATCACGATTGACGGCTGCAAACTGGCCTGCGCGACCAAAATGGTGGCCGAAAGCGGTGGGGAAGTCGCGAAAGATTTTGCCGTGCTGGATGTTTTCCGGCGCAACCGCGATTTCAAGCCCAGCGGAATTGCCGAATTGAACGAAGGCGGAAAGAAGCTGGCAGACGCGCTCGCCAAAGAAATCGATGCTGAAGTGGATAACCTGATCCAGAAGGGAGGCCAGGATGCCTGAACTGCCCCAGAAGAAAGTCGGAATCATCGCTTGTTCCGGAGAGGAGATCCCGGAGGGTCTGGTCTCCCGGCTGGCCGCGCTCAAGGTGCTGGAAAAACAGCGCCCCGGCGATACAGTAACCATCTGCCTGCCGCTTTTCCTGGCGGGCGGTGAAGGCGACCGCGCCTTTGCAAAGTTTTACCCCACGATCGCGATTGACGGTTGTGAGAAACGCTGTGCTTACCGGGGCACAGAAAAATATTCCAACACCCCTGCAGCCAGCATTGTCATCACAGATCTGATTAAGGAAAATGGATTGGAAGCTCCCAAAGGCCTGCGCCGGTTGAATGAAGCCGGGCAGCAGGCGGTTGACCTGGCCGCGGCGCAGATCGCGGAACAGGTAGATAAACTGCTGGGTAAAAAGTGGAGCAGAAAAGACGGGCAGTTTAATGAGCCGGAACCCCAGGAGGAAGTCGTCGCCACCTGTTCCTGCGGCTCGGGTATCCCCATCCAGAAGCTGCAGGTCAATGGCTCGGAAATGACCCTGGTTGCCCTCCCACTCATCTTTGAGAAATTCCGGGCAGAAAACAAGATGCCCGGCGAAGATGTGACCCGGGAGATGATGGAGATGGTGAAAGTCTATAATTTTATCAAGTCGTCACAGGAAGAGGAACTTCTTTCCGCGGTCGGCAAGGAATATGAACGATATTGCGAGAAACAGGAGGACAAAGCATGAGCCGTACCGCTGTTTACAACACCACAGTTAACTGGAAGGGAGAACATTGGGGGCATATTGTGATGGGTAATGGGCCGGAAATGGATTTCTCGGCTCCGCCAGACGCGGAAGGTCACCCGGGTGTACTCACCCCGGAGGACGCCTTCGTTGCCGCGGCCAATACCTGCATTATGATGATGTTCATCTGGGCTACCGAGCGCTTTAAGCTGAATTTGCTTTCTTACGAATGCCGGGTTGAGGGCACCAAGCTGATCGAACTGGACCGGACGGAGATCTTTACGCACCTGCGCTTTTGGCCGCAGATCCGCATCTCCGCTGGCGAAGAGATACCTGAGGTCGTGATGGCACGCACGGAACGCGCTCTGAAGGCTGCCCAGAAATACAGCCTGGTGGCCAACTCGGTCAAATCCGAGGTGATCATCGAGCCTCATATCGAGATTGTTCCCTGATGATCAACAACGAGGAGAAAAACTGAGATGGCAGCAGATTACCTGAAAATCTATCAAGACCTGAACGATAAGCTTGCGGAACTGGGGCGCGAAATCCCCGGGACGATGTCGGGGTTTGCCCGAATGCACAAAAAGGCTGTCGAATCTGGCGCGTTGGACTCAAAAACGAAAGAACTGATGGCGCTGGCGGTTGGGATCGCGGTACACTGCGAGGGCTGCATCGCTTATCACACCCATGACGCCGTCCAGGCAGGCGCTTCCCGCGAAGAAATCCTGGAAACGATCGGGGTTGCGTTGATGATGGGCGGTGGACCAGCGGCAATGTATGCCACCTACGCGATGGACGCGATGGCGCAAAATCTGGCAGAATAAATTGGGCGGGTTGTCGGAAGGGAAATTTCGAAGAAAGGAGGCGAGAATGCACAAGGAAGAACTCCAGCGTCTGATCGAAAACCTGCTGGCCCGCATCTCCACCAGCATGGTGGAAATGAAAATGGATGAGCTGCTGAGAAAGGAAGGGGAAGAACTGGGCGGAGGGATCAATGCCATGCGCCTGGTTCGTTATCTGCTGGGCGACCCCGAACTGCCGGACCCGCAGCTGGTATGGGCCTATACTGCGGTAAAAGAAAAGCTGGAAGTCTGTATTGAGGGGACGCCAAAACTTTATTATTTCTCAGGAGACTGATGAGCGTCCGATACGGTCTTCCCGGTGGGAAGCAAAAAGAAGTAATTCAAAGAGCGCCGGTGGCGCTCTTTTTCATAACACGGTTTCTCGGGTCAGCTTAGCTTTTTAACAGTCAGCCCGAAGGCTTTTGAAGGATTCGTTTTGTGCCAACCGCTGCACAAGTTTACCAAGCAGGACGGTGGGTTTGTTGTAATGTTGAAGCATTTTTCGGCTTCTCAGTTTCTGACGATCCTGGTTATTAATTCAGTCTGCCGGTCGCTTAAACAAAAAGCAGCCTTTCATGTTTACAAAGGCTGCTTTGTTTGCTTATGCTAATGTTGAATGTCCTCCAGCATCAATAAATATTGTTCCTGGCTGATCTCACCCCTGGCGTAGCGCTGTTCCAGGATCTGACGAGCGGACAATGATTGGTTTGTTCCGCCAGCCCGGTATGTTGGGAAAAGACCACGCACCAATAATACAGCCAGGCCAATCAAAACAATCCAGAACACTAACATTCCACCGATCATTCCAAATCCCATCATCACATGCCCTCCTATCGCCCTAAGTCCAATAAAATTTGCTGATATTCTTCCCGGCTGATTTCGCCTTTGGCATAGCGCGCCTGCGCGATGTCTCTGGCAGATTGGCCGCTCAAAATCTGGGAACCAGGTTGAGCGCTCTTACTTATTCGACGAACACCCCACACAACCAGTAAGACCAGGAAAGCAATCACACCAATTGTAATGATCAACCCCAGGATCATGCCAATCCAACCAAAACCACCAAAACCGCCGTAACCACCGTAACCACAGCAACCAAAATTACCAAACATGATGTTCCATCCTTTCCCCGGATCTTATCCGTGTTTCAAAAGTATCGTTGTTACTCTTACTCTCTCAGGATAACAGGACAGGATGAAGCTTCTTTAAAGCTACTGTAAAGCTTTGATAAAGATTTTCCGTGAAGATGTTGTTGGTTTTTTAGCCAGCCGGCAAAGTGAAATGAAATGTGCTGCCTTTTCCTTCGCCGGCGCTTTCTGCCCAAATTCTCCCATGGTGCGCTTTGATCAGCGCCTGGGCAATGGTCAGGCCAATCCCACTTCCTCCACTGACGCGAGCCCGAGATTTATCGGTCCGGTAAAAACGTTTGAAAATCAAAGATAAGTGATCCGGCGAGATCCCAATGCCCGTATCAGTTATGGAGATAACAATTTCGGATTTTACGCTGGCAGCCGTTACAGTCACACTTCCGCCAGTGGGAGTGTACTGCAAGGCATTACCGAGCAGGTTGGTCAGCACTTGCAAAATACGGTCCTTGTCCGCATATACATTCGGAAGCTCTGCGCTTAGTTTCGTTTCGAGCCTGATCTCTTTTTCTTCAAACTGACGGGCGAGGTATCTTACTGCGGTTTCGATGAGGTCGGCGGGAGAAACCGATTCCCGTTTAAGCTGGTAAGCCCCGGCCTCAACCCGGCTGAGTTCTTGCAGATCATTTACCAATCGCTGCAGGCGATCCGCCTCAGAATATACTTGCTGGAAAGTTTCTGGCGTCGCTGAAAGTACACCATCCATCAGCCCTTCCATATATCCTTTGATTGCCGCGAGCGGGGTGCGCAGCTCGTGCGTTACGTCGCCGATCAACTGGCGGCGCATCGTTTCTGTCTTTTCGAGTTTGTCTGCCATCTGATTGAAGGTAAGCGCCAGTTGATCCAGTTCATCCAGTTGATTTGATTGCAAATTTCCGGAGACTTTAAGACGTTCCTCATAATCGCCTTCTGCAATCCGTCTGCTGAGGCCCATCATTCGTTGAACTGGTCCAACCACCTGCCTGCTGATAAAAACGCTGGCTAATACAGCACCGATCAATGCTGCCAATATTGCCAGGGAAAGTGCTTCGGTAACAGCAGCCTGGTAATTTGAAAAGAGATCCATTTCCATGGGCAGGGTATTTCCCATCCCTGTCCCGGGTGCAGGTGCCAGGGTCATGTCGTTACCAGACATCATGGCGTTCATCCCGGCCATATGACGTTCAAATGCGACCGGCACTGTCAGGCTGGTCGCTGTTGTAAGGACAACAAAACCAACCAGAACGACGATCACATAAGAAAGAAATACTTTCAAAACAAGATGGGTGCGGATAAACCTCAACATGGTGTCACCTGATCATCTTCAAAGCGGTAACCAATCCCGCGAATGGTTTCAATAAAGCGGTCTTCCCCCAATTTTTGGCGGATATGGCCGATGTGAACATCGACCACGCGGGTATCACCAAAATAATCATAACCCCATACTTTTTCCAACAATTGTTCCCGGCTTAAAACCATGCCATGATGCTGCGCGAGAGCAATTAAAAGATCGAATTCTACCGCGGTGAGGTCAACCAACCGCTCTTCTACCCACACCCGGCGGGCAGAAGGGTCGATGTGAATATGAGGAAAGACCAGCTTAGAAGCAGCATCTGAAGGATCATTTGTACTTTGAATTCGCCGTAAGGCAGATTTAATTCTGGCGATCAGCTCGCGCGGGCTGAAAGGTTTGGTGAGGTAATCATCTGCGCCAACGGAAAGCCCGACGATCTTATCGGTTTCCTCGGTGCGTGCCGTGAGCATGATCACATACACATTCGAATCCCGGCGCAAATTGGTAAGTAGTTCGATCCCGTCCATTCCAGGAAGCATCACATCCAGAATGATAATATCCGGTTTGAAAGTCCTGGCAGCATTCAAACCACTCGGGCCATCCATAGCAGATAAATATTCATATCCTTCAGCTTTCAGATAAGCCGTCACGACATTATGGATTGCGGGTTCATCATCAATCAAAAGTACTTTTACTTCAGTCACATTTTTTTCCTTCTGGCTCCACCTGCAATTATGATCGTAAATATATTTTACATACAAACAGGGAACAGTGAAAACACTGATCCCTGAAGAGAAAAAACTGGATTTGGCTATTCCGACATTTCTATAAAAGTTCCATGCCAGGTGTGCAGAAACACCTCTCCACTAAAACCGTTAACGCTGAGCATTCCGGTCGGATTACCTTCTTTGAGAATATCGATCGTGTAATAGCCATAGAATGGGTCCGGGTCCATATCAGTCCGGTAGCCGGGGAACTGGTCATCCAAATATTGCTGGGCAATTTCAACTGCCTGATCAGGGGTCACTGTCATCGTCGCAGAAACAAAACCGGAGTTGGTGTTCAGACCGCCCATCATACCCACTCTGTTGTTACCACGCATGTGCCCGTATTTTAAGTTCCACATCATATTCGGGCCGTATTCCGGGAAAACGGATAGGCTTACGGGGTCTACCAAAAGTTCCATCGCGCCAATCCCGGTACTCTTCTCAGTGATAATGGCGTATCCATTATTGTCAAAGATCATGATCTCTGTGAGCTCAAGATCAGAATTGTTCAACCTTTTCAAATAATTCTCGATGGCCTGTTCGGTTTGGTCAATGCTAAGCGGTGTGACATTTGTACTGTTTCCGGGTCGGAAGTTCTCCATCATGCCATTGCCGCTAAACAGGTTGTTTCTATCTCTCCTGTAAAAATCACCGCCCCTCATCGGATAACCAGGGTTATTGTTACTGGCGTCCCAATCGAACATTCTGTTCAGGTTATTTCCGGCCAACCCCGAATTGGTTCGGATCAAAAACAAACCCACGCCAAAAATTACTGCACTCAATACGATTCCACCAATAATCCCCAATATGATTACTAAAGTCTTTTTCATCCGCACTGTCTCCTATCCAACATTGGGTTTCCAACTTGTGACTCAAGTTTACCCATTGCGCTTAAAGCGTCTATGAAGTATTTCTAAAGATTGTGTAAAGAAGTTCCGGAGTAAAAAGATTCTTGCCAACAATCACTCCAATCAAATACGATCAGCAAGCTTAAGGGCATGGTGTTTAACTATTTTTGTATTGCCAATGGAACAATTGATTTAGCATATCCAGCGCGAGGAAAACCAGATAATTATGCGCTTGCCCTGGTCCTGCAGCCCTACTATAATGGAAGTAACTTCACCACGGACGGCATCCCGGGCAGTTGAAACCATCACGGAGGCACGGCACCCTGCCAGCTCGA
>Ga0068714_10003145_pt1 | contig 19971 bp, 14 predicted proteins | sample MTBNYHSulfiMetaG_FD_62988 | JGI IMG/M metagenome (GOLD analysis project Ga0068714, IMG submission 62988) | Enrichment culture microbial communities from rom New York Harbor, USA that are MTBE-degrading - MTBE-NYH (New York Harbor Sulfidogenic)... | ecosystem: Environmental > Aquatic > Marine >... | reverse complement strand
ATCATTACTTGCTCAAAAAATGACAACCTAAACAAAAAATTAATATCCATCATGACGTGGTAGGGATTCTAACTGAAATTTTTTTCATGCTATTTTTTATTCGCTTGATTTGGGACTAGATGAAAAACCCTAAAAATCGCGGATACATGGATTGGTCAACTCAGCCTAACTATCCACGCCCAGACTATCTTTCCTCTTCCCGCAAGCGACTCGCGCCACAATTGCTGTTTAAAGGCGGAATCCTTCATTCGTGGCAAAAAAAAATAGCCGTGGCATTGAATAAGTGTTTTTTTGATACATTGCCCCCCTTGACAAAGGTTGATAAATCCAAAGCCGATATCGTATGGCTGATCTATGATCTCGAGATGACAAAAGAAGGCAATCACAACAGGTATAAACTCACGAAAATTGATGAAGTTTTTACAGAATTCGCTCCAGCATTGCTGTCGATTACCACCCCAGTACCGGGGAACCTCAAAAACTTTCTGAAATTACTTCAGGAAAAACTTGATGATCAACGTGAAACTCCTCCGATAAACAAAATCATTGAAAGGCCATTTTGAAATGAGATCACCCAAACAACAATCATTATTTCCTGAATTGTTTGAGAACATAGCATTATCCCCCAAACCGGTTAATGTTGCTTCTGTTCCGCAAAGGAGCCCATTCCGTTACCCGGGGGGAAAAACATGGTTTGTTCCGGTATTCCGAGATTGGATTGCGAATATTTATCCCAAACCTGCAATCTTGATTGAACCGTTTGCTGGTGGTGGCATCATCAGCCTCACTGCCTTGTTTGAGAACCTCGTTTCGCACGTTGTGATGGTTGAAATTGATGAAGAAATAGCTGCGGTGTGGCAATCTATCGTTGATGGGAACGCGGAATGGTTGTCGAAAAGAATCCTTGATTTTGACCTGACCAAGGAAGCAGTCATACAGGAAATATCCAAAACCGGCGTCAGCATAAAAGAGAAAGCGTTTCAGACTATTTTGAAAAATCGAACGTTTCACGGCGGGATATTGGCTGAGGGTTCAGGCTTTTTGAAATACGGGGAGAATGGCAAAGGAATCCGTTCGCGCTGGTATCCCACAACACTTGCTAAGCGATTTGAGAATCTGAAACTTATTGCTAATAGGATTATATTCCGTCACGAGGACGGGCTGAATGTTATTCGCCAATATTCTCGTCGTCGCGACGTAGTGTTCTTTATCGATCCTCCGTATACGGCCGGTGGCAAGAAGGCAGGCAAACGTCTTTACCGTCATTTTAACCTCGACCATGAGCGTTTATTCAAACACTGCGAATCTGTAAAAGGAGATTTTTTGATGACATACGATAACGCAGAGGAGGTCAGAGCAATGGATAGAAGGTACGGATTTCAGATGCGCCTTATTCCTATGAAGAATACTCACCACGCAACAATGGAGGAACTGGTTATAGGGAAAGACCTGTTATGGATGGATCGTTACCCAGCAGTACATGAGCCCGTAGCTGAATACAAAACTACTAAAGTCGAAAAGTCTAAAAGTCGAAGAGTCCAAAGGTCGAAAGGTTGAAGAGTGCCAGGAACGTGAAACGTAAACTGTAAAACGTGAAAAGTAAGAAGGAAATGCAACACCTAACGTTTTACGATTTACGTTTTACGGATAAAAGTTCGTGACACCCCTCAAGGGGAATTAGACGGGATGAAAAAATGGTAGGGGCACGGCGCGCCGTGCCCCTACTAAAGTAACGAACGGTTTCTGAAAGCAAAAACAATAGAAGAGCAAGCACATGAATCTTATCTCACTGAAAAGACTGGAAACTGGTCTATTGGAAGCGATCATCGAAACCAGTTTTCTTATAAAGAAAAATCCCTTGCGGTATGCGGAGGCGTTGAAAAACAAGACCTTGTATATGCTTTTTGAGAAGAGTTCGACTCGCACTGCGCTGGCATTTGGATTAGGGTTCGATGAACTTGGCGGTAGGTACTTTATACAAAGATGGCAAGACAGTAATTTTGTCGTGGGTGAAATCGCCGACGAAACGCGCTATGTAGCCAGTAATGTTGATATTATTCTCGCCCGGCTCAAACGCAATGAAGATATTGAAGCCATGGGCAGCGCCTCGCCGTCTTCCACCCTGTAACCTCTTTCTTTTTATTCACCTGCCCGCTTTTTGGATGCATTACTTATTCCCAGTGACCCGGGACCCAGAATCGTCTGGTGCGGCCGTAATAATAGTCGTACCGCTTTTCCCAATAACCGGGTATCCACCGCCCATAATATGGTGCTGGACAAGGAGGGGGTGGAGGATAGTAATAAACCGGGGGCGGAGCCGGATAATAATATCGTGGAGCATAGAAAAAAGGATCAATGACTACCCCAACCGAAAATCTCGGGCCATACCAGTGGTGACGATGAGCTTTGGCCGGAGTGGCGGTTAAAAGGGTTATGATTAAACTTACGCCTACTATGAAAATCGCTGTTTTTTTCATGGGGATTGCTCCTCCACCGGTTAATGAGCTTTTTTGAAATGGCCAAGCGATTATTTCCTCATGAGGGTCTATCTTCGATCTCCTTGACCATACTCTCCCCTGCTGTAATCTCCCCTTCCATGATTTCTGCCACCGTGATTTCCACCCTGATATTTTCCATGATCTTTCTTTTCACCATCATGATAGCCATTGCCGTGGTTTTTTCTGCCATGATATCCACCATGATATGTTTTTCCATGGTGTCCATCATGATATTTTCTATAGTAGCCTCCGTAGTACCCATGCCAAGGTCTATAGTAGCCGCAATAATACCCGTACCAAGGTCTATAATAGCTGCCATAGTATCCATACCAAGGTCCGTCATAATACCCGTAGGCTCCATACACACCTGAAGGCGTATAAAAATCCCCCAGAGGCGTATACACAGCACAGGCACTTAGTGACCCTACTATAGCTAAAAGCATAAGGATTTTTTTCATACTGCATCTCCCATCATGAGGATAGTTTTCTTTAGCACGTGTAATGTCGAACCGAGATTCCCGTTTGCACAAGTTATTTTTAAAAAAATTTATATTTAATATAATGACGTTTGGGAGAAGAAAAGGTTTACATGGCCTATAAAGTCCTTAAAAAATCTCGTAAGAAAGAGGGGTTGGCATTATTGTGTTAACCGGATTCGTGTTTTGGCATCTTTGTTTTTTCGGTAACCAACTAAAATTATTGAAAAATTACACAGTATTGTCTTTCAAGAACCAGTGTAGTTGCGGATATTTCAAACAGAAAGGAGTTCGGTCGAGCGGATGGGTGAAGGTGTAAAGGCGGGGGGCAATCTTATTGTGATCTTGTCAAGAATGAGAGGAAAGCGTGTAATATTAAAAGCTTAGACGTTAAAAAGAAAATTGATGATATCGCCGTCTTCCACCTTATAATCTTTTCCTTTTTGCATGAACCGGCCCGCTTCTTTGATTTTTTGTTCGGTTCCCAGTTCAGATAAGTCGTCATATTTCATAATCTCGGCCCTGATAAATCCCCGCTGGATATCCGAGTGAATGGCCCCGCCGGCGTAAGGAGCTAAAGAGCCCTGAGGTATGGTCCAGGCGCGCACTTCGTCAGACCCGACCGTGAAGAAAGATATTAAGCCCAAGGTTTGAAAACACAGCAGGGTGAGCTGGTCGACAGCTGGTTGATCAATATCAAGTTCCCGCAAAAACTCCGCGCGCTCTCCCCCTTCGAGAAGGGAAACCTCTCGTTCGATTTTCGCGGATACCGCGATCCAGCGGAAGTCCTCCGGCGCAAAATCTTTGGTCAGGGCGCTGATGCGTTCCGGATGTCTCAGGTCTTCCTCACCCACGTTGAGCACCAGAATCAAAGCCTTGCGGGTCAGGAGAGGATAGCCGGCGATTAGTTTCTTTTCCTCCTCAGTAAAAGGAAAGCTCCTCAAAAAGCGGTTTCCTTCCAGAAGATCTCTCATGCGGAGAAGGAGGTCGGTTTCAGCATCAGCCTTTTTCTTTTCCTTAAGCCGGGAATAGTCTTTTTTAATCCGTTCAAGCCGCTTTTCAATAAAAATCAGGTCATTGAGCTGAAGCTCTCCAATGAAAAAAAGAGAATCACGCTCGGGATTAATACTTCCGTGCACGTGAAAAATTGTTTCGTCCTGAAAAGCCCGGACCATATGGCAGATAACATCCACATGGGCTAACGACTGGAAAATGAAAGCATTGCGGCTCCCCAGGTTGTCAAGGTCGGGCAAGAGGACAAATTCCATGTGCGCCGGGGTTTCTTTCCGGGGAGCATAGAGCCGGACAAGCCGGTCAAACCGGGCATCTCTAACCTTAGCCAGGCCGATTGTTTCTTCCCTGCCTTTGTCTCCATTGACGTTTTGTCCGGTTAAAAGCATAAAGAGGGTCCGTTTTCCCACCTGGGGAAAACCAATTAAACCAAGTTTCATGGTGCTGTTATCTCTCCTGCATGAAAATCTTATATAAAAGTTTTTTAAAAGAAATTTGCCACATTCCTTCGATCTTTTTTGTCATTCTGAAGAATTATCAAAAACTTGCCCTGAGAAAAAAGCTTACCCAATTGAACCGTCTGCTGTTTTTCATAAAAAAGTTAATGACTATAAACAACCAAGAACAGCCCGTCAAGAGATTTCTTTAGGACGAAAGGTTTTAAAGAGGAAAAGGAAAGATTTGAGGAACAGTGCTGAAAATCATCATTTTAAAAAAACACTTTACGAATCAGGGTCAATGTGCTAAAAATTTTTTCTCCCGGCGCGCAAAAATGAAATGGACCGTTAATTATAAAACCATCAAGTCACACATGAGCGTTTCCCGCAGCACTTCTTTATCATTGTCAGAAATTCCTCAGCATCAAGAACATTTCGGGTTTATTGATTCCATTCGTGGTCTGTCAGCCCTGGGTATTGCGTGCTACCATATCTATCGCTACAGCCCACTTCGTGAGTCAGCAAACACAATCTTTCCCGATTTTTTTGATTACTTGCTGCGACACTCGTGGATAGGACTCCAGGTATTCCTTGTGATCGCCGGTTTCGTTACCGCCTACACACTGCGGAAAACAAGGATACGTCAGGCTTCTTTAGGAAACTTTTGTTTGCGCCGGATCGTTCGTCTGGGGGGTCCTTACTGGGTTGTCGTGTTGCTGGTGGCAAGCCTCAACTATTTTGTCGTCAGTCTGTTCGGCGACCTATCGCTTTCCGGACGCGTCACCTGGTTGCAATTCCTCTCGCAACTGACCTTCCTGCAGGACATCGCGGGATATCAGAACATCTCTGCCGGTCTCTGGTTTGTCGGCATTGCTCTTCAGTGGGGTCTGGCTTTCATCCTGCTATTCGGCGCGGCAGACCGTGTTTCCCGTAACTGGTCGCCGGGAGCGCGAGGCGAATGGATCGTGCTCTTAGCGTTTTTTCTGCCGCCAGCCCTTTTGGCGCTGTTTGTGTTTAACCTCGAAAGCAGCATGGAAAAGTGGATCATCTATTTTTTCCACATGCCGGTTTTCGGCGCGCTCGCCTGGTGGACTCTGGAACGGCGTATTCCCGCGGCAGCCTTCTGGGCGTACGCGGCGATACTGTTGGCTGGTGTGGCGTTTGACTTTCGAATCAAAGTCGTGATTGCGGTTATCGCCGGCATAACGCTCTATCGTGCGGGACAATCCCGGGGAATCTATGACTGGCTTTCGGTCCGGCCCTTGAAGTACCTGGGCCGCATTTCCTACAGTCTCTTTCTCATCCATTACCCCTCCGGTTGGCTTGTCACCAACCTGGGCTATCGTATCACCGACAACAACCCTTATGCGGCAGTGCTCTGGCTGGCACTGGCTCTTCTGGCAAGTATCGGCGCTGCTCATGTGCTGCATGTGTTTGTGGAGACGCCAACCTCCAAGCTCGCCGCGGGCCTTAAACCTTCCTCACGAGCAGGAGAACTCAAAGTATGACAGGTACCCATGGCGGGGTGATTTGATAGGGTATATCCATGCTTCGATAGGCTGGTCCTTATATTTTTGGTGCCATTCATCATGGTATTATCCGTGGGATTGAGCAGAAAAAATATTTCCGGATGATATCAAATGAAAAATCTTGATAATTTCCCGTATAGTTCACTGCTTATTTTATCCTGGCCTCCACCGGTAACCAATCGATATTTTTAAAGAATGCATCAATATAGTCAGCCCGTTTGAGACCATAATCAAGCATAAAGGCGTGTTCAAATACATCCATGACGAGCAGTGGATTGCAGCCGGCAGGATGGGAAACATCATGCTCATTGATCCAAAAGTTAATAAGTTTATTGGCCATCGGGTCCTGATAAAGCACCACCCAGCCTATACCGCGCATCGCTCCAGTGGCTTTAAAGTCCTTTTCCCAGGCTTCGTAGCTCCCGAAATTCTCGGCAAGCTCTTTGCTGAGTCGCTTACTTTTCTCAGGAGAGGTTTTTCCCCCGAGGTTTTCAAAATAGTATTCGTGGAGACGCATGCCGTTGAATTCCCACCCCAGCCTTCTTTTTAGCTCAGCGTACTCTGGTGTTCCGGTTTTTCATCCTTGAGCATCTGACCAAGAGTATCGAGAAGCTTGTTGGTGTTGGTAACATAACCTTGGTAAAGAGTGAAGTGGTTTTTGAGAAGCGTCTCGCTAAAACCCTCCATGCCAATGAGCTTTGAGTAATCTTTTGCACTATAAGCCATGGTTGTTCCCTCCTTTGATTGTGGGTTATTGGATAAGGTGCGGTAGCCCTGCAATAAGGTTGCCGTACCTAAGACGGTTAGTTTTAAAAATTCTCGGCGATTAATTATGCTTTCCATAGAATAAGCGGAATATCAGTAAAATTTTTCTTTCCGGGCCCCATGCTGGGTGGGTACGGTTATGCAATCCCCTATTATTTCTCTGATGGCTATTAATATCGTATTTCAAAAAAGGAGACTATAGGGTAAAAGTAGTATTTTTTGACTAAAAATCATTTATTTTGAGCAGCACGCGCGTTATTTTTTTGTTTGACGTTTTTTTTATTGAAGCAGCTGTAATTTATGGGTTTATATTCTTTTCTCAGTGATAAAAGCTGATAATCAAAAAACTGATCCTTTTTTCTTCTGTGTTTTCTCTTGACAGCACTATTATCCCGGATGTATTATTAATTAACGTAGAACATTTCTGCGTATCAGTTGTTGAGAGTGGTTTAATATTTAGTACAGAAGTAATTCCCAGGCTGGTTTAGAACGCTCTGCTACAACGAAATAAAAAAATGAAAGGTGGTGAAGTAATATGGCAGAGCGAGAAACTGGCACAGTGAAGTGGTTTAATGGCTCAAAGGGATTTGGTTTTATCCAGCGTGAGCAAGGACCCGATGTTTTCGTGCACTATAGCGCCATTTCAGGCGGTGGCTTCCGTAACTTGGAAGAAGGCCAACGAGTGGAGCTTACGGTTACTGAGGGCAAAAAAGGCCCCCAGGCTGAGAATGTAACTATCTTGGCTTAACTGAGAAAAACGAGACAACAAAAAAAAGGCGACGTATAAATCAAATACGTCGCCTTTTTTTACTTTGGGTTGGGTTTCGTTGGGAATGTTCTTTAGAAGCAGATGCGATGCGGATTGTTGTAGCCATCTATTGCGAATAATTGTAAAGAGTGTTAAAAAAAGCAAAAAGTATGACATACGACCTCTAAACTTCAGTAAAAAGCAGGCGCACCTATAGCATACTTTTTTTAAGTTGGCTTGGAGTTAGAAGCGAGTAAAAAAGGGGATTTGGATGGAAAACAATGATCGTATCCGTGACGTTTTTGAAAACTACCATACCATTGCGGTCTATGGAATGTCGAAAAATTCTGAGAAGGCCGCGCATCGAGTCCCCGCATTTCTCCTTTCCAAGGGATATGCCATCATCCCCGTTAATCCCGGCGCGGATAAGATCCTTAACCGACGATGCTATCACGGTTTAAAAGAAGTAGAGGAGCACATTGACATTATTGAGGTGTTTCGTCCTTCCGAAGAAGCGCTCAGCATTGTCCATGAAGCTATCGAAAGAAAAAAGGAGAAAGGTGATGTAGCGGTCATTTGGCTCCAGGAAGGGATCCAAAACGAAGAAGCCAAAAGGTTGGCGGAAAAAAATGGCATCATTTTTATTCAGGACCGCTGCATGTTCAAAGAGTATAACCGCGTTTTCCCGGCATAAGAGAGCGGTGTTCACTTTCATACACAATAATAATTTGGTCGTGATATGGTTTGGCGTAAAAGCATTTTAGAAAATCTCACGTGTTCTAACTCCCGGCGCGCTTTTTGTGTGATCATAGGAATAGTCTCTCTTGGCCTGGGGTTGCGTGCGTTAGGACTCAATAAGGGAATCTGGCTTGACGAATTTTATTCGATTGGAAGAATATCTCAGGGTGACTTTATAGCCAACATGAGAGGACAAGATCATCCGCCGCTCTATTTTATTTTTCTGAAACTGTGGTATCTGGTTAACACCTCGGAGTCATTTTTACGATTATTCTCTGTCATCTGGGGGGTGGGAACCATAATTGTGGTTATAAAATGGGTTGAGGGCTATTCACCACTTGCCGGGATAATTTCGGGAATATGTTGTGCCTTTATGCCGGCTCTACTCCGGTTCTCTCAGGAAATTCGCGGATATTCACTTCTCCTTTTTGCCACGGCCTTGGCATTTTACTTTGCGTCACAGATTGCCATGAAGCCGGGAACCCGTTTTAATTATATCGGATTAACCGCTGCGCTTACGGCGGCGGTTGCCACGCATTTAGTGGGAGTCATGCTGCTGCCGAGCATTTTTCTTTTTCTTTTGCTCAGTATGCCGAGCTGGCAAAAGCATCACCTGCTCCCCATCATCCTATGTCTGGTTATCCCCAGTGTTGTTTTCATTGGGGAGTATTATTTTTTCATGCCCGCAGGAGTTCGCGCCAGAACTGCTGAGACGTGGTGGATGCCACCGATGACTGGTGACCTCATCGGGGAGGTTGGCGCTTATTTGGTTGGTCTTCCTTCGATTGACTGGGCGTTTTCAGTTTTTGAGAAGTTCAGCGTTTCGGCTGCTTTCACGGCTATGGCTTTATTATGTCTGATGTTCGCAATTTTTGCCGGAAGTGTTTTTGCGGGAAATTGGCGTCGAAGTTATCCTTTGCTGATTGCCGCACTATGCTATTGCTTATTAGTAATCGGGTACTCTGTTTTCAAGGTTCCCATCTTCGGCGTGCGCCCCTTACTGCCGGCGCTTATTCCTTTGATTGGGTTCATGGGGGTTCAGGTTGCCACCATAAAGATTCCTAAAATTCAAATGGCTTCTATCGGTGCGCTCCTGGTGATAAGTATGAATATTTCAGTTACGTGGATTACTGATAAAGCCTGGATTCCCGTTGAACCCACCCGGGAGATGGCAAAAACGTTACAAATCTGGAAGCGCCCTCATGATACGGTGATGTTTTACCCTTTTTATTTTGCCGGGCCGATACGATATTATTATCCTGATTTACCGGTGGACGATGAAATAGGTATCAATATCTGGGCAATTCCTGAGGAAACGGCAAGGATAAAAAAGAAATTCCAGGAAACGTCACCTTCAACTGTTTTTCTGGTCGCGCGGTGTGATCCGGAAACCGAAAATTATACCTACATCCGAACCCTATTGATTTCAGAAATAGGTCATGAGGACTTAGTTCAAAGGAGTAATAACGTAACGATCACCCGATACCGGAAAACAAAGCAGGATCCGTCTGTTCAAAAAAGGTGAAAACGGGTCAATAAACTATCGCTGGCAAAACAGGGGCACCCGAGGTGAAAAAAGTTTGCGATACCTTGTTGCTTACTCGCTGCCGAAGAACAAAAAACGATAAGAGGTCGTGAAAAATTAACACCCGTGTGAGGCGGTTGGCTCATGGTCTGAGTAATATTCAGAAAGAAAACGCTGATAATGTTTTCCGCTTCTTCTATCACCCTTACCCGAAGGTGGAGAACAGGACAGCACGCCTCCAAAGAGAGGTGATCGATTTAAAAGAATCAGCCCGGTACGAAGAGCTCGAAAAAAAGATGCCGGAAGTCTATTAAATTGCTTACCTTTCCCTCTGTAGGAAAAGCATACCTTTTTTAATCCCCCCTGTTTTTTCCCCGGTTATCTTGCGTCGGAGCGCCCGGCGTTTTTGTGTGTTTTGTTGTTGCCAAGATCACTATTATGACGAATCGACTGATTCGTGATGTGCCACACTCTATGCCAGCGTTGGTTAAACTTCCTTGTGTTTATCTAACTATTTGAAATTAAAGATAGTTCTTCAATTGATCACCTCAGGCATAGTCTTTGCTTAATTTTTTTTGGTAAAACCTCAGTGCCTGATGCGGGAAAATCATGCGTTTAATGATAACCGGCGGCATACGGTCATAAAATCTCATTGACAAATCTTCCTCGTTATGAAAAAAACATAATAAAAATTGAGAGCTTCGTTACTGAGAGGGAATATTCTCGGAAAAAACCACTGACTTTTTTTAAGAAAAATTTTCCTGAGGTGTTTACCGCTCAGTCTGATGATATGCTTAACCGGCTGGAAGCCCGGTTATTCTTGGTATTTACAAGGGCTTGATTATTACAGGAGATGACCATGGATCAAAACCGACGGGTTGTCCCTCGGAAAGGACTATTAGTTCATGCGATGCTTTCCGCTGGGGCGATAGTCTCCATGACAGGCACTGTCTTGATTGCCTACCAGGGAGGCACAGCGGCAAAGGCGCTTATTGCCGCTGTGTTCGGCGTGCTTGCCACCGCGATTCTTACCTATTCCTTTACCGGGCGGTTTCTCACTTTCAGGGAAGCGATTCAGGACTTTCTCGTCACGGGACTTCTGGTCTTATCAGTGCGGAGTACTTTGCGGATATGGCAAGCGCCGGCTTCGTGGGGTGAGATTTTTACGTTCACCGATTTTGCCGCCGCGCTGGTCATCGTCGTCTATTTAGGTCTGATCTTTTTTTCTCTCGCTACGACCAGCAGCCGCGAAAAACCTCTTCATGTTGCTGGGGTGCTTGCCGCCCCGGTTCTTTTTAATTGGCTGCTTATTTTACAGTCACCGGTGCTGCTTCAACAAAGCGGCTCAGCCCTGATGTTCGGCATAAAGGCTTCACCGGAGTTTTTTCAGGCTTTGGGCCGGGTGATTGTTTTAACAGTATTCAACGAGGGAATTGCCGGTCTGGTGAGCATTCTTGTCGCCGGACGCCTGGTGCGGGACGGCCGGGTGCATGCTTTATTATTTGCCAGTGCTTTATGGTGCGCACTGACCCCGGCTATCGCCGACGGAGGTTCGCTCCCCAGCGTAGCGTCTCTGCCGTTTATACTTAAGATGGCTTTGGTTCTTGCGGCCACCATGGCTTCCCAGGCCGGGCTGTGGGGGCAGGTGTATCTATTGACCGGCATTCTTCTGGACGTCATACACGGCAAAAAGCCGACGTGGTACTGGGGAACAGAACATTTTCGGAACGGGTGCGTCAAGGGAGCCGTGTATAGCGGGATTTTTATGGCGTTGGTCCACAGTAGTGTGCTTTTGGTTAAGAATCATCAGGTTCAGTTCTTTTTTACCCACCATTATTTTGCAACCTCTCTTGTTATTGGCGCTCTCCTGTTTCCGCTTTTAAAAACCATCATTGAAAGTTTTGACGTGAGTACGCCTTTTTTTGGAAGGCTTGCCGCTAATTACCAGACAATCACGCATTGTCTGCGGGGAGCGGTCATCGGGAGTATACTCTGTTACGCATTGCGCGGCGGGCTGCTTATTGCCGCAAGCCTTGACCGATTCATGTGGGGTCTTGCCATCGGAGCGGTTGCCTATGGCGGAGTTGATCTGTTCCGGGACATGATTGAAAGCACAAAAGGAACGCGGAAGAAATTGCAGACGTGGAAAGTATACGCGCTCGGCGCTTTTCTGGGAGGCACGATCGGCGGCATTCTCGCCTGGTATTTTGACGGACCACAGACCAGCGTGGTTGTGGAGAAGCTGCACCGTTATGCCGCGATTTTTTATCCAGCCTCAGGAATCGAAGTAAAGGACTATGTTACCTATCCTTTGTTTAACAAATGGGGCTCCACGGATCTCGGCGCGGTGGTGGGGGGAGTCCGGCTTTTGTATTGTGAGTCAGTTGCCGGCGTGGTCAACTGGGCTTTTGCTGCGCCGCTTTTCAGCATTAACATGGTTCTGCTTACCGCGCTTTTACGTCGGAGCACCGCCCCCTTGCGCGAACTGATGAGCATGGCAGGGTTTACCGGGGTGGTTGAACAGACCGTCCGAGTGTTGCGGTGGGGCTTGTGGATGGCGCCCATTATTAATTCTTTTTTGAAAATGGCCCCGGATCCAACATGGTACAACCAGGACGGCGCGATTCGCAGCACCATGGCAACCGTGAAGACGTTTGCGGTGGATTCGGATTCATTTCGCTCGTGGAGCCTGCAGGTGTTCACGAACCTTATGGTCTATGATTGGTTTCGGGTCCTGATCTGGTTCGATCACATGGGGTTGCGGGTGGCAACCTTAGTAAATTTATCATTTGTGGGCGGTGACCTGGTTGATGAAAAGGCTGCACGCGTTCTCGGCTACTCGTCCCGCACGCGCTGGATGCCGGAAGGAGTGAGACGATTTGCGACCTGGGCGCCTCTGCTGATTCCTTTTTTTATTCCCCGGGGCAATGAGTGGAATATGGTCTGGACTCAGTATGAGGCCTTGAGTAAAATCCAGGGCACGACCTTTTTACCGCCCGGAGCCGTTCTGATTGGCGCTGGCATTCTTGGTGCGTTGACAATCGGGCTTTTTATGGTGCTTCGAAACGGACGCGTACGTGCGGCCGACCAATCCGCGCCTAACTGCGGAAGGGAAGAAACGTCGAACTGCCCAACCGCCCTTATAGAAGAGAAGACCCATGTGCTTACCAATGGCGTTTACACGGTTGAATTAAAAGCGGGCGGCCGGGGGTACAGCCGGGTGTTCAGTTCCGTGCGGAAAGGTGAAGAGCTTGACCTGACTCGTTCACCTGCTGACCCGCAGTGGTTATGCGGCAAATTTTTCTATCTGAAAGACAAAGACCTGCCGGAAGAAAACCCCGGCAGTATCTGGTCTTTGTCCTATAATCCGGTGCAGCGGGCTGGGTCTGATTACGCGGTCACCCGCTTGAGCCCGGATTCGGTCAAAATTTCCCATACCTATAACCGTATTCATTCTGAGGCCGTGCTTTCGGTTGCCGGGCAGGACCCGGTGGAAATCTGGCAGGTGCGTTTACAGAATCTTGAAAACAAACCCCGGACGCTTGAACTGACCAGCTACCGCGAGCTGGTCATGAACGTTCACGGGGCATTCTGGCGGCATCCTATTTTTAACAACCTCCATGTGGCTACCTGGTTTGTGCGGCCCCTCAATGCCATTATTGCCCGCAACAACTTGCTTCAAGACGTGCGCCGCGATTCCACGAGGAGAAAACGGTCGCAGGAGACGACCTTCCACGCGGTCAAAGAAAATACCGATGGGACCGTAACCCTGATCGGCTATGAAGACTTCCGGCCTTACTTCCTCGGGCAGGCAACTCTGCGTATGCCCGAAGGATTGCGTAAAAACCTGCGGGATCCGGAAGACGAGGGTTTGCTGTACAGCTTTTCTCCTGCTGCCTGTCTGCGGCTTCTCATCCAGCTTCCGCCTCACGGGGGCGCAACAGTGGAGTTTGTGGACGGGTACGCCGAACATGAACATCAGGCTGCTCAGTTGATTACGCGTTATCTGGGAATTCCCAACTCGAACGGGCAGACCTTCGAGGCCTCGTTTGGCAAGATGCGGAGTTTGGTGAATCATGAATCGTCGGGAAACCATGATACCCTTCGCCAACCCCACCAGGACAAAGCACTTTCCCCTGACACCGGCGTGTTTTCATTTTCCGAAGACGGAACCGAGCTTCACATGGGATGGAAAACCCCCCGGCCCTGGGCTCACATCATGGCTAACGAAAAAGGGTATGGAGCGATCGCGGGCAATGACGGCGACATTTATTCTTTTATGGGAAACGCCCAGCAAAACGGTCTTACGCCGTTTAATTTCGGCTCCACCCTGGTGCAAACGCCGAGCCAGGTGCTCTACTTGTTCAACCAGGCCACGGGAAAGACGGAAACAACCACCTATGCCCCCTTACGGCAGAAAGACGCCCAGTATCTGATAACCTTTGGCCGGGGCTATGTAATTTACAAAAAAGTACAGGAAAGCGTGGATATGGACTATACTCTTGCCGTGCTTCCTGACCAGCCCGCTGAGGTCCGCCTGCTGACGATCCGCAACCGGGGGAACGCGACGATTTCCTACCGGGTCGTGCCATATTTCCAGATGATGCTCGGGGAGGAGGCGTTTGACAGCGAGGGAAAAATAATCGCCCGATTCGACGCTGCCCGGCAAGCATTCTTTTTCACGAACCCGGACAATGATTTTCACAAGGGGTGGGCCTTTATCGCCACCAGCCTTGAGGTGGAGGCCTTTGAGACCTTCAGAAATCGATTTATTGGCGGACCGGACCGGCGAATTTCCTACCCCTACATGGTGGAGCACGGAACGCCTGATTCAAGCCCGACTGACGGCGGCTACCGCATCGCCGGTCTTGCTTCTACCATAACCATCCCGCCCGGGGGGGAGAAAACCATGGCCATGGTGGTCGGACAGGCCGATGACCTTGAGACTGCCGGCACAATCATCAGAACCCTGCGCGAGGTCCCTGCAGCACAGGAGGCTTGGGAAAAGACCAAACGCTGGTGGTCGGACAAGCTTTCCTGCATGAGAATCGAGACCAATGAGCCGGCCTTTGACCGGATGGTAAACGACTGGCTGCCCTACCAGGTTTACGTCTCCCACTTGTGGGGAAGAACCGGGCTATGCCAGCGGAGCGGCGCCTACGGGTTCCGTGATCAGATTCAGGACGTTCTGCCCTTTATGTTTATTGATCCGGAAACCTGCCGCCGCCAACTACTGCTCCACGCGAACCAGCAGTTTGGTGAAGGCGATGTCCTGCAATGGTGGCATCAGTCCTGGGAAGGGAAAACCGGGCTCGGGCTACGGGGCCGCGCCTCTGACCACCACCTCTGGCTGCCTTACATGGTCTCCCATTATGTGCAGGCAACAGGCGACCACGGCATCCTCGATGAAAAGGCGCCGTTTCTTGAGCCGCGCCTGATTCCAAAAGGCGCGAATGAAATTCTCTTTGCCCAGCGCATTTCAAGGGGGTTTGCTTCGGTTTACGAACATTGCCTGAAGGCGATTCGTTTTTCCCTCCGCAAACAAGGATCCCACGGGCTCCCGCTTATCGGCTCGGGCGATTGGAATGACGGGTTGAATCAGGTGGGGCCTCGCGGTAAAGGTGAAAGCGTCTGGCTCGGTTTTTTCCTCTATGAAGTTCTTTACCGGTTTGCCGAGGTGATGGAAATAAAGCACGATAAATCTACTAAAGAATATTTTTCTCAGAAAGCCCATAACCTGAAGCAGGCCCTTGACCGGATGTGGCGGGGCGATCATTACATTCGCGCGATCACTGATGATGGCCGGGAGCTTGATGCGGCTGATGCTCTTACTGCCTCATGGCCAATTATTTCTCATGCGGCAGATTTTGAAAAAGGAGCAAAGGCAATGGAGACCGGCTTAAAGAAGCTGGAAAAGGACACTATGATTTTGCTTTGTTCCCCGCCTTTTACTGATGATTCAGACCCCTACCCGGGAAGGATCGCCGACTATCCGCCCGGGGTCCGGGAAAACGGCGGTCAGTACTCCCACGGTGCGTCATGGATGGTGGACGGTTTGCTGTGTCTTGCTGAACTGGCGGAGGAGCGAAAAAAACGTGATCAGGCGTCCACATACCGGACAAAAGCGGTGGAGGTATGGCTTAAGATATCACCCCTGATGCACATGCATAACAATTCCTACGGCCTCTCTCCCCACCAGCAGGCAGCGGATATCTATTACGGCCCGGGTTATGAGGGCCGCGGTGGCTGGAGCTGGTACACCGGCTCTGCCGGCCGTATGCTTTATACTGCTTATACCATCCTGGGCTTAAAGATGGAGCACGGGAATTTGAAAATTGCAAAAAATGCTTTTGAACCCAAAGGTTCCTTGCGGCTGAAGCGGGTAGTGTACCGGGGAAAAACGTATAAGCAAGGCAGTTTGTAACTAACTGATATAAAAAGGCATTCATTGCTCGAGAATTTTTGAAAGATTTTCCTTGCTTTTTTCCCTGCAAAAGGGGATAATTATTTATTTCTGCTGGCATTCGTATCGGTCATAATGTTTTTCTCCCCGCTCGTTAGTGCTTCACGGATCAAGCGATTCATGGAAGCTTTACATTACATTATGCAGAAAACAAAGGTGAAGCGATCGGTTATGATTGTTGAAGCCTATCGAAAGGGATAAGTGCAAATCGGTAATAACGTGCTGCGCAAGATAAAGCAATAAACACAATACTCTTAACCAAATACTATCCCCGCAGTCATCGCCGGGGCATTATTTCTCAAAGAATAAAGTATGGATCAAAACAAAATAAGAAATGTCGCTATTATCGCCCACGTTGACCACGGTAAAACAACCCTGGTTGATCAGTTGTTCAGGCACAGCGGCATGTTCCACGAAAACCAGACTGTCGCCGAAAGGCTTATGGACAGCATTGATCTCGAGCGGGAGCGGGGAATTACCATCGCGTCCAAAAACGGCTCGTTTCACTACCGGGATTTTCTGATCAATATCATCGATACGCCGGGGCACGCGGATTTTGGCGGCCAGGTTGAACGGGTGCTGAAGATGGCAGACGGCGCTCTGCTGCTGGTGGACGCGCAGGAAGGTCCCATGCCCCAGACCTATTTTGTGCTGAAAAAAGCGTTGGCTCTTCATTTACCCATCATTGTTGTGATCAACAAGATCGATAAGCCAGCGGCCCGGCCTGAGTGGACGGTCAATCAGGTGTTTGATCTCTTTGTCAAACTGAACGCGCCTGAGAATATTTTGGATTTTCCGGTGATCTACGCGTCCGCGCGTGACGGCTATGCCCTGGATAATGTTGACGATCACCCCTCCTCCATGGAGTCGCTTTGTCGGAAGATCATCACCCATATACCTCCGCCCAAGGGAAATGCGGATAATCCCCTGCAAATGCTGGTCAGCTCGATTGATTACTCGCCTTATTTGGGGAGGCTGGGGATCGGAAAAATCACCTCCGGAACCCTCAGCATTAATAAAGATATTGCCGTGGCTCAGCGGGACGGCTCATTGATTCCCGCGCGGATCAGCAAGATCTATTGCTTTGAAGGAAACCATAAGGTTGCGGTGGACGCGGCCGGAGTCGGCGAAATTGTAGCGGTTGCGGGAGTGGATGCCATTACCGTCGGGGTAACCTTTACTGATCCCGAAAATCCGATCCCTCTGCCACCGGTTGAAATCGATCCCCCCACGATTTCCATGAACTTCATCGCGAACGATTCTCCGTTTTCCGGAACAGAAGGTAAATATGTCACGTCCCGCCACCTGGGAGATCGTTTGCAGCGTGAGATCCTTTCCGATGTTGCGCTGGTGGTTGAAGACCTCGAGGGACGGCCTGGTTACAAAGTATCCGGCAGAGGAGAACTTCATCTGTCGATTCTTATCGAGCGGATGCGGCGCGAGGGGTACGAGTTTCAGGTGACCCGGCCGGTGGTTATCATGCAGCGTGTCGGCGAAAAACTTCTCGAGCCCTATGAGGAGCTTACTGTGGATGTCGAGGAACAGCACATGGGATCAGTGATCGAACAGCTTGGCAGCCGCAAAGGACATCTCTGCGAATTGAACCCGGCAAACGGCAACGGTATGGCGCGTTTGATTTATAAAATACCGACCCGTGGGCTTTTGGGCTTTCGGCCGGAGTTCATGAACATCACCAAAGGCATGGGGATCATGAACTATGTGTTCAGCGAATACGGGGCGCATGCCGGCGAGCTTAAAAACCGAAAGAACGGCGTCCTGGTGGTAAAAAACACCTGCACTACCGTTGCCTACGCTCTTTTCAACCTGCAGGACCGCGGGAAGCTTTTCTGTGGCCCCGGTCTCAACGTCTATGCCGGTCAAATCGTGGGAGAGCACTGCCATGAAAACGACTTGGTGGTGAATCCGGCCAAAGGTAAAAAGCAGACCAACATGCGCGCGGCCGGCTCGGATGCGAATGTGGTGCTCAACAACCCCATTGACATGAGCCTGGAACAGTGCATGGCCTATATCAATGATGACGAGCTGGTTGAGATAACACCTCAGGCAATACGCCTGCGCAAAGCCCCCGGACGTCGCAATGGAAAGAGAATTTAGTGGTCAAGGGTCGGAGGCCAGAATTCGGCTGACCCCTAATCCCTGTAAATAGCCTTTTGATACTACCCCGCCTGAAGAAATCTAACGGGGTTTTTATTTTTCTTATTCATTCTTCTTCCGGACTTGATTTAGCTTGGCACGTACTTGATACCGAGGAATCCCTTCCCCTCTGTCATTCCGGACTCGGTTTAGCTTGCCCCGTACTTGATACGGGGGAATCCAGAAATGTTCTGGTTATCCTATAAATAAAATTAAATTAATCTTGACAAATTGCTTTGTTATGATATCTTCCCTCTAAACAAACCCCAAAGGGAGGGGCACCTCACCTTGGTTATTATAATTGATCTACTCATAAACAAATTTCCAATGTTCCATAATAAACCAAACCTCACCATTGTTACCTTATCATGCAGGTCTTTTTCTATAGGTAAAATAAACACACCGAAGTGCGATGAGAGCAATGTTAGGCCGCAATTGCACGAGGTTTAAAATGAAATTCCTTCTATTTTCAAAAATATCACTTGAAATTTCTGATCCCATTGCTTTAATCGAGTGCTATTGTTACCAAAGTGATTTTTATGCTAAATACGACCTTCTGAAAAATAGAAAAGTCGAGGATGTAAATAAAATAGGCGCACGTATTAAACAAGAGCTCCTTCCAAAATGTGAGGCTATTACTGCAAGGACAAAGAATTTGAGCATATTTACATATAACCTCGATCAGTTTTTAAATCTGGATGATGAAGAGAAGGATGATCAAATTAATGAACTTAATGAGAAGGTCATTCAGGAACTATTAAAAATCAATGGAATTGGGTTTTCGAAAACTACAAAGATTCTACATACACTTTATCCAGAGATTATTCCCATGATCGATAACGCACTTCAGAAGAAATATTGTGAAGAAATTAATAACCGATGGACAGAGAAGCAATCCGACCAAATCTTCATTGATTTTTATAAAAACCTAAACAAAAAATGTAATAGGCAAAATCTAACTCAGATTTATGAAGTCATACTCAAGAATAAACTACGTTTAACGAAGCTAAGGATCTTTGACATTCTATGGTGGTCATATCTAAAGGCCACGGATCTAAAGTTAAGAGAAAAGATTAACTGGTCTACGATAAAATGACGAAACACATACTGCGGCTAACAACGTATAAAAGAGAAATCAAAGATTTCCCTTTTATACGCAAAACGTTATACGCTCATTGCGGGCGGGAAAGGGGAATTACGGCAAATGGCACAAAATAGAACCGTGTTATTTTTACATTTTTACTTTTTGGATATAACTAAGACCATTTCTCTTAATTCTTTTTGATTCGTGGTGATATGCATATTCTGAGAACTGGTGGCAAATACGCCAGAGAGCAACAAAGGCTTTACGAAGTAAAGGCAGTCGTATTCGCCTTAACTGGTGCTATTTTGCTTATTTTTCCTATTTCTCATGTCTGGATCTTAAGGTTAATCTTTTTTTCTTGTGGATTGTACTATTTTAAAAGGCGCAGCGATTGGCATAAAGGTATTATGGGCGAAAAGATGGTTGTTGAAGGTCTAACTCCTCTAGCCCCTAACCAAGTGCAATAAAGATAGTTTTTACCAAAAAAACACTCGAAATGCCCGCAAATATTGGTTAAAATGAATTTCACCAAAAACATTTAAC
>Ga0068714_10003136_pt1 | contig 20004 bp, 19 predicted proteins | sample MTBNYHSulfiMetaG_FD_62988 | JGI IMG/M metagenome (GOLD analysis project Ga0068714, IMG submission 62988) | Enrichment culture microbial communities from rom New York Harbor, USA that are MTBE-degrading - MTBE-NYH (New York Harbor Sulfidogenic)... | ecosystem: Environmental > Aquatic > Marine >... | reverse complement strand
ACAGTGTGTGCACAGTTGCCGCCAAGGGTGTTTGCAAATGTCAACAGACGAATGGGAACTGGCGGCGTTGAACAAAGAATCGTACACCCTTTACAGAGGAGATCGCCAGGATGTCGAGCTCGTCTTGGCAGGAAAGGTTCCTGCAGACCTTGCAGCGTCTCAATAGAACGGATCGGGCGCCACGTGTGGCGATCGTCGGCATAGGCCATGAGCTGCGCGGTGATGATGCTGCGGGTCTTCACCTGATCCGCGCTTTGCAGGCGATTGGAGTTGGGAGCGGAAACTTCTTGATGATCGACGCAGGGAACGCACCGGAGAATTTCGTCGGGGCCTTGCGTAGCTTCGATCCAGATCTGGTTTTGCTGGTCGACGCTGCCCAGATGGGCGCGGAGGCTGGGGCGGTGCACTGGCTGGATTGGCAGGCGGCCTCGGGGTTCAGCGGCTCCACACATACGTTGCCGCTTCACGTGCTCGGCGATTACCTAGAGGCAACCTTAGGTTGCCAGGCCGCCCTGCTCGGCATCCAGCCCGCCGGGACGTCGTTCGGCGACCCGCTTTCCGCGGCCGTGCAGAAGGCCCTCGAGCGGACGGCGCGCCAACTCGCTCAACTCCTGCAAGATTGTCAGCCACGCTATCAGGAGGTCCTGAAGCAATGAAGAACTCAATGGTGATCTCCAAGACCTCGATGAAAGCATGGATCGAGCATCTGGGTAAGGATTTTCGCCTTATCGGCCCCAAGCCGTTCCAAGATCGGTACGTGTTTGGGGAGTTTCACGACGCCGCCGAGATCGATTTGAACTATCCGGCCGCCATGCTACCGCTCAAAAAGATCCTGCTGCCGCAGCGCGAGGACTTGATCGCCTTCGGTAAGACGAACGGGAAAGCCGAGCCAGTCCTGGAAAATCGGCCCACGATCGTCTTGGGCGCCCATACCTGCGACCTGCATGCCATCGCTTCGCTGGATCACGCCTTCCTTGAGGGATACATCGATCAGCACTATCGCTCGCGCCGCGAGCACACCCTATGGATCAGCCTCGAGTGTCTCGAGCCCTGCTCCGAGCATGCCTTCTGCAAGGATATGGGCACGCTCGTCACCCCAGATAAGTTCGACCTTCACCTGACCGACCTTGGCGACGACTATGTCATAGATATCGGCTCAGAGAGGGGCGCGGCGCTGTTGCACGGTTTCGACGCGGTGCGCGAAGCGGGCGAAGACGATTATCGCCAATTTGATCAAGTGATGAGCCAGAAGTGGTCGTGCTTCCCTTACCGCCTGGAGGTGGACTTCACCGACATCCCCAGGCTGCTGGCGACCAATTACCGCAGCGTGTTGTGGGATGAACTAGGGGAGCGCTGCCTGGGCTGCGGGGCGTGCACGCTAGTTTGCCCCACCTGCTTCTGCTTCAACGTGATCGATGAGGTGGATTTCTCACTGCACGAGGGGAAACGCTATCGCACCTGGGACTCATGCCAGCTAAACGAGTTCGCCCTGGTGGCGGGGGGGCATGATTTCCGGCCCAGTCGCGCAGAGCGCTTGCGGCATCGCTTCTTCCACAAGTATAAGAACCAGGTCGCCACCTCGGGTTTGGCCGCCTGTGTGGGGTGTGGTCGCTGCGCAGAAGCGTGCATAGCAAATATCACACCGATGGAAGTCCTCAATAGCCTACACCGTCGGCGTGTGGCATCTGCTCGACACAAGCAGGAGGCAAGCCCGCAATGATCGCAGCACAGACCAGCATGCTAGAAGCCGCGTCCATCTACCTGCCTCTCGAGGCCCGCATCCTCGATGTGCGCCCACTAACCCAATTGGAGAAGCTCTACACCATCGCTTTGCCCGAGGGAATGTCGCTCAACCACCGGCCTGGGCAATTCGTGGAAGTGTCTTTGTTCGGGATAGGAGAGGCTCCCATCAGTATCTGCTCCTCCCCCAGCCAAAGCGGGAACACCTTCCAACTTTGCGTCCGCCGGGTCGGGGAGCTAACCAGCGCCCTGCATAGGCTGGAGCCTGGTGATAGCATCGGCATCCGGGGGCCTTTTGGCAATGGCTTCCCCATCGAGCGCTTCCGCGGCAAGGATATGCTCTTTGCGCCGGGAGGGCTGGGGTTGGCGCCCGCCCGCTCGCTGATCAACCAGGTGCTCGACGAGCGGGGCTTCTTTGGCCGCGTGATCATCCTGTATGGCGCCCGGCATCCCTCCGAATTGCTTTTCACGGAGGAGCTCTCCAAATGGGAGAAGCGCGACGACGTGGAGTTGCACGTCACTGTGGATCGGCCGGATGACAACTGGAAAGGCAATGTGGGCGTGATCACCACGCTTTTCCAAAAGATACAAGTGGATGCGCCTAATACTATCGCTGTCACGGTAGGCCCGCCGGTGATGTATCGCTTCGTGCTGGTGGAGTTGCTAGGGTTAGGCAAGGGCATTCGCGAGGGCAATATCTGGCTCAGCCTGGAGCGCCGCATGAAGTGCGGCGTGGGTAAATGCGGCCACTGCCAAATGAACCACATCTACACCTGTCTGGACGGCCCCTGTTTTTCCTATGCCCAGATCAGACACGTGGAGGAGGCGCTATCATGACGGTGCAGAAACCCAAAATCGCCTTCTTCGACTTCACCGGCTGCGAAGGCTGCCAGCTCACCGCCCTCGATGCGCTGCAAGACCACCCCGAATTGCTGGAGGCCGTCGAGATCGTACAATTTCGCGAGGCGATGAGCGAAAAGGGAGAAGATTACCAGATCGCCTTTGTGGAGGGCTCATGCTCCCGCCCTAGCGATGAGGACAGACTACGAACGATCCGCGCCCAAGCTCAGAGCGTGATGGCGTTGGGCGCCTGCGCTCACCTGGGCGGCGTCAATACATTGCGCAACTGGCAGGCCCTGCACGTGGTACGGGATTACGTCTATGGGGAAATGGGCAAGGCATTCGAGACCTATCCAGCGAGGCCCATTGAGGCGGTCATCCCTATCGACGGCTTCATTCCCGGGTGCCCCATTGACCGGGGAGAATTCGTCCGCACGGTCATTGCGCTTTTGCAGGGTCGCCAACCATCCATACCGGACTACCCGCTGTGCGTGGAGTGCAAGCTGAAGGAGAATATCTGCGTACTCCAGCTCGGTCAGGCCTGTTTGGGAGCGATCACGCGCGCTGGCTGCGGTGCGCTTTGCCCCACCTTTGGCGTGGGCTGCGAGGGCTGTCGCGGGCCGGTCTCGAATCCCAACGTGCCGGGGCTCAAAATGGCGTTTGCCGAAAATGGATTGGGCGCCGAGGCATTGGCCGAAAAGGCGAGGCTGTTCCAATCCTACCAACTGATGGAAAGAGAAACAGAAGCCGATGGCAACCGTTAATCCTAAAAAGCTGAGCATCGACGTGCACCACGTTGCGCGCGTAGAGGGGCATGGCAACGTTGTGGTCCGCGTGCAGGATGGGATACTGGAACGCTGCAATTTGGAGATCGTCGAGGCCCCGCGGTTCTTTGAGGCCATGCTGCGCGGGCAGCCCTATTCCCAGGCTTCCCACCTCACCTCGCGCATCTGCGGCATTTGCGCGGTCTCGCACGCCACCGCTTCCTTGCGCGCCGTCGAGAAAGCGCTGGGTGTAGAACTGAGCGAGCAGACCGTGCTGCTGCGCAAGTTGAACCTGTACGCCGAGATTCTCGATAGCCACATCCTGCACGCCTACATGCTGGTAGCGCCAGACTTGTTTGGGGTGGGCAGCGTGATCCCCCTGGCAAAGAGCGCGCCCGAGGTGGTCACCAGGGCTTTGCGGATGAAAAAACTGGCAGGCGACATCTGCGCTGTGGTGTGCGGGAGGCATACTCACCCCATCGCCATGACGGTGGGTGGCTTCACCCACTTCCCCACCCACGAGGCACTTCAGAGCCTATGCGAGCGGCTGGAGTCCATGCGGGCCGACGTCGATGCAACCGTTGAGCTATTTCGCGGGCTGGCTTTCCCGGATTTCGAGCGCCAAAGCGAGTACATCGCCCTTCAGAAGGAAGACGAGTATTGCTTCATTGACGGCACAATCACCAGCTCCGATGGCGGCAGTTGGCCGGCCGAGCAGTACGAAACGGTGACCAACGAGCATATCGTGAGCTATTCCACGGCCAAGCACAGTCGCAACCAGCGCCCATCCTACATGGTGGGTGCCTTAGCGCGCTTCAAGTTGGGCTACGAGAAGCTGAACCCCAGAGCCAAGGCCGCCGCCAGCGACCTGGGCCTGGAACCGTCGTGCGTTGCCCCCTACATGAACACCGTTGCCCAGATCGTGGAGATTGCCCACTGCGTCGAGGAGGCCAGCCAGATCATCCACCGCCTGCTCGAGCGCGGCGTCGCACATGAAGCGCCGGCGGAGCCGACCCGCTCCTCCGGTGAGGGAGTGGGCGCCGTCGAAGCGCCACGCGGTACCCTCTACCACCATTACGCCATCAAGGGGGGCTTCATAACCGAGGCCAATTGTGTCATCCCCACCGCACAAAACCTGGCGAACATCGAGGCTGACATGCGCGCATTGGTGCCTCAATTGCTAGACCATCGGCAGGAAGACATCACCTTGTATTTAGAAATGCTGGTGCGCGCCTACGACCCGTGCATCTCCTGCTCCGCGCACATGCTGGAGGTGAAATTTGTCTGATCGTTTCCCACTACACCCCCACCGGGTGCTGGATAATACAAGAGGCGATGAGAGCGCGCATCTGGCGTTCGAAGAAGGACATCCACCCACCGAGACCGCTATCATCGCACTGGGCAATCCCCTGCGCGGCGATGACGGCGTCGGGCTTGCCGTTTTGGAAACGCTGCGCAACACGATGCCTGCGCCAAGCAACGTGACCTTGCTGGATTGCTCACGCGGAGGGTTGTTGAACGCCCTTCTGAGCCAGGGATACCGGCGGGTGATCATCGTGGATGCCGCAGACATGGGGCGCGTCCCAGGCGAATGGGCTTGCTTTGGGGCAGATGAAGCTATTTTGACCTCCAAGGGTGAAGTCCCCTGCGGAACGCTACATCACTCAGGCCTCGCGGAAGCCCTTGAGTTGGGCAAAGCCTTGGGGTTGGCGCCCCCCAAGGTGGAGATCTATGGGGTACAGCCTTTGTCGATGTCGTGGGCGAGAGGCTTGAGCACCGTCGTGCAAACCGCGATAATTGAGATCTGTGCCTCAATTTTGGAGAAGTTGAACGTGACCGGCCAAGATGGCAGCGAACAGCAGCTATAATCAGCGAGCCAAGCAGGAGAAATAACAGATGTCAAAGATACTGGTTATCGACGACGATCCGGACCTGGTCCTGGCAGTCCGGTTGTGTTTGGAAGGCGCCGATCATGAGGTAATCGAGGCGAAGAACGGCGCTGAGGGTTTGAAGAAGATCAAGGACGACCGCCCTGACCTGATCGTCCTGGACGTAATGATGGACACCACAACTGAGGGATTCCAGCTAGCCCTCAAGCTGCGCAGCCCGGATCCCGCCTCCGCGTATAAGGAGTACAAGGACATCCCCATCCTGATGCTCACCTCGATCCACGACACCACACCACTGCGCTTTGCGCCGGAAGAGGATTACCTGCCGGTGGACGCCTTCGTGGATAAACCCATCGACCCCGACGATCTGGTAGAGAAAGTCGCCGACCTGTTGAAGAGATAGGGCTTATTCCTCTGTTCGGTTTGTGCTTTCGGTTACAATAGGTGGGAATTCGATGACCGAGCGACTTTCTGAATCGGGTGCTTGGCAATTCCCTCTGCCGGCGGACTACGCCAGCGAAAGCGCCTTGCTCGTGCGAGTCAGTTGGCTCTTTGGGGGTTTGGTACTGTTAGCCGCGGCCATTTCCCAGTACGTGTCCGACTCATCCGTTGCAGCGGGAGCGCTCTATCTCACGGGCGCATCAATCCTGGTGTTCAATGGCCTCGTATGGTGGCTCGGCCGGCGTTACTCTGCCACCGGAGATCGAAAGGCGGAGGGCATCCCCCGCGGACTGCTCCCCGGGCAACTGATATTCGATGGGCTGGCCATCGTGGCCATCGTACACTGGACGGGAGGCATTGGCAGCCCGGCTATTCTGCTCCTGCTGATCCATTTGCAAATCAGCGCCTTGGTGTTGTCGGGCAAATGGCTATACGCATTTCTCCTCTTGGATATCGGGGCTTTGGCGCTGGTCGCCGTGCTGGAGAGCGAGGGAATCCTCCCCCACTACGCCTCGATCCTGAGCTTGCCGGTCGGCTTCCACGCAGACAAGGGGACACTTGCTACGGTGCTCTCATTAGTCACGCTGGCCAGCACCGGTATTGTATGCGCGACGACGGCTTGGGCAGGTCGAATCCGCAGGCGAGAGCGGCGAAGTGCGCAATTGCTGCAAATCACCCAGGCGCTGGCCTCGGCAGATGACCGAGCCGAACTCCTCGAGCATTTGGCACATGGCGCGGCAGGAATGTTTTCCGAGGGCGTGGCAACCGTTCGCCTGCCGGATGAGGTCAGCGGTGTTCTGAAGACAACGGCTGCCTATGGGGAAAAGGGGACGCGCCTAGATGAGGAGCCAGTTGAGTTATCGCCGCACCTGCTGGATGAGGGCGTCCTGGCCAAAGGGCCGGTGGTGATCGGCAACATCGCCGCCGATGAGCGAGTGAGGCACCGCCAACCGAGCGGGGAGGAAGAAATCAAGAGCTTGCTGGCCGCACCACTGATGCACAAGGGCGAACTGTTGGGGGTGCTGACGGTCTATTCACTAAAACCCAATCGTTTCTCCCCCGCAGACGTGTCGTTTCTTCTTGAAATCGCTCGACAGGGCGCTGGCAGGTTGGCGCACCTGAGAGCTTTCGAGCACTTGCAGCAAGCGGAGCAAACCCAGGCGCAGTTCGTGCGCATGGTAACCCACGAACTGAAGACCCCGGTGGCCGGCGCTCAAAGTCTGCTGCGCACCCTGTTGCGCGGGCTAATCGGGGACCTCAGTGAGCAGCAGCGCGACATCCTCGAACGAATAGATGAGCGCTTTGATCTGCTGAGTGAATTGATCAGTGACCTGTTGGTCTTGGCGGCCAACCGGACGATCTGGGTCGATGAGCGTTTGGAAAGCGTTCCGCTGCAACCGATCATTCGTGAGGTGATCGATTATTGGGCCACGACAGTGGAAAACAAGGGGATGCGCGTGCGCTTTGATCCTCCCCCCGAAATCCTGAACGTGCAAGCGACCCAAGAGGGGCTAGAGAGGGCCTTCAGCAATCTGATCGATAATGCCATCAAGTACACCCCGGCAGGGGGAGAGATCGAGGTCACTATTGAGACTAACCCCACCAGCGCCGTGATCACGGTATCCGATAGCGGCATCGGCATTCCCTCGGAGGACCTGCCGCACCTGTGGGATGAGTTCTTCCGGGCGCGCAACGCTCGTGAAGCGGGCATCACTGGTACAGGGCTAGGCCTTTCGATCGTCCGACAACTGGTCAGTCACTTTGGTGGAGCGGTGGATATTTCCAGCAAGGAAGGCGCGGGCACTAAAGTGAAAGTGACCCTGCTTCTAGGATAGAACTCGACTGGTCCTCTTCCTAAATCCACAGAGCAACCCTCATTCTCTACTACTTTGTTGGCCTCCAAACAATGGGTCGCGAACAAATACTAAAAAACCAATAACACCGACTGCACCCATAAAACTCGCAAATAAACTTACCATTTCATTTCCATATACACCGATAAGGTACCCACCTAACAAAGAGGCGCCCCCTGACAGGGGAGACAATACTACCTGACTTATCGCCGAATAAGTGGGAATATGGACCCTCGGTGCAAATTCGTAAACGATATTCATGTTTCCAATTGATTGTCCGCTAATCATCATGCCATTCAAAACAAACACCAGTAAGTACAGAATTAGATTGTTTGAAACGCCGGCTATCACAGCCCCCACACAACCAAGAATTGAAGCAGCGACCATGATGCGGTAATACCCCACTTTGTCACCCAACCACCCCCAAATTGGATTCATAATAGTATCCGAAAGTGTCAAAATAGCAGTGAAAATTCCCAGATAAGAATCTGATAAATTGAACTTCTCTAAACCATAGATTGCATAAAAAGACAACATCATTTCTAGACCCGTAATAACTGACCTCCATCCAAGATAACGCGAAAAATTCTTAGAAGGAATTAAGGTCTTCTGCCAAGCGGTATTTTTCTTTGAGACCTCTGCAGGCATTTCACCTTCTGGCAATGGGATATCTTTCCACGAAAAGATAGCTACCAAAGAAATCATAGAGCCAACGAAAGCTAGAATAAAGGTCACAGTTATAGCCTGTGGATAAGGGAATGCCTCAAGTAAATCTGTCAGGAGTGCCGAGCCAATTAGGGTTATGATTCCGCCGAAAAAGTTACCAACCCCCAGCATTCTCCCACGATTACGAGGGATCGCTCTTCCTATGAAATCAACATAGGTTGGAGAATAACATCCCCTTCCAATGTTATAGATTCCATATAGTGTAAAGAAGATAATAATGGTTATATGATCTGGCAATCGATTTTGACAAACCGTAAGCAGAATTAAACCTAGAATACACAGACGTTGACCCACTGAGCTGATAATCAGGATGTTTTTTCTTTGTTTTATTCGCTGAATATATTTAGCAACGAAGAGCTGAGGCGCAGCAAAGAACAATATATACACAGCAGGTATCAGCCCAATAAGCAAACTCGAATTAGTTAAGTGCTGGAGATAAAAGGGCAAAATAATGTATGGGGACAAACCTATTCGGACAAACGAAAACATACTAAGGTCTACAATCGAGGCAATGTAATTACGTTTGTAATACCGTTCGACTTCTTCCACATAAGCGCTCATATACATTTTCACCTGTTTGACAGTATCAAATTAAGACTAGCAAAGCTGTTTATGCCGGGGCTGAGGCGAGTAGTAAGAAATCGCCTAGCTCCCTTAAATTACTTCATGGTGCGCAAAAACCAGTCGATTTTTGGGCAGATACAATCCTTAAAACAAAATGTGATTTTCTACAGAATAATCAATAATACGTATTCCAATTACGCATCAACTCTAATGCGCGGGCAATGATCTCCTCTTCATCCAGATGCATCATCTCTCCCTGCCAGATTAATGGCTTTCCCCCCACAAACACCGAGTCTACATCCCCGCCTGTGGCTGAATAGATCAGATTCGACAGTAGACGTCTTTCATCTATCAAGTGGATCTTAGGGTAACTTATCACTATGATGTCCGCTTTCCTCCCAGGCTCCACTCCCCCAACCTGATCCCCCAGTCCAATCGCCCTCGAACCATTGGCCGTCATCATCTGATAGACCTCTTCGGCAGGAAACATGGCCGCATCCATTGTCCTGACCTTCCCCAACAACGACACCAACCGCGCCTCCTGCAGCATATCATAACTCCCGCTGCTGGCCGCCCCATCACACCCAATCCCAATATTGACCCCCAACTTGTGCAAGTCCGGCATGGGTGGCATCCCATCCGTGATCTTGGTGTTAGTCGATGGGCACGTTATCACATGGCTGCCCGTCTCAGCGATCAATTGCTTATCCCGCTCGCTCAACCAGATGCAGTGTACCAATTGTGCATCTGGCCCCAATACTCCGCAACGGTGTAGCAGCTCCACTTCGCTAACCCCAAAGCGTTCATAGGAATTGGCTGTCTCTGTTTCGCCTTCACAACAATGGGTGTGTATCCCGACCCCTAACTCGTCCGCCAGGGCCCGACACCCTCGCATCAACTCTTCTGTGCATGCAGGTAGCCCTACCGGCGACACACGCATAGTTATCCGCCCATCTACGGCCCCATGCCACCTCTCAAATGTCTTCCGCGTCGCTTCCAGGCATTGTGCTGTATTCAATTTAGGTGGCCGTTTTTTCCCCTCCTGATAGTCGCCCATAGGGATGCTTACGACAGCCCGAAGACCACTGCTCACGATTGCTTCAATGGCGATATCCCCCAATTCCCCTACAGTCGTCATTTCAGCCACAGTTGTCGTTCCAGTGCGCAATGCCTCAAGAGCACCGATCATACTTGCTGCATATACTTCCTCCTCATTCATGGGTTCATCCCATGACCTGGCTAGCAACCATTCGGTTAGATGCAGGTTATCGTAAATACCCCGTCCGAAGGATTGAGCCAAGTGTGTGTGGCAATCCACAAAACCCGGAAGAAGCAAATTGCCTTTCAGGTCATAAACCTGTGTATCAGGAGCCACCTTGATTGGCTCCTGGCTGACCTGAACAATGGTATCCCCATCGATAAGAACATTAATCGGCTTAATACTATAACTCGGGGGCCAAACACCTATGCCATTCTTCAAAAGTGAATTCATGAGATTTCTTCAGCCTCTAGAGATTAGAGATCTTAATATGTTATTTTCGGTTGTGTATTTTGAAAACCGCTTCCAGTGCAACCTGGTTTACGCTCTCAAACCTGTTCGGTAAGCTCTTGTCATTCTCTACATCCTCTAAAGTCTCTCCCGTAAAAGTATTTGCACTTACTGAGCAGATACATGCAGCACGCAAGCCTTTAAGGTGAGCAATGATAAAGATGGCAGCACTCTCCATTTCAACCCCCCTCAACCCCAGATTGTTCAGCTTCGTGATAAACTCAGGCGTCTCCCCATAGAAACCATCGTCTGCACCCGATAAGCCTATATGATAGGCAAATCCAAGCTCATCCTTCAGTTCCTCCGCCGACTGGATCAACGCTTGAGTCAAGTAAAAATCTGGCACAGCAGGGAGCTCCATTGGGGCATAAAACGAGGTCGTCCCCTCGTTACGCATCGACCCCGTTGCAATGATTAAATCCCTCGGGTGTACACCCTCCTGCAAACCGGCGCAACCCCCAACACGAATGAATGTGGTCACCCCAATGGTTGCCAATTCCTCTATCGCAATCGCCGTCGAAGGACACCCAATCCCTGTCGACATGCAAGATACCTTGATCCCCTTGTAGTAGCCAGTATAGGTCTGGTACTCTCGCTTGTAGGCGACTTTCTTCGGACTATCAACGAACTTTGCAAATATCTCCACACGCGCTGGGTCACCCGGTAGCAGCACATACTCCCCCACGTCCCCCGGCTTTAGGCCAATATGATATTGCAATTCAGCTTTCCTTTGACTTTTATCTATGACTGGCATTTGATCCTCCTTTTTTACCCGCGCGCCAAATCAATCTAATCAAGGCTTTCCACTATTTACCTCAGTAGGTACTAATGATTCTCTTTATTGGTTTCCCGCACACTTATGGGAATATTTCGAAATTGATTTTTAACCTTCGTGGACATCCCAAAAGAACCTGCAAGACCAAAAAAGCTTGCCACCCAGAACAATACCTTATATCCAAAAGCACCTGCAATCAGACCCCCAAAGACCGGCATTATGCCAGAAATGGGCGAAAGAACTATTTGGTGAATGGCAGTATAAGTTAGAATTTGATCTCTCTTGCCGAACTCGTAGATAATGTTAATACTGGTAAGTTGCTGCCCGCTTAACATTGCACCTGCACAGACAAATACCAAGTAAACGAAGCTCAACGATACAGTACTGGCTGCTAGAATTATGCCCAGGGCTCCCAAGACAGTTGAAATGAGCACCACTCGCAAGAAGCCAATTCTGTCACCCAACCAACCCCAAAACAGATTTGTTAAAGAGTTTGACACGGAAAGGATGATAGAAAAAATTCCAACTTGCGTATCTGACACTTGAAGTTGGTTTATTGCACTGATAGTAAGAAATGGTAATGCCATTTCGATACCAATCATCACTCCGCGCCAAGCTAGATAACTTTGAAAATTCTTATCCTTTTTTATGCTTTGGAAATAGCTGCTTTCTTGCACCAATGCACCAGGTACGCCGTCATCTTCAGGAGGGACCGCTTCATGCCAAGCAATGATTGCAGCCATAGAAACTAATGACCCAATAAAAGCTATAGCAGCGGCACCAGAAATTGCTTGGGGGTATGACAGTGTTCCTAACAGATATGTAATTAAACTGCCTACTGCAAGGCTGATTATTCCACCGATTAAGGTGGAAAGTCCAAACATCTTCCCACGGTTACGAGGGATAGCATGACCCACAAAATCAACCCACAATGGAAACCAGCAACCAGCTAGAAGGTTCTGGATAATGTATATTAAGAAAAATAGAATAATTGTAAGACTTGCTGAAAGTTTACTCTGGATTAAGGTTAAGATCAAAAAGGCAAGGATGCTTATCCTTTGGATCGCTGCAACTAGGACTATATATTTCTTTTTCCGCCGTTTACCTTCTAAGAATCGGGCAATAAAAAGCTGGGGTAAGGCAAACCCAACAATAGAAACGGTTGGGATTAACCCAATCAATATTTCGGAATCAGTGAGCTTACTTAGATATAGCGGCAGGATAGTATATTGCGACATACAGACCGAAATAATATTAAACATCGCATTATCGATCATAACGCCCCAAACATTCCGACGGTAATGTAGGTCGATTTCTTGTGTATAGTTTTCTAGTTTATTGGCTGACAATGCCACGATGGTTCCTTTACTACTCGATGAAACTTGAAGTATATCGGCTAATTTATAGATTATTCCCCGCGACAATATAAACTACGGTCAATAAGATAGTAGTCGCCCATCTTATTGTTTGATGCCGCTTAGAAGGATGCCATGGATGAACTGGCGCTGGAAGATAATATATATAATAATCACGGGCAAAGATGTTAGTAACGTAGCGATCATGATTAGCGGCCATTGGGCTATAAACTGGGTATTCAGTAGGGCTAGCCCAAGCGGTAGTGTGCGCATTTCAGGTGTGTCAATGACAATCAACGGCCACAAGAAGCTGTTCCAGGACTCAAGGAAAGTGAAAATTGCCAAAGCGGCGAATGCAGGTGTAGTGGATGGAATGATTATCTGCCAGTAGATGCGGAACTCGCTGGCGCCGTCAATGCGGGCAGCTTCGATCAGTTCAGTCGGAATTGAGGTCATGAACTGGCGCATAAGGAAAATACCAAATGCGCCAACCATTCCGGGAATGATCAATCCCATATAGGTGTTATTCCACCCCAGAGTACTGAGAATCCTGTATGCCGGGATCATTGTTACTTGGAATGGGATCATGATGGTAGCTAAAACCAGGATGAATAGCAAGTTCTTGGCGGGAAAGTCAAACTTGGCAAAAACGTAGCCTGCCAACGAGCAGAAAAATAAGTTCAGCAGAACCAGCGGTACTGATACCAGCACGCTGTTTATAAAGAAACGACCGAACTGGGGCACTCGCTCAAATAGCAAAGCGATATTATCAACTCTCCACTGCTCAGGCAAAATGGTGGGCGGCCATACATAAGTTTCAGGCAGAGACTTGAAGGCAGTGAACACCACCCAAAGCAGAGGGATGATGACTGATATTGTGACTGATATAGCGATTGCATAAACCAGCATTCGGACCAGGAAAGATGAAATCCTGTTCAATACATTGCTGCTAGCATACTGTTTCCGGGAGATGGTGAGTGTTTTCATTAGAGACTCCCTTTAAAAGTCCCTCGCTGTGGAAGATTCACCAATTCGAAGTTGGATTAAGGTTAGGATTATCAAAATGACGAACATGACAATTGATACGGCCGAGCCATATCCGAATTTCATGTTGTCAAAAGCGTGCTTATAAAGGTAGACCAACAATGTCATAGTCGAGAAGTTCGGGCCACCCGTTCCCTGGGTGATGACATAGACCGCATCAAATGCCTGAAAACTACCAATGGCAGAGGTGATGGTGGTGAATAGTATCGAAGGCTTGATCAATGGTAAGGTGATATACCAAAAATCCGTCCAGCCATTGGAGCCATCCACCGCTGCTGCTTCATAATACTCGATCGGCAGGTTCTGGATGGCGGCGGTGAAGATCACTACATTGTATCCAGTGAACTTCCAGACGCTGATAATGATAATAGCCAACAATGCCTGGGAAGAACTCTTCAGCCAGGGTTGAGCTGCAACCCCAAAAACGTCCAGTGCCATATTGAGCAATCCGACCCTGGCATCAAAAACCCACTGCCAAATAATAGCTACCGCCACCATCGATAGTACGACGGGCAGGAAGTAAATCGTACGAAATAAAACCTTACCTTTCAACCAGGTTCGGGTTACTACCATACCCAAGCCCAAACCGATGCTCACCTGCAGGATCACACATGCGACCATGTAAATGGTAGTGTTACATAGTGCAGCGATGAAGATTGGATCTTTAAAGAGACGAATGTAATTTGACCAGCCGATGAAGGTTGGTTCAGTAACCATATTGAAAGAGGTGAAGCTGTAATAGCCGGCTAGAATCGTTGGCAGGAGGATGAAAGTAGACAGCACTAGCACAGGTATAAGCAAGGCAAGATAGGCAAATCGACGCTGGCTGGCAAGTAATTTACCGTAACGTTTCTTCAAAGGCTTCTTTGCAGAGATAGCGGCTTCCATCTTAGCTCTCCTCGCGAAATCGATAAAAGTCTTCCCCGGACCCATAATGGATCCGGGGAAGAGATCAACAGAAACTTACTTTATCGGGTGCGCGGCTAGGGCCTCCTCAGCACTGGCAACGATGGTGCTGAAGTCTGTAGGGATGTCAATGGGATCAACACCGCCAACTGCGCCAATGAGGTAGAAGAAGAAGTGGGATGTCAGCGTATCGAATTGGGATACAACCTGAAGGTCACAGCCATATTCCTTCTCAGCCAGAAAGGCCTGCATCTGTTCAGTGTAATCGACCTCACTAAGGGTTGCAGTGCGGGCCGGGAAGAAAATCTGCTGCTGGGCCATTATCAGTTGGTGTTCCGGACTAGCAAGGAATTCGATTACCTGCCAAGCTTCATCGGGGTGTTCTGACTTGGAATTGATGCCAAAGCCAGAGCCTTCGAAGTAGTTGATGCGGTCCGTATTCATCGGGATGCTAGTAGCACCAAAGTTCAGGTCTGGGTTTATCAGGCTGTATTGATATGGAGCAAAGGAGCGGGTCAATTCCATGGCGACCACTCCAGTTGCGAAAGGATTCGGATTCTCGCCCAGATCAACGGCAGTAGGGGCAACCTTCTCGGTATGAACCAATCCAAGGTAGAACTCGATTGCTTCCATACCTTCTGGTGAATCGGTCAGAACCTCGGTCTTGTCAGCGCTCAGGATCTCTCCGCCGTTGGACATGATGAAGGGAAACAGGCCGGTGTAGGGCCAGTTACTCATGGCGAAGCCCCATTGATCAATGGCGCCGTCTCCGTCGGTGTCAACTGTCAAGGCTTTGGCAACTGTGAGGAAATCATCCCAGGACCAGCCAGCCTCGGGGTAGTCAAGGCCGGCAGCGTCGAACATATCAACATTGTAGGTGATACCAAGGTCACTCCACGCGTAAGGTATGACCCAGGTGCCGCCATTCCAGACTGCGGTCGACCAAATACCAGGTTCGAAATCTTCTGGATTAATGCCCTCTGATCCGGCGATGTAATCATCCAGATCAATATACATCCCCAATTCGGCAAAGGTCGAGGTGGTCTCGGTGACAGTGTTGTAGATGATGTCCGGCGCAGTGCCACTGGCGAACGAGGAAGGGGTCTTTACCCAATATTCCGGGGTAACCTCCAGGATCACCTGGATGCCGGGATTGGCTGCATTCCATTCTTCCACAGCAGCTTGAAGGACATCAATTATTGGTGGAGCCATACCGGAGTCAACACCCATTCGTAGGTTGACGACTTCGCTGGGTTCAACAACATCACCCTCGGTCTCGGTGACAGAAGTACCACCGCAGGCGCTCAGGACGACTAGGGCGATCAAAGTGCAAAAGATAAGAGTTCTTCTCTTATTCATGGTTCCTCCTAAAAGCTTTGGAGACAATAGTTGACCAGGGAAGTATCAGTTAAGTTGTTAGATACGTTTTTCACCTCCTTATTTAAGTTCGCTCGGTCTAGGATAGAGATGCTTCCCCTTGCGCATCAGCTCTAAAGCATGGGCTGTGATGGCTTCCACATCTAGGTGTGTGAATTCACCTCGCCAGATCAGTGGTTGTCCATCCACGAATACACTATCAACATCCTTTCCTGTGGCATTAAAGATTATGTTGGACATCAATCGCTTCTCGTCGATCAGGTGCGGTTGGGGATAATCAATGACCGTCAGGTCAGCCCGGTAACCAGGTTCCAGCAACCCCACTTGACCGCCCAGACCAATCGCGCGCGCCCCGTTCTCTGTCATCATCTGATAGACATCCTCAGCCGGGAACATATCCGCCTCATTGGAGGCAATCTTGCCAAGCAGGGATACCATACGGGCTTCCTGCAACATGTCGTAGGTGCCGGAAGAAGCAGCACCATCGCATCCGATAGCAATGTTGACGCCTAGTTTGTAAAGGGCGGGCATGGGGGGCATACCGTCAGTAACTTTCGTATTGGTGGATGGACAGGTGACAACGTTCGAACCAGATTCAGCGATCAGCTGCCGGTCGCGGTCTGTCAGCCAGATGCAGTGCGCCAACTGGGTGTCAGGTCCCAGTACCCCACAGCGCGCAATGACCTCGACTTCAGTCCGACCAAAGCGCTCAATAGAGTCGGCTGTCTCGGTCTCTCCTTCGCAGCAGTGGGTGTGCAGGCCAACTCCAAGCTGGTCGGCCAGCGCTCTGCAGCCGCGCATCAATTCTTCGGTGCAGGCTGGCAATCCCACCGGCGAAATGCGCATCGTGAGCCGCCCTCCTGCCTTGCCATGCCATTTCTTGAAGATGCGTTCGGCTTCTTTTAAGGCTTGATTGGTAGTCAGTGCTGGGGGGGGATTATCACCTTCCCGATAATCGCCCATAGTGGTGCAAGCAACACAACGCAAACCACTATCAGCTATTGCTTGGATCGTGATCTCACCCCATTCACCCAGAGTGGTCATTTCAGATACTGCGGTAGTTCCGCTACGCAGAGCTTCGATGCAACCGATCGTCACAGCAACATAGATTTCTTCGGGAGTAAGATCGAAGAAATGCGAAAGATAATTCAACCAGCGGGTCAAGTGAACGTTGTCATAGATTCCGCGCCCAAAGGATTGGGCCAAGTGAGTATGGCTGTCCACGAAACCTGGTACCACCAACCGCCCCTGCAGGTCGAAGACCTGATCTGTCGGCTCTGGTTTTATTTCGGCCGTGCTAACCTGCTTTATCACCCCACCTTCAACTAGTAGATTAATCGAACCGACCTTCCAGTCTGATCGATGGAAGGTAATCCCGTTCCTGATGATTGTTCGCACTGCTTTATCTCCTGAATTAATGATCCAGATTGTGCAATTTCACCGCAGTTTCAAGTGAGATCTTTATGGCGTTTGAAACTGCCTGTGCCATTTCATCTTCTGATGCTCCTTCATCGGGATATTGATGGCATCCAGAAGAACACAATATCGTACCCCCTCGGCATTTTCTGGCCATTGAAAGTGCCAAAACCGTAGAAGCTTCCTGGGAAGCTATTAAAACGCCCGCATCAATCCAAGGTTTTTCGATGGTCAAGATGTCTAGTTTTGAAAGCGTAGAACCAGCGTAAAACGTATCATGGGACCATTCAAGGCCTGGATGCACTTCAATATTCAACTCTTCTGCTGAGGCCATCATTCCTTCAACGATGTCTAAGTCAGCAACAGCAGGATATTCAATGGGGAAATATTCGCGAGTAGTGCCATCGCCTCGAACCGCTGCAGTGATAACTAATATGCACGGGCTGGGCAGCCATGTCTGTATAGCACCACCTGTCCCTATCCTTATGAGGTTTTTAGCTCCAACATTGATCAATTCCTCGATTGCTATTGCAGCAGCAGCTCCCCCAATGCCTGTCGAGGTCACACTTACTTTTACGCCTTGATATATGCCGGTGAAGGTATTGTAATGGCGATTTTGAGCCACCAACTCTGCAGAATCGAAGTGATCTGCAATGATCTTGGCTCGACTTACGTCTCCCGGTAGGAATACTGTTTCTCCAACATCTCCAGGCAATAATTGCAAATGGTGTTGTTTTTCCATCATGCTGTCTCCTGTGGCTTTAATGGCTTATCTAACATCTACTCATGAAGTATTTTTGCTGCTTCAATTCCTGCAAGGACCAAATTGTTTACATGGAGCTCCAAATCCGGGTCTTCCGAGTAGCCCTCGAATATTGGATAACCACTCAACAATATCGCTCCTGCTTTAACGCCTTGCATACCCGCGACCACAAATACCGCAGAGGACTCATTGTCTATGGCCAGCACATTCAAATCTATCCATTTTTGCAATCTAGGTTTCAAATCACCCGGTGTCTGGGGAGATTCAAGATAATATGCATCATGCGTTCGGACTATTCCTAAGTGGTATTTGAATCCCAGCTTCTCACAGGCGTTAATTAAGGCACGAACGATACGAAAATCTGCTACTGCCGGATAATCGATAGGAATCAATTCCTCGATGGCTCGATCCCCACGTACAGCACCGGTTGCAATGATCATATCCCCCGGCTCCAAGTATGGCTGGATGGCCCTACAAGTTCCAATCCGAATAATATTCTCCGTTCCAATCCGGACCAACTCTTCTACGCCAATTGCTGTTGGCGAACACCCCAACCCTGTACTAGTGCAAGAAATCTTTACCCCATCCTTTTCGCCAGTATAGGTAATGTATTCTCTTTTCTGAGTTACTTTCTCGGCCACATCCATGAGTTCTACAAAATTAATAACGTGACCAAGATCGCTAGGAATGAGAACGGTCGGTGCCGCCTCCCCTGACAGGAGGTTAATGTGGTGTTGTTTTTCCATTTTTTACGTCTCCATTCTCCTTATAAAAACTACTGAATGCTTCAAGCTATCTTCTTAATCGCCAGACCAACCCATGCTGAAAGAAACGGCATTCGCCTGTTCCACAACAAGCTTTATTAGTTCTGGCTGGCGCTCCTCACTAAATCGGGGCGTAATTGTGACAACACTTAGCGCGCCAATCACATTTCCATGATTATCTCGAATTGGTGCACCAATCGCTGCCGTATCCTCAACGACATCATCAACCGCAATTGAATATCCTCGCTCGCGAATAGCTTCCACATCCCGCCAGAGATCGTCGGGTTCGATACTTGCCTTTGGAGTCATCTGTACTAGATGACCCTCCCTGATTAGACGCTCGATTTCTTCATCGGATTGATAAGCAAGCAAAACCCTCGGCGCTCCGCCGCAGTTCAAGGGCAAGCGATAACCTACTCTCATGGTGGTAACACTTATTGGGAAATGACCTTCCGAGTGATCTATACACAGGGCTTGGTTGTTATCAACGATATACAAGGTCGCAATATCCCCTGTTGATTGGGACAAATGATTTAATGAACCATGAGCCTGCTTTTGCAGAGTCATCATGTGTTGAACTAAAGCACCCAGTTTGAATAACGCCAGCCCCAAACGATAATTCGAATGACTTTCCTCCTGGGCAACAAAATCGTACTTTTGTAAAGTCTGCAGTAACCTGTGAACGGTACTTGGACTTAACCCCAGTTTATTGCTAAGCTCACTGATTGAAAGCTCTGGCTCATCTACAGAAAAAGCCAAAAGGATTTTCAATGCCCTTTCTACGCTACGAACAAACGAATCCGCCATGATCAATTCCCCACGAGAAAGAGAGAGTGCCTCTGTGAACAAAACAGTTGAACCATGTACATATTCTCACTATTCCACTGTACGGAATATCATTCCGATTAATGAAATTATAGCAGAAATCTAAAAATAAATCAATAGTCTTTGACTCAAGATGCTGTTCAAAATTGGTTGTGAATAGATAGACGATGATTGGATTAAACTAATTATCGGCCCCCAAAATGCCGATCTGTAGCCTTAGCACCCTTATTGAGGAATCTATGTCCACAATCTCCATAGATCTCACAAAATCTATGGCATTTGCACCAAAACTGCGCCAGACTTTACGACAGCACCCAACGAAAGTTCTAAATACAGAGAGAACACATTGTATACCCCCCACAAGTATGGCACCCCCGGCGGGAATCGAACCCACAACCTAAGGATTAGAAGTC
>Ga0068714_10003134_pt1 | contig 20013 bp, 17 predicted proteins | sample MTBNYHSulfiMetaG_FD_62988 | JGI IMG/M metagenome (GOLD analysis project Ga0068714, IMG submission 62988) | Enrichment culture microbial communities from rom New York Harbor, USA that are MTBE-degrading - MTBE-NYH (New York Harbor Sulfidogenic)... | ecosystem: Environmental > Aquatic > Marine >... | reverse complement strand
TATAAAAAAAGATGATCCTCACCAAAGCTTTCCTGTTGTCCGCATCAACGACATCATTGAAAGTCTGCAATCTTACTATCCTCATGCTGATACCGCCCTGATTGAAAAAGCTTATATTTTTTCAGCCAAGGCCCATCAGGGACAGATTCGACTCTCCGGAGAGCCATACCTTACCCATCCCTTACATGTTGCTTACATTCTTACCAAAATGAAAATGGATGATCTCTGTGTTGTTACCGGGATTCTTCATGATACTATGGAGGACACCTCGACGGGCCTCGAAACAATCCAGGAGCTCTTCGGCACTCATGTCGCTTCCCTTGTAGATGGATTAACAAAAATCAGTAAAATCAACTTTAGTAGTAACGAGGAACAACAGGCAGAAAATTTTCGCAAAATGATCCTGGCAATGGCCCAAGATATTCGCGTGATTCTTATCAAGCTCGCTGATCGCATCCACAATATGAGGACCTTGGAATTTTTATCTTCGGAAAAACAAAGGACCATCGCCCAAGAAACCCTTGACATTTATTCTTCCATCGCTAATCGTTTGGGAATTGATTGGATCAAAACCGAACTCGAAGACTTGTCTCTGAAGTTTCTCCACCCCAAAGAGTTTCATTACCTCGACGAAATGATCAGGTCAAAAAAAGAGGAACGCAACCAGTATGTCCAGAAAGTAAAAAAAATAATTTCGGAGAAGCTGGAGCAGTTCACTATTCATCACGAGGTCGTTGGGAGGTTAAAACACTATTACAGTATTTATCAAAAGATGCTCCGTCAAAAAATCGATTTTGATCAAGTCTACGATCTTATCGCTTTTAGAATTATCGTTAATTCAATCAAGGATTGTTATGCCGCCCTCGGAATTATCCACTCACTGTGGACACCGGTGCCCGGCCGGTTTAAGGATTTTATTGCGATGCCAAAGGCCAATATGTACCAATCCCTTCATACGACGGTGATTGGCCCTTATGGGGAAAGGATGGAGATTCAGCTCAGAACCTTGGAGATGCATAAGATAGCCGAGGAAGGGATTGCCGCCCATTGGCGTTATAAAGAAAGCGGAAAAGAAGTTGACAAACAATATAATCAGCTTTTTTCCTGGCTTCGCCAGATGTTAGAATGGCAGCAAGAGCTCAAGGACCCGGGAGAGTTTTTGGAAACGTTTCGCATTGACCTTTTCCCCCAAGAGGTCTATGTATTTACACCCCGGGGAGAAGTAAAATCTTTCCCGAAGGGGGCGACCCCGATTGATTTTGCCTACGCTATTCACACGAATGTTGGTCATCAATGCGTAGGAGCCCGTGCTAACGGCCGAATGGTCCCTTTGGCGTATGAGTTGAGAAATGGTGACACTATTGAGATCATTACCTCAAAAAATCAAAAGCCAAGTAAAGACTGGTTGAAAATCGTAAAAACTTCTCACGCCCGCACCAAGATACGACAGTGGATACGTCTTACCGAACGTGAAGATGACATTCAGGCGGGACGAGAAGCGTGTGAACGCGAGTTTAAACGGTATCACCTCAATTTTACCCATCTTTTAAAGTCAGGCAAAATTGGCAAGGTGGTGGAGGATATTGGTTTCAATAATGTGCAGGATCTTTTGATTGCCATAGGGTTTGGGAAAATCCAAATCAGTCACGTTATCCAAAAATTAATTCCTCCGGAAGAGCTGGAGAAAAAACTAAAATTCCTTTCAAAAAAAGGCGAAACAAAACCAAAGCCGGCTGACTCTTTAAGTGGAGTGCAAGTAAAAGGCATTGACCACATTTTGGTAAATTTTGCAAAATGTTGCAGCCCGCTTCCGGGAGATAAAATTATCGGGTATATCACGAAAGGTCGAGGGGTAACGATTCACCTGGATACGTGTCCTCGTTTGCTTGAAACAAGTAAAGAGCGAAGAGTCGAGGTGGATTGGGATCTTACTAAAGAATTAAGCCGGTCGGTAAAAATTAAAGTTTTATCGCAGGATAAACCCGGCTTACTTTCTGAACTTAGTGGGGCGATTACAAAACTTAAAAGCAATATCAAAGGAGCAAATGTCATTACGACCGGAACTCAGCAAGGTGTCAGCACTTTCGAGTTAGAAGTAAAGAACCTTACCCATCTGGAAAGTATTATCAGCCATATCAAAAAAATTAAAGGGGTTATTGAAGTAAGCAGGATAAAGATGTAAAGGGAGAAAGCCTAAGAGGCTTTGTTAAAAACGCCGGAGCGAAGACATTGGGTACAGACCTTCATTCGCCGCCTCGAACCTTTTTCGCCTACTCGAACTTTTTGGAGGTTTGGATACCACACATGTTTGGTTCGGTTATGCGCATGGCTCACGGTATATCCAATTTGATGCCCTTTTCCGCAAATATCACATTTTCTTGCCATTGGTTCACCTTAACTATATAAAATATAAGTAAAATTGTTTTGGTTTTCATCAAAACCAATTGAATGTGCCGCCGTTATTGCCGAAAATTTTTAAATTTTTACCATAAAAAATTTTTTTTGGCAAGCTTTTTTACTTTATTGCTATCTTTCCTAAGTTTTAATTTTTTTTTGAGTTTAAAAATATTATAATATCCAATAATTAATCACCACTGCGTTTTTTCATCCGAAAATAATCCTGGAGAATTCTATCATGATCAAACACCATTGGATGGGGAAGATTGTCCGGGGTGAAAATTCCTAAATCCTCCGCATCATCAGCCGCCTGGGGCATTCCCCGGCCTTGGGCAATAAAAACCATTGAGAGTGTGTGTTGTCGTGGATCCCGCGTGGGGTCAGAATATACCCCAAACTGTCGTATAGACTCCAACTCCAAAGAAGTCTCTTCTTTTGCCTCACGGGCTGCTGCCGCTTCAACTGTCTCGCCATAATCCACGAAGCCTCCGGGAAGCGCCCATCCGTGAGGATAGTTTTTCCTTTTTATTAAAATAATTCCTTGAGGTTCAACCTCAATGATGATATCCACAGTAGGGACAGGATTTTGGTATTCCAGTAATTCTTTCCCGCAATGGGGACATGTTTTTTTCTTTCTGGCCATAGGGGGCTTCCTTTGGTAATGGTTATGCTTCTTTGCCCTGGTAGATGTTTGATATCTACCAGGGCAAGCGGGGCCTTTCTAACGGGGTAAAGCTCCTTGACGGATGTTCACTATCCTGATATACAATCATTTTCGACAAGATTTTAAAAATGAATTGAATTTTAAAAAATGCCAACGCGTTCTCGCTGACTCCCAAGATGGTTTTAAATAAATTCAAACCAAAAATCAAAATAATTGATCTTTACGTATTCAAAGAGATATTCACCACTTTCGGGGTATGTGTCTTCATTCTCACTTTTACCACGCTCATGGGTCAGGTTTTCAAACTAACTGAAATGGTAATAAATAAAGGTTTTGGATTCGTGGCCACTTTGATGTTTTTAGGATTTCTTCTTCCTTCCTTATTCATGTTCGTTATCCCCATGAGTCTTTTACTGGGAATCCTCACCACCCTGGGAAGAATGTCAACTGACGGTGAAATTATTGCGTTTAAAGCCGCAGGTATTAGCCTTTCCCAAATTTTTCGGCCAATCCTGATGGTCTCGTTAATCGCATTTTTTACGTCCAATTTTTTTACCCTTTATTTAAGTCCCAAAGCAAATTACTCTTTAAAAAAACTGATTTTTGATGTTGCGAAAACCAACGCAGAAGTAGGAATCAAAGAAAGGATATTCGATTCTGACTTCGAGGGGTTAACGCTTTATGTTAACCAAATAGCATCTTCAGATGGAAAATTAGAGGGAGTCATTGTATCTGATACCCGCCAAGCAGAAGAACCTTCAACCATAGTAGCCAAAGAGGGGTATTTAATCCCTAATCCTGAAGATCTTGAGATGACCCTTCAATTAAAAAACGGCAGTATTCATCGTCTTAGTCAAAAGAAAAAAAGGTATCAAAAAATTGATTTTGAAACGTATAGCCTGATATTGAACCTCCAAGACTCCCCTAATGGACACACCCGTATGCGAAAAAAGAAAAAGGAAATGTCATTTCAAGAATTATGGCAGTTCGCAATCCACCAACGGGCCAACAAAGCAAAATATTATGATATCTTAGTGGAATTACACAGCCGGTTTTCTACCCCTTTTGCTTGTTTAGTCTTTGGCCTGTTAGCGGTTCCACTCGGCATTTTTTCTCCCCGGGCAGGAAGAGCATACGGATTTGTTATTAGTTTAATAGTAATACTCATGTATTATATTCTTTTTTCTCTCGGAGAAAATATCGGTAGCCTTGGTATGGTGCATCCCATGATTGCCATGTGGTTACCTAATGTATTTTTGCTTTTGCTCTCTTTCTACCTTTTCAAAAAAATAAAGTCTGAATCACCAATACTGGTTTTAGAGAAACTCAACTGGTACCTGGAAATAATTAAAAATAAATTTCGTCGTATTACCGAAGGGACAAAGCCCGAAAAAATCGACTACCCTCCCTCGCTCATGTGGGACATTAATAACTCTACCAAAGATGGCCTAATGGTGAAGCTGGGCATTGGAGAAAAAATGGTCGCAGCAATTATCGCCTATCGAGAAGCCCACGGAGGCATAAAAGAGCTTGAGGAGCTAAAAAAAATCCGAGGCATTAGCGACAAAACCTTGAATAAAATTTTAGAGAATCTCCTTGGCTAAATGGATGGTGCAGACATTTATCGCCTGTAAAAGAAAAATAAATTCACCATGACAATTATCACCCGGTATATCATCCGCGAATTCATCAAAATCTTTTTATATAGCTTGGCGGTAATAGTTGTTCTCTTTTTTATCGGTGACCTGGTTGACCGCCTTGGAGAATTTTTAAAATACCAGGTAAGTTTTGCATCACTCTTGCGGCATTTCCTTTTTAGAACCCTTGCCATGATTTTCCAGGTTACTCCCATTCCGGTACTCCTTGCTACTTCTATTGTGATCGGTATACTATCTCGAAATTTCGAGATCATCGCCCTGAGGTCAAGCGGAGTAAGTCTATCACGGACGATATCGCCTATTCTTATCGCTGCCTTATGCATCAGCATTGTTACTCTCTTCGGCAACGAACTTATTTCACCGTATGCTACCAAAAAGGCTACAGCTATTTCCCGAAGTATCAAAGGTAAAGAAAAGAAAAAAATCTTTAATCCGGACCAAATCTGGGTTCGGGGCAAGGGGATTATTTATAATATCAAGTACTTTTCCTCTCGTAAAAATACGCTTCATGGCGTTACCTTGTATTTCCTTAACCATGATTTCACGCTCCACAAAAGAATCGATGCTGAACAGGCTACCTGGCGAGGAAACACATGGGTTTTTCAAAATGTTTTCACCCGAGAGTTTGAAGCAAATAACGTTATTAAGACTTCTTTCACCAAAGAAACATCCTTTCCCCTTGAAGAGACTCCGGAAACCTTTAAACAGGAGATCAGGGAACCCGAAGAGATGAGTTATCTCGAGCTAAAAGGATATATTGAAAAAACCACTCAGGAGGGGTATGATAGCACCAAATTTTTAGCAGCCCTATACGCTAAACTTTCCAGCCCATTCATCAATTTTTTTATTGCCTTATTTGGGATTCCCTTTGCTTTGAGAATTGGGAAACATGGCGGGTTTGCTATCGGGGTAACATTAAGTTGTGTTATCGGACTGGCATACTGGTTTTTTTACGGCATCTGCAATGCCCTCGGGGCGGGAGGGGCTTTGCCCCCGCTTATTTCTGCCTGGGCCGCAAATTTTATTTTTGGCATCTTGGGGTTATATCTTGTGTTGCACGTAAAATATTAGCAGGAGAGAATATCATTACCCACGCGCTCAGAAGAGATTAAATAAGTAATTGTTTTCAGGGTTTGAGCACTTATGAAAACAAAATCATTTTTCACCGGTTAAGCAACATGTTAAATTTACCAAACATTTTAACCCTGAGCAGAATTGCTTTTATCCCGGTTTTGTTCATCCTGTTATTTTTTCCCGGCAAAACAGCCAGCTTTTTTACTGCCCTCTGTTTTGCCATAGCCTCGCTTACTGACTTTTTAGATGGTTTTTTTGCTCGAAGAAGAAATAGTATTACCCGTCTGGGGAAAATTCTTGATCCCTTGGCTGACAAACTTTTGATCACTGCTTGTTTAATCATGCTTATTCCCCTTCATGGGGTTGCTGCCTGGGTGGTAGCCATCATCGTATCCCGAGAAATAGCCATTACCGGTTTAAGGGGAATTGCCGCGATCGAGGGCTTAGTTATTGCTGCTGAAACGTTGGGAAAGAAAAAAACTGCCTTCCAGGTTGTTGCCGTCTTTTCATTACTGCTCCATTATGAATATTTTCACGTAAATTTTCATCAGATCGGAAACGTCTTATTATTCTTCGCTATGCTTCTGGCCGTGTGGTCAGGTTTAGTCTATTTCTATAGATTCTCCTCTTTGATCAACCTGATTCCTAAAGAAGAAAGAAGGGTTTCTGTTGACAGAATAAAAAAATTATTTTAAGTTTTAACATTATCTCAAAAGCGGGAATAACTCAGCGGTAGAGTGCAACCTTGCCAAGGTTGAGGTCGCGGGTTCAAATCCCGTTTCCCGCTCTTCAAAAGGCGGCATAGCCAAGTGGCTAAGGCAGAGGTCTGCAAAACCTTTATTCCCCGGTTCGAATCCGGGTGCCGCCTCTCCTGCCAAAAAAACAGCTCAAGTAATGGGCTGTTTTTTCACTCCTTTCTTGTTTATTCCTATCGTTAAAGTAAACCCCGTTAGAAAATTTTCTCATGGGATTTACTCCGTGTAAAAAAGCGTAAGAATCCGGTGCGAATTTTCTTGTCACAAAAGGATAATTTTTTTATAGTAAACCTCGTTAGATATTTGCTATCTAACGGGGTAAAGAAATAAACATTATAAAAATTTCATAAAATTAATAAATTATAATGAATTATAATGGACTAACGACATGCAATCTAATTCGGGAAAAGTTTCTGCCAATTTTTTTGTTGGCATTTTAACCTTCGGCATCATTTTAGGAGTTATCGGAGGGTATTATTTTGGCAATCTTGATTTTTTAAAAAAATTATTGCCTTCGAAATCAACCTCGTCTGTCACCATTAAAGGCTTTCCTTCTTCTTTCGCGGATTTAGTGGACACGGTAAGTCCGGCAGTAGTCAATATCAGCACCACCAAAATGGTTAAATCGCCTGATTCCTTTGGCGACCCTGAATCTCCTTTCGAAGAGTTTTTTGGAAGGGATTTCTGGGAAAAGTTTTTTGAGCGAAAGCTCCCGCAACAAAAACAGAGAAGTTTGGGTTCCGGATTCATTGTTTCCAAAGAAGGGTATATTATCACCAATGCCCATGTGGTGGAGGAAGCAGAGCAGATAAATATTCGTTTAGCGAATGAAAAAACCTATGAGGCTGAAGTTGTCGGTCGTGATGAAAAGACTGACTTAGCCCTGATCAAGGCAAAAACGTGGGTTGACTTTCCTGAGCCGGTAAAATTGGGAGATTCCAACAAGCTGAGAGTAGGAGATTGGGTAATGGCTATTGGGAATCCCTTTGGATTGGATCATACGGTAACCGCCGGCATTGTGAGCGCCAAAGGGAGGGCCATCGGCGCTGGTCCGTACGATGATTTTATTCAAACTGATGCTTCTATTAACCCCGGCAACAGCGGAGGCCCTTTATTCAATATCCAGGGAGAGGTGGTTGGAATTAATACTCTTATCTACACCACAACCGGAGGAAATATTGGGATTGGGTTTGCCGTTCCCATCAATATGGCTAAAGAAATCATGGAACAACTTAAAAAACAAGGTAGAGTTACCCGTGGATGGATGGGCGTTGCTATTCAGGAACTCACTCCCGAATTGGCGGAGACCTTTGGGGTTAAAGACCTGGAAGGAGCCTTGATCACTGATGTTATTCCCGGCGGACCAGCGGATCAAGCCGGTCTTAAAAAAGGAGATATTGTGGTTGAGTGCAACAATAAAAAAATTAATAAGATACAAGACTTTTCCCGGCTGGCAGGAACGACCCCCATAGGAGAGTCAATTAAACTCATTGTCGTTCGAGATCAAGAAAGAAAATCCTTTGTTGTTACCGTAAAAGACAAAGAGGAAGTGAAAAAACTTGCACCTGAGAAAATGGGCCCTGATATCGGGATTCAGGTTGAAGAACTCACCCCTGAAGCAGCCCAAAACTTTGGTTACGCGGAGACTGCACAAGGGGTGATTATTTTCCAGGTTGACCCAGGAAGTGTAGCTGATGAAGCTGGTTTAAAATCAGGGGATGTTATTAAAGAAGTTAACCGAAAACCGGTTAACTCACTCAAAGATTATCGAGATACTATAAAAGATGCTTCCCTACAAGAAGGAATCCTCTTTTTCGTAAACCGCAAACAAGGCTCTTTTTTCGTCGTAGTCAAGGAACAGTAGGTGAGTAAAAAATGCTTTTTTTACTCACAGAAAAAAAGTGACTTTTCTTGTTTAATAGAATAAAATATGATGAGTTCGTAAAAAGTCGGAGATGTCACCCTGAGCCTGTCGAAGGGTGAACATAAGTAATTGATAATACGTCACGCTTCGACACTGTCACCCTGAATTCGTCGAAGGGTCAGCATGACAAAACCCGCGAATTTTGACTTTTTACGAACTCATCAACCTCGATTTAATATCTTATTTTATTCTTTCTTCTACGCGGTCTTCCCCGATAACCTGAAAGGAGGAATGTGCCATGGGCGAACCAATTAAAATTGCATTAGTGGGCGTGGGAAATTGTGCAGCCGCTTTACTACAGGGACTTGAATATTACCGGCATAATCCTGAAGATACGCTTGGCCTTATGCACAAAGAGCTGTGTGGCTATCTGCCGAGCGATATCCGTGTGGTTGCTGCTTTTGATATTGACGCGCGAAAAGCGGAAAAGGCTCTGGAAGCGGCTATCAATGCAAAGCCCAACTGCATCATGCCTATTTGGAAAGAACTCCCCCATTATGGAGTGACCGTGAAAATGGGTCCGGTCATGGATGGCGTTGCCGGCCATATGCTGGACTATCCTGACGATCGTGCTTTCCGGATTGCTAAGGCCCCCTCAGTCGATGTTGAACAAGTCCTGCGAGAGACAGAACCCGATATTCTCCTCAACTATTTACCCGTGGGATCAGAGGAAGCCGCGCGGTATTATGCCCGGTGCTGCCTAAACACCGGGGTGAGTTTTATCAATTGCATGCCGGTTTTTATTGTTTCCGATTCGGATTGGGCCAAAAAATTTTTGAAACGCGGAATTCCCGTAATCGGTGATGATGTTAAATCTCAGGTTGGCGCAACCATCCTCCACAGAACGTTAGCCCGGCTTTTTGAAGAAAGAGGAACCCGAATAGAGCGGACCTATCAGCTCAACACCGGCGGAAATACCGACTTTCTCAATATGCTGGAACGAAGCCGCCTCATAACCAAAAAACAATCAAAAACCAGATCCGTTCAATCCCAGCTCGCGGTACCGCTCGCTGATGAAAATATCCATATCGGACCTTCGGACTATGTTCCCTGGCAGAATGACAATAAGGTTTGTTTTATCCGGATGGAAGCGCGCGGGTTTGCCGGCATCCCGTTTGAATTAGAATGCCGTCTCTCGGTCCAAGACTCACCAAACAGTGCTGGAGTGACGATTGACGCGATCCGTTACTGTAAAGTGGCCCGTGATCGGCACGACGCGGGATCCTTGCTTCCTATCTCTGCTTATTGCATGAAACACCCTCCGGTTCAGATGTACGATCATGAGGCACGAAAATTGATCGAAGAGTATATTAATCAGAGACCTTCTGGGGCAATAACGGAAGAAAAAGAGGGGAAGCAGCCCATCAGCATTAAAAAAAAGTTGTCAAACCCTTCGCTCTAAAAATTCGATTGAGACAAACGAATCTCGCCCTGAGCTAATTTTTCTAATTTTTTTCGGTCTACGATCCGGATACGACCATGAGTGTCGGCGGCAATGATCCCTTCTTTGGTCATCTTCGAAAGTATGCGTGAAAGCGTCTCCGGAATAGTACCTAAAAGGCTTGAAAGCTGGACCTTGGTAATCTCCAATGCCAGGTCATCATTACCTTTTTGTTTATCACTGAGATAAAAAAGGTAGGCTGCTAATCTTCCCGGCACTTCCTTGAGCGATAAATCTTCAACCAAGGCAGTAAATCGATGCAAACGAAGAGACAACACGGCCAGCATGTTCAAAGCCAGGGAGGGAGTTTTCCTGACCAAGTCAACAAAAGCCTCGCGAGGAAAATAAAAGATACGGGTCTTTTCCAGAGCCTCAGCATTCGCCGGAAAGGGGGTTCCCGCAAAAACCGGCACTTCACCAAAGGGCTCTCCCTGACCAAAAATGTGGAGAATTTGTTCTTTCCCTTCCAGAGAAAGTTTAAAAATCTTTACCCGTCCGGAAATGACCACATAAAACCCTTTACCCTCATCCCCTTCAGAAAATATTCCCTGACCCCGTTTTACGACTTGTTCAATAGCGATAGCCGAAAGATCCTTAAGATATTCCGGGGAAAGCCCGTGAAACAGGGGTATGCCGGCAATTTGTTCTATCTTCTCCATGGAATCGAACTTTACCGTTTTCTTTGATCTAAGTCAAGGCAATACCCGAATGCTTAGGGATAAAATCAAATTACCACTGACTAAAGCCGATTTCTTTGAAAATATTAGACTCCCCCTCCATCTTTTGGAGACTGTGTCGTAATTCATTTTTTGTCACCCTGAACTCGTTTCAGGGTCTCATAACATATTAATTTTATTAGATGCTGAAACAAGTTCAGCATGACATTTTGCCTTGATATGCTAATTACGACGCAGTCTTTTGGGGGAGATCGAGGTGAGGGTGAGTAACGCTCTCTAATGCTGATGCTTTTCGCCTGGAAGACAAAGATTTTGAATTTCTTTTTTAAAAAACTGATTGCAGGCAAAAAAAATAATGAAGGTTGACTTAGGTCAATGAAATCATCAAATAAGTAGGTTATACTTGCTATTAACGATACAATGAAATAACGATAAAAACGCAAAACCAAAATTAATTTAAATAAGGAGGTAAAAAATGTTTTGCTATCAATGTGAACAAACGGCTAAAGGCGAAGGGTGCACCAAAGTTGGGGTTTGCGGCAAGCCCCACGATGTTGCCACTCTTCAAGACCTTCTCATTTACAGCCTTACCGGCTTGGCCTTGGTTGCTCATGAGGCTCGGAAACAAGGAATTACTGACCGGGAGGTAAATGTCTTCACCGTGGAAGCCTTATTTTCCACGCTGACCAACGTGAACTTTGATCCGCAGCGGTTCCTCCCCTTCATCAACCGTGCGGTGGCGCTACGGGAAAATCTTAAGAAAAAAATCGGCACGCAAAACTTTCCCGAAGGACCCGCGACAATTAAATTGGAAACAACTTTAGAAGGATTGATCAAACAGGGAGAAGGTGTCGGACTCAAATCAGACCCCACCATCAATCCCGATATCCTTGCGCTTCAACACACCCTCTTGTTCGGCCTCAAGGGCATAGCGGCTTACGCTGACCATGCCTCGATCCTGGGAAAAGAAGATGACGCGGTCTATGCTTTTATCCATGAAGGCTTAGCCGCAACCCTGAATAAAACCCTTACCCTCGATGACTGGGTAAAACTGGTGCTTAAATGCGGAGAGGTTAATTTACGTACGATGGAACTTTTAGATGCTGCCAACACCGAAGCGTACGGCCACCCCGTACCCACCAAAATTCCCCTGGGAGCCAAGAAGGGGAAAGCAATCTTGGTCTCCGGACATGACCTTAAAGATCTGGAAGAGATCCTCAAGCAATCGGAAGGTAAAGGTATTTACGTCTATACTCACGGCGAGATGCTTCCCTGCCACGGTTACCCGGGGTTAAAAAAATATCCCCATTTTTATGGCCACTACGGTACCGCGTGGCAAAACCAAACCAAGGAGTTCGCGGACTTCCCCGGTGCGATCCTGATGACCACCAACTGCATCCAAAGACCGAAGGAATCCTACCGGAGTAATATCTTTACCACCGGCCTGGTTGGCTGGCCGGGACTGACCCATATTGACAATTATGATTTTACGCCGGTGATAAAAAAGGCGCTGGAACTGACGGGATTCCCGGAAGATACCAACGGCCGGTCCGTCATGTGCGGGTTTGGCCATAACGCCGTGCTTGGCATCGCGGGTACGGTGATTGAGGCGGTTAAAAGCAAGGCGATTCGCCATTTCTTCCTGGTCGGAGGTTGCGATGGCGCCAAACCAGGGCGAAGTTATTATAAAGAGTTTGTGGAGAAAGTACCGCAAGATTGTGTGGTGCTCACACTGGCCTGTGGAAAATTCCGCTTTTTTGACAAAGACCTGGGCACGATCGGTGGAATCCCAAGACTTCTGGATATCGGTCAATGCAATGATGCCTATTCAGCGATCCAGATTGCCGTGGCGCTCGCCAAGGCTTTTAATGTCGGGGTTAATGATCTGCCTCTGTCATTGATTCTATCGTGGTATGAACAGAAGGCGGTAGCCATATTGCTGACGCTTTTATATCTGGGAATTAAAGATATCCGTTTGGGACCAAGCCTTCCTGCTTTTATTACTCCCAATGTGCTCGATGTGTTGGTGAAGACCTTCAACATCAAGCCCATCACCACACCGGATGAGGACCTGAAAGCGATTCTGGGATGAGTGCAGAAGTCCGAAACCAGGAGACAGGAGTCAGAAGCAAGAAGACAGAAGTCAGAAGACAGTAGACAAAATAAAAAATAGACAAAATGAAATACCAGCTATGACACCTTCAGAATTCTGACTTCTGACTTCTTAATTATTTATTAGTCAGGTTTGCCAATAGCTAAGCATAACGTTATTGTATCAGGTAAAGTGAGGAAAATAATGAAATGCCCGGGACAAGACAGCCGCTACTGGACTGCTGATGCCGTATTTGAAGTTACCTGCCCCACGTGCGGCAACGCAGAGGAGTTCTTTAAAGACGAACCAACCCGCCGGTGTAAAAAGTGCGGCGAAAAGCTGGTTAACCCCAACATGGACTTTGGGTGCGCGGCGTACTGCAAGTTTGCCAAAGAGTGCCTCGGGGATTTACCGCCGGAGCTGGTAGCCCAGAGGAAGAACCTTCTTAAAGACCGGGTAGCCATTGAGATGAAAACGTACTTTCAAAAGGATTTTAAAAGAATCGGCCACGCTACCAAGGTCGCCCGTTACGCCGAAAAGATGGTTAAAGAAGAAAAAGGGGATCCGGCTGTGGTCTTATCCGCCGCCTATCTCCACGACATCGGGATTAAGGAAGCCGAGCGAAAATACCAAAGCAGTGCCGCCCCTTACCAGGAGCAGGAAGGGCCTGCTATCGCGCGCGCCATTTTGACGAATTTAGGAGCTGATACGGAACTGATTGATGAGGTTTGCGATATTGTCGGCCATCACCATCATCCCCGGGAACATGAAACGGCAAACTTTAAAATAGTCTTTGATGCGGATCAGATTGTCAATTTGGAAGAAAAGCTGGAGGGTATCCCGCTCACTACTGACCAAGTCACGGAAACAATAAACCGAACGTTTTTAACCGAAACCGGAAAACAACTGGCTGAGAGAATCTTTATAAAGCATGAGTCAGTATAATTTAGGGTTAGGTTCGGCCATGCGACCTTTTGACCCTTCGACTCTTTAACTATTTAGGAAGAAGTGAGGGGGACCGGACTCAACGAAACAAAAAAATTTTATCCAGGCACAAATAGCTTCTATCAACATAAAAGGGAAACGTCATGAAAGTAAAACGAAAAATCATAGAAATTGACGAAGAGAAATGCGACGGCTGCGGCCAGTGCGTACCTTCCTGCGCTGAAGGAGCCATTCAAATTATTGACGGCAAGGCAAAACTTGTTTCCGAAAAATACTGCGATGGTTTGGGCGCGTGTCTGGGTACCTGTCCCAATGACGCGTTGAAAGTTTTGGAGCGGGACGTGGAAGAATTTGATGAGAAGGCCGTGGAAGAACATTTAAAAACCACAGAATCTCCGCAAGAGACCATGCCCTGCGGATGTCCTTCCGCGCAGATACGAACTTTTGCATCCCAGGCGGAAAAGCCTGAACCGGCAAGCGCCGCCAATCAAAAGACTGCCCTCACCCATTGGCCAATACAGGTCAGACTGGTGCCGCCCAAAGCTCCTTTTTTAAAAGGAGCGGATCTCTTAGTGGCCGCGGATTGCGCGCCCATCGCTTATCCCAACTTTCACGCTGATTTCCTTAAAGGAAAGGCGGTTATGGTGGGCTGTCCCAAGTTTGATGACGTTGAGGCGTATATTCAGAAGTTTACCGAAATCTTCAAAACCGCGGATGTGAAAAGCGTTACGGTGGTGGTGATGGAAGTACCCTGCTGTCAAGGTCTTCCGTTCATCGTCCAGAAAGGATTGGAACTGGCCGGCAAAAAAATTCCGTTTGAAAAAGTAATTATCAGCCCTCAGGGAAAGATTCTTAAAAAAGAAAATTTGGCCGCGTAAGGTGTGCCGCAAAGGCGGGATTTGTCGGTTTTCTGTTTGTGCTGGGGTTATCTGTCGTTACAAGCAAAAAGATAATTTATAATTTTATGTACGTTATATCTTAAAAAAGCTCTTTATCAATTATGTAGACCCTATGTTTTTTTTACAAAAAAACAACATGCCTATCGAGTCAACCCCGTTAGAAGGATTTCACACGGGATGAATCCACCGTGTGAAATCCTTCTAACGGGGTAAATGAGTTGGCTTTATAGAAACCGGCTTTAATGGTCATGAAAAAATATTTTGAATTTTGTTCATCAAGGAAATGTACCTTTTAAAGTATGCATGAGCAATCTCTAATATTACCTCAAAACTAGCGCCCTTATCTTCTTCAAGAATTTGGCGCAATTTTTTCGCATTAACAGCAAGAACTTTTGAATCCTTGACACAATAGGCCTGAGTAGAATATTTGGGTGAACCAAGTAAGGCACCAGCTCCGATCAAATCGTCTTTTTCAATTCTTATGAAGCTGACGCTAAAAGCCTCTTCTTTAGCGGGGAAACGAAGTGCCACCAAACCTTCCAAAAGGATATAGAGATTTCCCGCTTCTTGGTTTGGTTGAAATATAATATCACCTTTTTTAAACTTTTTTACTTCTGATATTTGGCTGATTTTATGAATTCCTTCCATGCTAAGAGATCTAAATAGTTCATGCCCTTTAAGTTCAGTAGAACCATTCATATAATCCCTCCTTTCAAAATAACCGAAAATAAATCGAAAAAATAATTCTTTACTCTCCTCTCAATTACCTTAATTTATATTATCCTTTTTTTTACTTATAAAGTCAAGGGGAATGTATACTTGTAACTTATCCCCCTCTCTTTTCCAAAAAGATCACCTTCAATTCCCCCTCTTTGCTAAAGAGGGGGTTAGGGGGAGTTCATTTATCTTCTGGATGATCCGTTCCCAAGTCCCATCAATATTATTTAGTATATCAAGGTTAGTGAACCGTAAGGTATATATACCGAGGGAACTCATGTATTGTTCTCTTTGCGCATCGTAAGTCTTGCCGTCCTCTAAAAAGTGTTGCCCACCGTCAACCTCAATGACCAGCTTTCGTTGAGGGCAATAGAAGTCAGCAATATATGCTCCAATTCCGTACTGGCGGAAAAATTTCAGCCCCTCTAAACGCTTTCTTCGCAGTTTTTTCCACAATGTCATTTCGGCCTCGGTCAGATTTTTCCTTAGCGCACGACGTCTTTCTTTGGTTTCTTTGCAGTTAAAAATTTTCATGAATTAGTTTTAACTCCCCCAGACCCCCTCTTTAATAAAGAGGGTGTTAAAACAGTAGCCTCTTATAATAAGAGGGGGTTAACCCTCTTGCACCAAAAGGTGGATAAAATGAGCGCGGTGCAAGCAAAGTCCCGCACAACGGAATTTGTTAAAACGATGCTTGTGTTGGTCTTCTATGCTGTTGCGGGCGAGAAAATTATTTTTTACCGATAATCAGAAAGACGGGGAATGTTCGTTCCCCTTTGCCGATGACATTTTTTACGACTGTCGCGGCGGTGATGTCGCGGACGTCTCCAAAACCGGTCTTTGCGAGAAGACTTTTTACGTAAGCACGGTCAAAACCGAAGTGAAACACGCCGGTATTATCGTTATGAAACGAGCCGTCTTCCTTGTCGAGATCAATGATACCGAGACATCCTCCGGAAAGCAGAAGATCATACAATGGTCTGAATAAAACACCAGGCTCGCGTAAATGATGCAAGGTCATACAGCTTACGACCAGGTGGAATTTTCCGTCCACTTTACCGTTCTGTTCAAAGTCCACAAGCTGGATACGGACATTTTGCAGCCCCTGGTTTTTTACCTTCTCTTTGATGACGTCGAGCATGCCCGGTGAACTGTCCACACCAGTAATGCTCTTTACGAATGGTTGCAATCTGAGCGTTACCAGGCCGGTACCGCACCCGTAGTCAAGCGCGTCCATGTCCCGCGTAGGTTTGATTTCCCTGATAATTGTCTCCGCCACATCATGGCTGAGCTTAACCCGAAGCGGGTTTTCATCCCACGTGATCGCCCTTTCGTCAAAAATCGTTTTTTTCTGATCCGTCATTATCCACCGCTTTATTCTGAGAATAAGGAAAGGGAACCGTTTTTTTTATAATCATTTTTTTCCCATGCACGCAATGCGACCGCTAACCGCTTATCTCTGCAAGTCGAATTTTAAAAAGAATCATCCTGAGCAAACGACCGGCAAACATACTTCACACCCATCCACATCAGCATACCCACAAACAGTAAGCGGAGCGGTCCTTCGGGAATCATATGCGCGAATGACCCTCCCAAAAATGTTCCGATGAGAATTCCCGGAATGATACCGGGGATCAGCTTCGCGTTGACATTACCCAATTTCCAGTGAGTAAAGGCGCCCACGCCGCTGGCAGGAACCATGGCAAGCAGAGAGCTTCCTTGCGCGGTGTGCTGAGTAAATCCTGCCAACAACACCATCGCCGGGACCATGATGCTCCCCCCGCCAACCCCCATCATGCCGGAGAGAAATCCGCTTGCTATACCGGTCGCCAGAAAAACCGCTATTGTTGTCCACCCCAGTACGGGTTGACCCAACTGCGGAAGATAGGGTTTCATCAGCAAAAGCAAGGATACAACAATCATAAAAACGCCAAATGACCGTTTTAATTTCCCCTCAGCAAGAGTATGAGCATAATGTGCGCCGGCGCGCGCCGTAAAAATGGCGGTAGTCGCGATCAAGAGGGCAGCAATAAGGTCTATTGACCCTTTCATCGCGTACGTGATAGCGCCGGATATCCCGGTAAAGACCAGCGCGACCAAACTGGTTCCATGCGCCTTGTGCTGTCCCATCTTGAGGATGCCGACCATCAGCGGTATCATAATGATGCCCCCGCCCAAACCCACCAGTCCTCCAAAAATTCCCGCGAGTAGTCCGATTAAAAAACTCATATATTGTTCTCAACTCCCCCTCTTTTCGAAATCCTTGTATGTTAGGGTAGATTCGACTATTCGACCTTTTGACCCTGCGACTTTTACTTCCCTTGAGAGAGTGGGCCAGGGGGAGTTCCAGTCTGTTTTCTGAATTACAGCCAAAATATTTTGATTGATGATATTAATAAGAGCACAAATATGACGACATAATGCCCCCTCACCTCAATCCTCTCCCCAAGGGGAGAGGAAATAATTAGAATTCCCCTCTTTGGGGGTAAGGGAATAATCAAAATTTCCCTCTCCCTTGAGGGAGAGGGTTAGGGTGAGGGTGAAATTGAAGCATACCCTGCAGCGCATTCTGTCAAATAGAATTGCAATCAATTTTGTGCTCCCATTAATAATTGAACGCTTGCTAATTGATGTAATATCCGGAAACTCTCCACTGTCCATCTTTTTCCTTCTGGGCGGTTATTGTCTCCATCGCATACGTTTTATTTTCAAATCCGGTTTTAAATTTAATCACCACGTACTCTCCATCCGGAGATCCCGGAAGGCTGGTGGTGTATTGGGCCGCGTCAAAAACTCGTTTTTTCATACTGCCTAACGGGCTTCTCACCCCCTGCAGTGTCTGTTTAAAAGAATCTTTGGGAACCACGTTTTTAAGATATTCGGATGCATACATCCAGCCTTTGTCATAATTATCATCATCAATGACTTTAAGCCACTGCACCGCGCCGGCAATCGCGAGCGCCTCGGGCGTGACTGGTAAAACATTCTGCTGTGACTCTGCCTCAGGCGTAGCTTGTGGAACATTCTGTTGTGACTCTTCAGCAGCAAACAAAACCAAAGGAAACAAAAAAACCATCACCAAAACCCTGTACCCTATCTTCATATTCCCTCCATGAAATAAAATTTACCGTTACAGGCATTCATACTAACTTACAAATTTACGGACGCCTCGCCTTTTCATCCAAACAAATCCACAATTCCATAGAACTCCATCTCAGCATAACGCAATGCGTCAGAGAATGAGGATGCGCCTTTCTGTATTGCATCGTCAATCTTTTCACTAAGCATCCTAAAAGCATGGATTCCAAACAATCTTACTAATTTGGCTGCTGCTGCTCGTGCAATAAGAGCATACTGATGGTTTGCCAGTTCAAGCAAGTAGTTGGCATCCTCGCTTGTTGCCGCGCCTATTGCTGAATAGGCAGCAACTCTTAGGTATAGGGCTCTGTTGCTTATGTCTTTTAACGGCAGTAAATCTTGAGCCTTCATTTGTTCTCTCTCACCTTGGTAGAAGTATTCTTTGAATTCCTTCTTTGTTATTACTTCTTTCAAAAAGGGTGGAATTCCAATGGCGTGACGCTGCATAGCTCTGCTCGCAGCTTTTCCCAATTCTGTATGATTCCAATAGTCAATTTGGTCTTTCTCTTTTGCAACTCGATCTAAGACAAGTTTCACATCGGAGGCATTTCCGAATCGAAGCAAAGCAAGTACTATCTCACGAGAGGAAGAAGTGAGGCGAATCTTCTTGAAACATTTTCTGACAAGCGGTAAAAAACAGGAAGCCATAATATTGTAGATTGTTGAAGAAAGAGCGGCTGTTTTGGCATTTAGAGAAGTTTTATTATATCGACTAGATTCACCGGCATTCCATTGTTGATATGTTTTAAGTAATTCATTAACAACATTCTTTGAAGGATTGCACCTTGGGGCTTTCAGAATGGTACTTACTTTTTCGTTCGATGCAGTTTTTAACCTATTGATTAATTGCCGCACGCCCCCTTGTTTCATAGATATCAAGCTCTGGGCAAGAAGTATCATTCGTTTGCGAGGTCTGAGATCACAAAATTTAATAAAGATTTTTTTCGCTTTTTCTGGGGATGTGGCTTCGACAAGTAACTTTAGCAATCTAAACTCTTTGATGGACTTATCTGATTCAATTGATATCTCTGGGACAGGAATTTCTGACCTCAAAACTATCTCATCATAAGCATCTTGAAGAGCAACGCTACTGCTGTTTCTTAGCAATTTGACCCAATCCCAGTTTCCTTGCCTGGATCTTTCAGTTATGCTTAACATGCAAGCTTCTCTGACTTCTTCACGTCTATGACGCAGCCCAAAAAGCAGTAGTTTTATGGGCAGAGTAAGGGCAGCCTCAACGATCAAGTTTGTTAGTTCCGCAGAGAGCTGATAACCACGGAATGCTTGATAGTCTTTTTCCGCAAGAGGCATTTCGCCAAGCTTCCGTCGAAGCAAAACGGCTGACGCCTTTGCATTAGCATCAATGTCTTCATTAGCTTCTTCTGCCCTTAGCCAACTAATCACTTTCTTAGCATCTAACTCGAGCAACCAAAAAAGACCAGGGCCACCATGAATCCAAGTAGACAAGAAAAGGTGTGACTCTTCTTCTGTTAGAATCAGCCTCTGCCTATGTTTGATCTGGTCAAGTAAAAATGGACACCCAGTTAAGCGACTTTTTGCAAAGTAAAATTACTTTCAAAAGTATTTGGGGTTTTGTATCCCAAAAACGAATGGAGACGGTGACTGTTATAA
>Ga0068714_10003131_pt1 | contig 20052 bp, 22 predicted proteins | sample MTBNYHSulfiMetaG_FD_62988 | JGI IMG/M metagenome (GOLD analysis project Ga0068714, IMG submission 62988) | Enrichment culture microbial communities from rom New York Harbor, USA that are MTBE-degrading - MTBE-NYH (New York Harbor Sulfidogenic)... | ecosystem: Environmental > Aquatic > Marine >... | reverse complement strand
GGGGGTACTTGGGGGGGGAGGTCAGGACCTCTTCAGGGTTAGACCCACTCCAGGAGGCGAAAATAAAAGCCTCTCTGAGAGGCGCTGAGGGCTTCGGGCCGGTATGCCTGGCCGGAGAGATGAGCTTGTGGCGTGGTGGGGTGGATGCTGGTCCGTGACTGGAGGAGTGATAAGTCAGGGCCACCAGCCGGCGGGAAGGCGGGAGAAGATAGCCGGCCAGGCCCCCCCCGGCCTTGACCCCCCAAGGCCTGATCCCCCCTGGCCATAGTTCGTGACCTGGTGCTGTTACAGTTATTACCGCGTGGCATTTTGTGCTTGTCAGACTATCTCTACCTTTTCATAATACTAAGGAGGTCATATGTTTATTATATTGGGGATATTTGTTGGGCTGGGCGTCATTGCCTGGCAGTTTTTAAATTTTTTAAAATGGGGCGAATGGCCTTCTCGGTCTATATGGGCAGCAGTTGTATATGTTTTGCCACCCGATGAGTTTAGGGACTGGTGGATCTACCATCCAGGATCTTGGGTAGGGCTTCACAAAGTTTTTACTTGGTTTTTAGATTTACCTTTATGGTTAGGCCCTATCCTGGTGGGGCTCCTTCTAGATTGGTGGATTACGTCTGCTCGTAAAAGGTCACAATCAGTGTCGGAATAAGAAAAAATGGGAGGCTAGTGTGGTCCCCTCGATTATGGGTTTGAGACGGCAACCCGTTCTTGCACGGGTTTTAGCCTTGTTGTTCTCCACTCTACTTTTATTGGGAACGGCCACAGGCTGTGGTGACGATGCTTCTGAGACGCGGTTGGGGGAAAAGCATGGCCTGCAAAAAAAGAGCCCGCCCTCAATTCCCGTATCATGGGACGGACCCTTCCACCCTGTAAAGCTGGACGCCATTATGGGTCTTTATCGTGTCCAACTCAGGGAAAAACCAGGGCAGGAATACGATCTTACTCCCTCTGAAGATATGGCCATTTTAATAGCTATTTCAGTCCATTTTGGAATACCAGTCTGGTTGAACATTTCAAAAAGTGGAATGATTTTAGGGGTAAGGGTGATAAAAAGGGGGGTCGGCCATTGGGTTGACGGCCGTTCTTTGCCCTGATATCCACTTCCAGGGTAAGTCTGGCCGGGGGTCTGCCCATGGCCTTATTTGGGCGACCCTTGCTTCGTCCTCGGCCTTCTCAAGGACCTTGTCCCCGGGCGCGTACTTCCTGTACCACCAGGCCAAACCGGCCCGGATCAGTTCAAGGTTTAGGGACTTTCCCGTCTCCTGGGAACTCACCACGGCCACCAGCCGGCCGTACCGGTCCATGTCCATGGGCTGGACCATGACCGTCTTCATGCCCACCAGATCGGCCGTGAACTGCTTGGCCCGTGTCCCCCAGGGCTGGCCACGCTCCGGGCAGTCGATGCCGTGGAGGCGGATTTTGATTTGTTGTTGGTCCCTCAAGACGGTGATGGTGTCGCCGTCTGAGATGTGAACGACCTTGGCCGGGAAGGTGGGGGTGGCTGTGGCTACGGACGGAGAGAGGAGAACGAACAGAGCGGCAAAGGACAGACGTTTAAGCATGGTAGGTGCCTCACATTACTTAAAAGAATTATTATCATGTTTAAGTAGATACATTTACAACGCTTGTTTACGCAATCCCTACAAGAGCCATCGTTAATAAAAATCAACTGGCGGCATTTCAAATTTTATAGTGACATTTTGAGATAAAACCGTATATACTTTGTAGTGCTGGGCTAAAAAGCAAAAGGGGGTTGATATGCGGCGAATTATTACAACGCTGGTTTGTTCCCTTTTTTATTGCTTCGCCGCCGTTACCTTGGTCAGTGCTGATTCCACTTCAGTCATTGGGTCCGCCACTAAGATTTCCCCTCAAGAAGTAATCGAATTCTGGACTCCGGAGAGGATGGCTCGGGCTGTGCCCCTTGACGGAAAGCTTAATCGGCAGATAGCTCCCAGTTTAAGGCGACAGTCTATTGAGGGACGCGGGGAGCCAGGGCATTTACCTCCTGGACCCGGTGAAGGTGAACTTCTTCCTTTTCCCCTCGACAATACGGAGATTGTAACCCGGGTGGGGGCCTGTCCGGCATCTGGTTATGAAAACTGGTTTGATGACCGAAACACGATCTATCCCAATTGCACCGTGGGAAGGATCTTCTTTATGACGGCAGAGGGTGAGTTTTGCTGTTCTGGTAGCGTGATCCAACCCAACATTGTCTTGACCGCAGGGCATTGTGTGTACGATGCGGGTGGGTGGAGCTGGAATGTCATTTTTGTACCCGGTTATTATTATGGCGCTGAGCCATATGGTTCCTGGGCGGCTAATTATGCGGCAACAAGCACTGCCTGGATAGATAATGGTGATTTCTCCCGAGATATTGGAATGCTAAGAATTGAGCCTCAATGGGGGCATAACATTGGTGATTATACGTCCTGGCTTGGGGCAGCGTGGGGTGGAGATCGGGTTTCAGTTTGGCACCAGTTTGGCTATCCATCCGCGCCCCCTTTTAATGGGGAGTTACTCAGGCTGGGAATGTCGAGGTATGGCTATGAAGATAATACTGGGGAATCCACCCTAATCGCAGTAGGCAGTGATATGACTCAGGGGGCTAGTGGTGGACCATGGACGCTTGCCAGCATACCTCCTACGTGGGAACCTGGTTTCTACGTAAACGGGCTAAATTCCTGTAAGCCTTTAGATTGCCAATATACAATGTGTACCCCCTATTTTGACGATTGGTTCAAGAACCTGCTTGATTACATCCTTAACGTTCCTTGAGCAAAGGCCCTCGGCTGGCGTGGAACGAATCGGGATTCTTTCTACTCTACCAACCCAACCAACTCCCCCTCATTGGCCGGGGAGTTGACCCTCTGCGAAACTTCGAACCGTTCCATCCGGTTGGGCGGGTATGGTCTGAGGATCTCCCCCAACTCGTCCGGGTCAGTCAGGCCATAGTCAAGCCAGGGTTCCTCATTTTCTTGGCTAAGAATCACCGGCATCCGGTCATGAACCTCTGCAACTAGCTCGTTAGAATCGGTCGTGATGATCGTGTAGGACTCCAACCAGGTTTCATCCGGGGCTCTCCATGAGGTCCATAGGCCGGCCATGGCGAAAGGCTTACCGCCCTTGAGGATGTAGCGTAAGGGCGTCTTGACCTTCTTGTCCGGGGATTTGGCCCATTCATAGAACCCATCGGCCAAGACAAGGCACCGCCGCTTTCTCAGCAGTCCCTTGAAGCTGGGTTTGGAGTTCAGAGTCTCGGCCCGGGCGTTGATCATCCGGTAACCGATCTTTTCCTCTTTGGCCCAATGGGGTATCAGGCCCCAGCGCATGAGTTTAAGCTTCCGGGTATCCCCGCCGACCACCACAGGGGCGTTCTGGCCGGGCGCTATGTTGTACCGGGGCTGAAGCTCAATGTCAGAGGAACCAAACCCGAACCGCTCCTGAACCTCTATCCGTTTCCTGCCCTGGCTATACCGGCCACACATTTGGCACCCCCTCAGACAGTATAGCCCCTGGGCAAGGAGGGAGCCTTACTCTCATTTGAAAAAATATTCAGTATATGAATATTTTATCGCATAATTCCTCCTCCATTGTCCCCCATCCTACCCCAAGTCCCTTCTTGGCCCATGAAACAGGCGTTTTAGACATGATGAACTTTGTTAGGTTATCTTGACTTTCCCCGGCTTTCTGCGTATTCTGTGACAAGCATGGCCGGGCAGTATCCGGCCCTTTGGGTTGACTTGGACATGGTCGGCAACCGGTATTAGGCCGATCCAGTGGAACCCAAGGCAACGGAGGCTTAAGGGAGGAATGATGTCAGCGGAGGCGATAGAAAAAAGGCGGACAGGCTACCTCTATCGTAAACGCCACGGCAGGCCCAAGGCTGAGCCGGTTGACACCCGCTTCATACCTTCCAACCCCGACGACATGCTAACCTTGGTAGAGGCGGCGGCCCTCCTGAGACATTCCGTCTACCGCGTCAGGAAGTGGGCGGTGGATGGATACACACCCCAGGGGCGACCCTTCCCGGCTCATAAAGTCGAAACAAAGTGGCTGATTCAGAGGAAGTATGTTGACGCCTTGCTCGGCGGTGATGATCCCACCGGGATGAGTCCGACTTTTAATTGATGGCCTCAACCGTTCAGTTCCCAACTAGAAGTGATCGGAAGGGCCTGAATACTTCTACACCCCTTAAAGCAATACGGGCCATGTGCCTGGAGTGCGTCTGCTACCAGGCCCAAGAGGTGACCGACTGCACCGGGACCGACTGCCCTTTATTCCCGTTCAGGATGGGCAAGGTTCCCCGGGGCGCGGGGTCCCGCCTCAAGGCCATCAGAAAACATTGCCTGGATTGTATGAACGGGTCCGCCCCGATGGTCAGGGAATGCACTTCCGATCCCCAGCTTTCGATAGGTGAGCTTGGTTGCCCGGTTTATGAGTATCGGTTCGGGAAGAACCCGAGGCGGGCCGGAATAGGGGGGCAGGGAGCAGCTCGAAATTTTCTATTTGGTGGCCGTGAGCCCGTGTTTCAAGCCCCAGGATCGACGATCTCCCCTTGACATATACCCAAACAAGGGTCCACGCTGAAACCGTCCGTAGATTGGGTCCGTTAATTTAAAATAAACAACAAAAAATTTTTATTAGCCTAGTTATTTGATACATTTGATAGGTGATTTACAGGCCAATCGCCTTGTAGGCAGAAAAATCGTTTAAGGATAGATAAAAATGGGTGATCCAAGACAATGGGCCTTCATTGCTGATATGAACCATACCGGCTCAATCACTATAAGTGATGTCTGGTTATGGTTTAAATGGCTATATTTTTATCCAGGAGATTATATTATAAATTTACTTATTGGTACTGACATGGGGAGATTTTTAGAAGTTTCCTATTATAGCTACGGTGGTATTCTATCTGGTATCATTTCTTTCATTATTTGGATCATTGTGCTTGGAATTATAGGGTTAATGTCAAACTAGTAATAAGGGCCAACCCCCGTCACTGCCGAGGATCTCCATCGTTTTATCCTAATTGGCAAGGAGCAGCTCAAGGCCCACAAGGCCAAGATCCGCGCCATTGAGAAAGTGGGCGAAGCGGGAGCTGCCAGGGAAGCCGCCCTGGCCGACACCCAGGACGTGGCCGACGTGCTTCTGGAGGCCGAGCGGAGGTTGGGGGAGGTGCTGGCGGCCATCGAACCCAAATACGACATGCCTTCCACAACAGGAAGGCATGTGCCCAATCGGGCAAAGACTCTTCCCGAAGGTATTTCTTGGAAGCAGTCCCACGAGGCCCAAGTTCTGGCCCGCAACCCTGAAGTCATTGAGAGGGTGAAGGATAAGGCGCGGGGGGCCGACACAACGCATATTGGGAGGTGCTGTCTGCTCCGAGTCATTTCAAAATGAAATTATTTTAGGCAGTACCTGCTTAGTGGAGAATGGCGGGGAGGGTTTTGGGGCTTCCAATAGACCTGGTATTTAAACCGCTCGGACCCGCCGGCCAACCCCGGTTTTTTTATTTTGGTCAGCATTTGGTCAGCACTTTTTAGGTGGCGAGCTGGCCCAATGTGCTTTAAGCTATAGCCCATACCTAAACCATTTTGGGAGCAATTATGGTCACTTCCGACAAACCCGTCGTCCTGGAGATCTTCTCCGACTACGTCTGACCCTGGTGCTACCTCGTCACCGGGCGTGTCGAAAAGCTAAGATCCAACTTCCCCCTGGAGATTCACTGGCTGGCCTTCCCCCTCCATCCCGAGACCCCGGAGGAGGGCCGGACCCTGGAGGACCTTTTTGCCGGGAGGCCGGTCAGCATCCCGGAGATCCTGGCCCAGCTTACGGCCGTGGCCGAGAAGGAGGGGCTGCCCTTCTCCCCCGACCGGACCCACACCTACAACAGCCGCCTGGCCCAGGAGCTGGGCAAGTGGGCCGAGGAGATGGGCTTAGGGGAGGAGTTCCACCAGGCCGTGTTCAGGGCTTACTTTGTCGACCGGCTCAACATCGCCAAGGAGGAGATCCTGGTGGCCACGGCCGAGAAGGTGGGCCTGCCCGGCGGCGAGGCCCGGGAGGTGCTCAGGGAACGGGCCTACGCCCTGGTGGTGGAGGAGGACTGGCGCTACGCCCGGGAGAAGCAGATCGTGGCCGTCCCCACCTTTGTCGCCGGGGGACGGACCGTGGTCGGGGCCCAGCCCTACGAGACCCTGGCCCAGCTGGTCCGGAGCGCGGCCGGGGGGAGCAAGGGGAGCGGCGAGATCAGGCTTATTTGATCCAGATCTCGTTGACGTCCCAGATCGTCCCTCCGCTGTCGGTCCTCTCCCCGGCCAGGATGATCTTGTCTCCGCTGTCGGAGAGCCGGCCGAAGGTCACGGTCAGGGTCTGCTCATCCTCTCGGGTCAAGGTCCCGCTTAGGCTGCCGTCGCTGGCCACGTTGAACCGGGCCGACTCCACCCCCAGCTCCGGGTTCCTGGCCGCCGGGTAGGTCAGGGTCCCGGAGGAGAGACCGCCCTGGCTGTTGAAGGTCAGGACCCCGTTGTAGGTCTGGGACCGGTTGCCGTTGAAGATCTCGATCCCCAGGACGTACCAGGTCCCGGCCAGCCGGTCCGAGGAGTCGAGGCCGCCGTCCTGGGCCAGGACCGGCCCGGAGAACAGGGCCGCCAGGATCATGACCACCGGGATCAGGCTCAAACCTTTCGCTCTCATGACTGCCTCCAAGGTTCCTCCTAGGGTCTTCCGCCTTGACATGGTAGCATAGACCTCTTTCCCGCCCAAGCCGGGCCGTCCCGGGCCGCCTTGACGCTGGCCCGGGTGGTGCTTACCTTGCTTCTCAAGTGAAACCCGGATTTTATGCCCGCGTATCGCGGTGGAGGAAATATGCGTCTTGATAAAATGACCCACAAGGCCCAGGAAGCGGTCCAGGAGGCCCTCAACCAGGCCGAGGCCCGGGGCAACCCCCAGGTGGAGCCGCTTCATCTGCTCAAGGCCCTCCTCTCCCAGCCCGAGGGGCTGGTCAAGTCCATTCTCAGGAAGATGGGCCTCCATCTGGACGGGTTTCTGGCCCGGCTGGACCACGCCCTTGACGATCTGCCCCAGGTCTCGGGCGGCGGCCAGACCACCCTCAGCCAGGACCTGAGCACCGTCGACAAGACCGCGGCCAAGACGGCCAAGGACATGCACGACGAGTACGTTTCGGTGGAGCACCTCCTCCTGGCCCTGGCCGTGGTGGAGTCCGGGGCCAAGCGGCTTCTGGCCGCCGAGGGGGTCACCCCCGAGGCCATCCTCAGGGCCATGCAGGACCTGAGGGGCGCCCAGCGGGTGACCGACCAGGACCCGGAGGACAAGTTCCAGGCCCTGGACCGCTACACCCGCGACCTGACCGACCAGGCCCGCTCCGACAAGCTCGATCCGGTCATCGGCCGGGACGACGAGATCAGGCGGACCATCCAGGTCCTCTCCCGCCGGACCAAGAACAACCCGGTCCTCATCGGCGAGCCGGGGGTGGGCAAGACGGCCATCGTCGAGGGGCTGGCCCGCCGGATCGTGGCCGGCGACGTGCCGGAGAGCCTCAAGGGCAGGCGGCTCCTGGCCCTGGACATGGGCTCCCTGATCGCCGGGGCCAAGTACCGGGGCGAGTTCGAGGACCGTCTCAAGGCCGTCCTCAAGGAGATCGAGCAGGCCGAGGGCAAGGTCATCCTCTTCATCGACGAGATGCACACCATGGTCGGGGCCGGGGCGGCCGAAGGGGCCGTGGACGCCTCCAACATGCTCAAGCCCGCCCTGGCCCGGGGAGAGCTGCGCTGCATCGGGGCCACCACCCTCAACGAGTACCGGAAGCACGTGGAGAAGGACGCCGCCCTGGAGCGACGCTTCCAGCCGGTCTACGTGGCCGAGCCCAGCGTGGAGGACACCATCGCCATCCTCAGGGGCCTCAAGGAGCGCTACGAGACCCACCACGGGGTCCGGATCCAGGACGGGGCCATCGTGGCCGCGGCCACCCTTTCCGACCGCTACATCGCCGACCGTTTCCTGCCCGACAAGGCGGTGGACCTGATCGACGAGGCCTCGGCCAAGCTCCGGACCGAGATCGACTCCCTGCCCTCGGAGATAGACGAGAAGGAGCGGCGGAGGATCAAGCTGGCCATCGAGCAGCAGGCCCTGGTCAAGGAGGAGGACCAGGCCTCCAAGGAGCGGTTGGCCAAGATCGAGGCCGAGCTCTCGGACCTGACCGCCGAGGTGGAGACCCTCAAAAAGCAGTGGGGACGGGAGAAGGAGCTCATCAAGGCCGTCTCCGAGGCCACCAAAAGGATCGAGGAGATCAAGCTGGAGGCCGAGAGGGCCGAGCGGGAGGGTGACTACGCCAAGGCCGGCGAGCTCCGCTACGGGGTCCTCAACCAGGTCAGGCAGGAGGCCGCCAGGCACCGGAGGGAGCTGGAGGAGCTCCATGAGAAAAGCGGCGGCGGGCTCCTCTCTGAAGAAGTTACCGAGGAGGACGTGGCCGAGATCGTGGCCAAGTGGACCGGGATCCCCGTCTCCAGGATGATGGAGACCGAGCGGGACAAGCTGGTCCACATGGAGGACCGCCTGGGCCGGCGGGTGGTGGGCCAGGAGGAGGCCATCACGGCCGTCTCCGACGCGGTCCGCCGCTCCCGCTCCGGCCTGGCCGATCCCAACCGGCCCATGGGCTCCTTCATCTTCCTCGGCCCCACCGGGGTGGGCAAGACCGAGCTCTGCCGGGCCCTGGCCGAGTTCATGTTCGACAACGAGCAGGCCATGGTCAGGCTGGACATGTCCGAGTACATGGAGAAGCACTCCGTGGCCCGGATGATCGGGGCCCCTCCGGGCTACGTGGGCTACGAGGAGGGCGGCCAGCTCACCGAGGCGGTCCGCCGGCGGCCCTACTCGGTCATCCTTCTGGATGAGATCGAGAAGGCCCATCCCGAGGTCTTCAACGTCCTCCTCCAGATGCTCGACGACGGACGGATGACCGACGGCCACGGGCGGACGGTGGACTTCAAGAACACCATCGTCATCATGACCTCCAACATCGGCTCCCAGTACATCATGGACCTCAAGGGCGAGGAGGACCGGGAGCGGATGGTCTCTTTGGTCACCGAGGCGCTCCGGTCCAGCTTCAAGCCCGAGTTCCTCAACCGGGTCGACGAGATCATCATCTTCCACAGCCTCTCCAGGGACCACCTGGCCCGGATCGTGGAGCTCCAGCTTAACTACCTCAGGCAAAGGCTGGCCCAGCGGAAGATGGAGCTTGACTTGAGCCCGGAGGCCACCAAACGGCTGGCCGACGAGGGCTACGACCCGGTCTACGGGGCCCGGCCCCTGAAGCGGACCATCCAGAGCCGGCTCCAGAACCCCCTGGCCATCCAGATCCTGGAGGGTCACTTCGAGGATGGGGACCGGATAAAGGTGGAGCTCAACGGCGACGGCGACTTCCACTTCACCAAGGAGGCCGGGGCCGGGCTCAAGCAGGGTCGGGAGGAGACCCCGGCCGGGGCGGCCTAACAAGGAGCCCAGGTATGAGCGGCAGCCCGGACAGCGACTTTCCCATGGCCCGGGAGGGGTCCAAGCGCCACCCCTGCCCGGACTGCCGGATGTGCCAGGGTTGCTCCGAGACCAGGTGCCATGTCTGCCGGGGCTTGGGGCCGCCGGAGGAGCACCTGTCCATAGCCGAGCAGATCGCCCTCTACGAGAGAATAAACGCTGAGGAAAGAGAAGGTTAACCCGTCCGGGAGAGACCCTCGGAGCCGGCCCGAGCAGGCCGGCCTTGGTTGACAATAGTTCGGGCCTGTGATACTTAGGTTTGCCCGTGCGGATGGGCCGTTAACTCAGATGGTAGAGTATCTGCCTTTTAAGCAGAGAGTCGCGTGTTCGATCCACGCACGGCCCACCAGAGTAGATATTAGAGCCCGCTCTAGGGCCTGCGTCCCCATCGTCTAGCCCGGTCCAGGACATCGGCCTTTCACGCCGAAAACACGGGTTCAAATCCCGTTGGGGACGCCAAGTAAAATCAAAGGCTTGGGCCATTTGGCTCAAGCCTTTAATTTTGGCCGGGGTAAATCTTGGGGTAAAAGGGTTCTGAAAAGAGATGAATCAGGATGGGCAAGGTCCGAGGGGGCTTGGTATTCGAGGTGGTCTTCCTGGCCGTCATTTTGGAGGCTGCGGCTGTCACTTCCGGCGAGCTTAATATTTCCGTAACCTATCTTAATCATTATAATTTACGAGGCCCATATTTACATTCTAAGGCCAAATCTCGGACTTACCCTACTCTTCCTATTCGATTTTCCGGGATAAGCGGCTATATGGAATCCCGGGAGGGCGTTTTAGGTGAGACCAAATACTCGTCTCCTTTAGGTATGGCTCAAACAACCATGGCCGCCTCCTGGACCAAGGCGGTTGGGCATTCCTACCCCTTCCCGGGCAATCCATGAGCAAGTCCTGCGTTGGGGCCGGAGAAAAATGGACACTTCCAATCACAGTGACCCTGGAGAAGTCAGCGTTCCAAGAGGCCCCGGGGAGAGTGTTGACCTAATAATATTTCAGAGGTTATACTCGGCATCCTGATGATCCTGATTCACCACGCCCTCTGGGTGGGAGGCATTCCACATGCAGTATCCTGTTGACGTTTGTTGATGTTTGTGTAAACTTACCATGGGAGCGGCGAAAACGATATTCGATCGCAGGAAAGGGGATAAATATCATATCGCTGCCATAACCAAACCTGACGGAAGTTGTCCCGCTGAAGAGTTTCTTGAGTCTCTGGGCGATAAGGTTACAGCCCATATTTTGGCGTGGTTGAATTATCTACGAGAGAATGGAAGTATCCCGAATCCCAAGAAATTCAAGAAGCTTATAGACACAGGTGGTTTATGGGAAATAAAGCATGAAGGGACTAAGGCCAGGATATTGTGCTTCTTTTGTGGTGATGTCCTGGTATTAACGCACGGTTTTATTAAAAAGTCCCGTAGGGCGCCAAAACCAGAGATAAAACGGGCCGAAAGAATAAAACGAGATTATGAGGAAGGAATTTAAAATGGGGTACATTGATAAATTACTGAAAGAGCCCCAAAATCGTCAGTTGCTAGCTCAAGAAGTCTTTGTGGTAGAAATAGTTGCTAAAATATGTGAATACATGGAAAGGCATAACATTAGCCGGACTGAACTAGCACGCCGGATGGGAAAAAACCGAAGCTTTATAACTCAGATCCTATCAGGCGAGCGAAACTTCCAGATTAATACATTGGCCGGTATTATTTACTCTCTGGGGGCCGGCTTCAAGGTTTCTATATATCCCCAAGGAGCGGCTTATCCATTTGACGATCAAGATAAATGGCTGACCGGGGAGCAACTCTCTGATCCTGGCCGGGTCGTTCCGCCCGGGAGATCTAATAGGAGAAATGTAATAAGCATTAATGAATACAAGCAGGCTGCGTAGCATGAACGGGCGAAAGTCTTGACGAACGAAGTATCAAAAATATCAGATAAAAAAGGAGTTAGGGTGGACCAGGAGCGGTTAAAAGCTGCTCATAGGGTTGGGAAAAGAGCTCAATTGATTGATTTGGTTGTTCTTGAGAGCTTCAGTATGCGAACTCAAGAGCAAGGTGATATGGAGCAACTAATCCGCCAGTACCGTTTAATTGTCGACACGGTGGAAACCAAGCCAGTCAGTGATACATTCTGGGCCGAAATTAATACCGGGGTTCGCTTCGTCGAATTAGACGAGAACGAAGATGTCAAGAATGTCGCTGTAGAATTTGGAGCAAAGTTCCAACTTGCATACAAAATTAGCAACAGACGTGATATAACAAAAGAAGATATTAATCATTTCTGCAAACTAAATGCAGTTCACCACACTTGGCCATTTTGGCGAGAGTTGGTTCATAGCATGGCAGGCCGCATGGGTTATTCAAATATTTTGTTGCCTCTCAGGGCCCCTCTTCATGAGCCAGCCGGTAAGCCCTCCAGTTCAGAAGAATCCAAGCCAAAAAATTAGGCCTCTATTGAAATGAATCATTCAGTTGTCGTGTACTTGATCGGCACCTCGACCAGCTCCAACCCCCACTCCTCGTAGAGAGTTTTCAACTGGTCCACGTCATCAGCGACCGGCTCACTTTTCTCATTCCGGCTTAGGCTGTCAGCGCAGTTGAGAGCCAACCAATCCCAGAAGCGCTTCTCCCGCTTGTAGGCCTCGCCTACGGAGACATCGGGAGGTTCCCCGCGGTTCACCTCCAAGAGGCCTTCCCAGGTCTCCCTGGGGATCTTGACATAGTATCCCTCCGGCCGGGGGCCTTCACCCTCAAAGCGGAGGACCATGTCCTCGGGGAGGTTCTGGTGAGGGTTGGCGAGGAGGATCATGGGGGCTCCGCTGTAATTTAGGTTTTACTCCGGTAACTCCAAAGGATTGCTGATGAAATCAAGGAACTCAATCCCAAGTCTACTGTTTAGGGCTTCTATGATATCTCGATCTAAAATACCGTCACCTAATCCGGCCGGCTTAATCAATCTCTTTTCGATCAAATCTTGCCAAATATGATCCACCAGAAACCCCTCTTGTGCCAGTTCTGGAAAAGCGAGCCTGACTAAATCCAGGCGGATTTTAAGGCCAGAAGTTTTTAAGGGAAGGTTATTTTTCTGGAACCAACTTTTGGGGTCCCTGAAAAGTTTTAAGATCTTGATATGCCATTCCGTCAGCGTATCCACTAAGTTTAGAAAAATGGTCTGGAGGGACTCTTCGGGTGGATTTGGAAGGGCAGAGTTTAATGCCGCATTTCTTAGGGCTTCTAATTTCTCTTTCTGGTGAGTACGAAGCGCAATTCTTGCAGCCTGCAGGGTAATCGAAATGAATTGTTCATTGTCTCTAAGTTCCTCTATGTCAATAGCACCTCGCTTTTCTAGATCTTCTAACCCTAGTCCTATTTCCTCCATATACTGACGCGTTCTTTTCTCCAGGGAAGAGGGAATTATGTCTTCAAAAAGTGCCGCAGCTAAACCACCGACATACGGAATCGCAGCGAGAGCACCTTTAACATAATGGTTTCTATTATCCTTCTTGTCCGGCTTGGGGGGATCATATTTGGCCATCATTGGTTCCTCATTGCAATTAGCGCACTCTGGGGATGGGCGTCAATCTATACCTTTTAAAGAGACCTCCTAACACCATCTCTGATCAGAATGACCTCCTAAATAATCTACCTCCTTTCCGTTTACCAAGGAAGTTCCTTTTACCCTCCTCCAGCCTCCCCCTTGGCGGGCTATATTAACCTGGGAGGCACCAATGTGCGGCCGCTACACCCAGGGCAGGAAAAAGGTAGACCTCGAAGACCGGTTCGGGTTCGTTCCTTCCGAGATCGAGCTCAAACTGCGGTTCAACATCGCCCCTGGCCAAACAGCCCCTGTGGTGGTCGGTGCGGACCTCCGCGAGCTCAAGCTCATGCGCTGGGGCCTGATCCCTCATTGGGCCAGGGAGGAGAAGATCGGCTACCGGATGATCAACGCCCGGGCCGAGACTCTGAACTCCAAGCCCAGCTTCAAAGGGCTCCTGAGAAAGCGGCGGTGCCTGGTCCTGGCGGATGGGTTCTACGAGTGGGCCAAGTCCGCGGACAAGAAGGTCAAGACGCCCCTACGCTACATCGTCAAGGGTGGTGAGCCGTTCGCCATGGCCGGCCTTTGGACTTCCTGGAAGGCTCCTGATGATTCCTGGCTAGAATCCTACACGATCCATCACCACCGGCTCCAACGACCTGGTAGCCGAGGTCCATGACCGCATGCCGGTGATTCTGGCAGATGAGAAGGAGGGGGCCTGGCTGGATCCAGGGCTAACCGATCCGGCGGAGCTGGCCGAGTTGCTCAAACCATACCCGCAGAACCTGATGAAAGGCTACGAGGTTTCGCTGAGGGTCAACTCCCCAGCCAATGAGGGGGAGGAGCTTATTCGGCCTTTGAACGGGTAAGAGCTAACTCCATACTACCCAAGGCAAAGTCGGCCAATTATGGTCGGAGATGACAAGTTCACTTTTCTTTGGCATTCCTATGATCTCGTGTTACTGAATTGATTTTAGTTCAGGTTAATGGTGGAATATAAAGGTTGACTGGAACGGAACGAATTAGATATCCTAATTCAAGGTCGCCCAGCATTTATGCTGCCTAAGGGGACTTAACGATTGAATTTTTAAACCGCTTCTTAATCCCTGATGGGTTAGGAAAGCAAATGATACCGTTAGGTTCTTTTAATGAAGCCACCTTCAAGAATTATGCAAGTATGTTTGATTGGCAACAATTACGGTAAAGCTTAGTGCAAAATATGATTTTAATCCTTTATTTTTTTGGCATGTATGGGACGGGGATTCTTTTTATTTGAGGGGTCAAAGGGTACGTATTACGAATTCTGTAAATTTCTATATATTTGAGGAAAAACAATGATTATTCGTCGTCTCAGAATGAAGAACTTTCGGAGTGTTGCGAGCGGAGAAATTCTCTTTCCCGGTCATACTGCGGTAATCGGTGGAAATAGTGTCGGAAAATCGACGATGTGTGAAGCATTGGATTTATGTCTTGGTCCAGATCGTTTATCACGTTCCAATCCTATTAACGAACATGATTTTCATCAACGGCGATACATTAGCTCCGATAACACACCAATCACGATTGAACTAGAAGTAGTTCTGACAGACCTAACGGCTGATCTTGAAACAAAATTCAGAGCACACCGTGAGTATTGGAACACTGAAACCAATTCCTTGCTGGATGAGAATGCAGAGCCTGAAGATACGGAACCTGATAACGTTATTCCTGCCCTTAGAATAAAATTTGAGGGTCTTTATGACAAAGAAGAGGACGAGTTTACGGCGAAAACATTTTTTGCAAGTCCTCCACCTGAAGATGATGAAATAAAAGCGAGAGTAACTCGTCCTGCAAAACGCAGTTTCGGTTTTATCTATTTGCGTGCTCTGCGCACTGGATCACGTGCGCTCAGTCTCGAACGTGGCTCGCTACTAGATATTATTCTCCGTCTCAAAGATGATAATCGCTCAGCTATGTGGGAACAGACTTTAAATGCTCTTGAAGGTCTTGATCCACCGATCGACAGTATTCCGCAGCTCAAAGACGTGCTTGATGAGATTGATGGCAGGGTTCGCCGTTTTGTTAACATGTCAGAGGATGATCGAGCATTTCAGCTATACCCATCATCTCTAACCCGTGATGATTTGCGTAAATCCATTACCTTATTCGGGACTTCCGCCCTGTCAAACGCGCATGTTCCATACTGGCGTTTAGGATCAGGTGTGATTAATGCGCTTGTTTTCTCACTGCTCACATTTATCGCTGAACTAAAAGTAAATGTGATATTCGCAATGGAAGAACCGGAGATAGCAATACCTCCGCACACGCAAAGGAGAATTGTCCAATTTCTGCAAAAGAATATGAATCAATCAATTCTGACTACACATTCGCCCTTTGTTCTCGAACAGTTTAGTCCTGAGAACGTTGTATTGCTGGAACGTGATAGAAACGGTTCACTTGGAGGCCGCCAGATTGAAGTTACCGGCATCAAGGGTAAAACATATCGAGGCAATTTACGGCGTATTCTTGCGGAGTCAATGCTCGGTAACGGTGTCATTTGTGTTGAGGGAGTGTCTGATGCAGAAGTGTTGTATGCGGCTTCAAATGTCTTGGAGAGTTACGATGATGAATTATCATACACGCCTTTGGATTTGTCGGGTGTAACTGTAGTCCATTGTGAAGGAGATGGAGGCATCCTTCGGTATGGACAGTTTTTCAAAGGCCTCGGATTGAAAACATATGCCTTCTATGATCTTCAAAAAAATGCGGCAATCAAAAATGATATTGAGGCCCTTTTTGACGGCGCATGGGAGCTTGAACATACTGGTATAGAGTATCTCTTGGCCGAAGAAACAAATATTGATGCCGTTCGCCGTTTTTTAGGGGAAGTCAGTAATTGGGAAGATTACCCGTCCAACAGAAAAAGACCGGAACTCTACGACTATGATGAAGATCTCGACGACGATGGTACACGAGCCGTTATCAAACGGGTTTTAAAGCAGCGAAAAGGATCAGGATACCCCGAAAAATTAGTGGAGATGTGTAGCGACCAAGACTTGCCGGAAATCATCAGCTCCGCACTTGATACCATTAGTGAAGACCTACCAAATGTCCTGGTGGGAGACGATACTGACGGCAGCGATGAAACCACCGAAGACGTGGATGATGATGCATGAGTGAATGCTGTATTGAAGATAGTTTCAACATTTGTGAAAAGCGATGTGCCATCCTGGAAGGCGATGGGCATATGTTGGTTATTGGCGGTCCTGGCTCTGGAAAAACAACTATAGCATTACTTAAAGCAAGGCGTTACGTATTAGAAAGCTTGACAGCGGAGCAAAGCGTTCTATTTCTTAGTTTTTCGAATGCAGCAATCCGTAGGATTATGGAGAGTGCAGGTGGCATATTGACATCAGAAATTGCCAAGCGTGTTGATATTAAAACCTATCATTCCTTTGCGTGGGAGGTCTTGAAATCTCACGGATATCTGACATCAAAAAAAAGACGACTAAGTATTGTTTCAGCACAAGATGCCGCCGTAAGAGAGGCGGGCTTGAATAAAGACTTATGGCTTGCTGAGCAGGAGCGAATGTATATTGAGGATGGATTAGTGACGTATGACCAGTTTGCCCCTCGTGCTGCTGAAATTTTAAATCGATCAGATGCGGCGAAAGCCTGTTTTAACACAGCCTATCCCTTAATCCTTGTGGACGAATTCCAAGATACTGATGAAGCTCAATGGTCTCTTGTCCGGGCATTGAGTTCAGGATCAACCGTCATAGCACTTGGTGACAGGGAACAGCGAATATATGAATGGCGCGACGGTGTTTCGGAGAAACGTTTGTCTGAGTTTGGCGATGAATTGAATGCCCCAGTATTTGACTTTCAGAATGAAAACAATCGCAGTCCCGCGACTGGTATTGTTGGATATGCCCGATCTCTCTTGTCGCCTGATGTTGTGCAAGAACTTCCAGATGATATCGAAAGAAGAGCGTTTCACCCCGGTATGTTCTCTGTTGAAGTCAGGCTTTGTGTTATCAGAACATGGAATGAAACCAAAAAAAGAACAAAGAAAACAGAAAAAAATGATATCAAAATTGCGGTTGCGGCACGTAGCAAACAGATGGTGAGAAAAATATCTGATGTGCTAGCAAATCCTATAATGATTAAAAATAGAGAACACAAACCAATTCCTCATGATGTCTTGTTTGATCAAATGCAAATCGTTTTAGCAGCACGTGTTATCGCAAATGTTATGGGAAGTTCTCATCTCTCATTAGACCATCGTATATCGCAATGCCTTTGTAGAATAGCCGATATGTTACGTGCGGCCAACAACGCCACAAATATTAAAAAATCTGACACGTTACAAAACTGGGCGCAAAAATGTGATGATGGTAAGCGTCCTAAGACCAAGTGTGTTAAGGCGCTCGTCGGGGTTATTGAAGCACTCGAGAATGATGGATTTATAGGCTCTCCGACCAAAGACTGGCTAATGGTGCGAAAGGCATTTGAAAGGGCGGACGTTGAGCACTTGACGAAGACGGCTGAGTTTGCTCGTTACTTGCGACTGCTTCGGCGCGGCTCGTTGATAGAAGAAGAGCTGACAAGTTTATGGCGGACCAGTGGTAATTATGTAGGAGCTGAGGAAGCTTTAGATCGAGCTATTCTGCGAGATCAGTTACTCGATTCCCGTAAAGAGTCAGCGAGCATTTCAGTCATGAACATGCACCAATTGAAAGGCCGAGAGTATGATGGAGTGTTGCTTGTTGAAGACCAATATCAGAACTTTAGGGGACGGGATGCGAAACCGCCTTACATGGATACCCGGCGCTTGTTACAGGTTTCTTTAACACGGGCCAAGCATTACGCATTGGTTCTGTCAGCAACGGAAAATGCGACTTTGGATGTGATCTTTGATAATTGAGGTTCGAATACTTTTATCAAGGATTTTAGTGCACTATTTTTATAGTGTAAGATTTCCTTTTCTTCCAAGTCGGCTTTTTGTGTCCGCTCTTGGCCGTAAGCTGCTATAGGATGTTAGATGATATTGAATAAAAAAACAAATAACATGGCAAATTAACTCGGATGCGAATTCCGCTGCGCTCCATTTGCACCGGTTATTTGCAGCGTACAACAATTATTATTATCCTAATCAAGAGTCTGCCAGAGCGGATTGGGCGGGGTATCGAGGTCACACTTAAGTACTCGCCCAGAGGCGTGGAAGGATGCTCCTGACGACCATGAGGAGGTCCACCATGCCCAAACCCCTCTCCATAGTTGCCCTGTTCGTTTTCCTGGCCTCCTCTCACGCCGGAGACAAGGGTTTGAACCCCGTTAGAACTGCCAAGATAAAACAGGGGGTTAGCCGGATCGTCTGGCTCCCAATTTTTGTTTTGAGACAATTTCTGAGACAATTTGAAAAAATTTGACCAAAACCGTCCCTCTGGACCACCCGCCAGATGAGCTACATTTTCACGAAGAGCAAGGTCAGGGGTTGACGGGGTATTTCTCCGGACTGGACTACCCACCCCTTAGAACGCTAATATCGCCACGTCTGCCGTAGGCGCTCAATTCTACTCCGGGGGGTTACATGGCTATTCTGACCGATCAAGAAAAACAAGATATTATTCGATATCTGGAGGCTAACAAGCCTTTACCAGAAAAATATCGATTCCTTCTGTTTGAAGACAAGCGAGAGGTGGAGCTTGTTTGGAACGGCAAAACCAACGAGGTCTGCAACGTAGTACTTCCCTTTCAGGTTATCGAACAGGTGGATGAGCCCCGATCCGAGAAGGCCCCGTCCTCTCAGGGAAGTCTGTTCGACATGGACGCCAGGGGAAGGCAACTCAAAGGCTGGACCAATAAACTCATCTGGGGCGACAATAAGCTGATCCTCTCCAGCCTCAAGAACGGCCCCATGCGGGAGGAAATAGAGAAGCAAGGCGGTGTAAAACTTATCTACATAGATCCCCCCTTTGACGTGGGCGCTGATTTCTCAATGGATATAGAAATCGGCGGTGATATTTTCACTAAAAAGCCGAACATCATTGAAGAATTAGCCTATCGCGATACCTGGGGACAGGGTGCTGATTCCTTCATCGCAATGATCTATGAACGGCTTTCCCTGATGCGGGATTTGATTGCTGAAGACGGGAGTATTTATGTTCATTGCGACTGGAAAGTTAGCGGTTATATTCGTTTAGTATTGGATGAAATATTCAGTACAGATAACTTCAGAAATGACATTATATGGCATTATCCGGGACGTGAAATGCACATATCAAATAAATTTAATAGTAAACATGATACTATTTTTTTCTACGCCAAAACAGATTCATCTAAAATCAAGATGGAAAATATTGCTATTCCATATGAAAAAAAGGAACGTTTAAAGGGGTTGCGCAGGAAAGTACATAAGGATCCAGACGGTAAAGAATGGGTGTGGGAAACAAGAGGTCAGGCAGCTGGTCAGCAACCATACAAGAGATATATTGACGAGATCATATCACAGGGGAAGCCATTAAGCGATGTTTGGTCTGACTTACAGTTCCTCAGAGGAAATCATCCTGAAAGAGTTGCCTATCCTACGCAGAAGCCAGAAAAGTTAATTGACCGTATTGTCAAAGCCTCTTCCAAAGAAGGTGATATTGTAGCTGACTTCTTCTGTGGCTCCGGTACCACTGCCGCCGTGGCTGAAAGGCTGGGCAGGAAGTGGATCGTCACCGATCTGGGCAAATTTGCCGTCCACACCACTCGTAAACGCCTGATCGGCGTTCAGAGAGGACTAAAGAAAGAAGGTAAGCCTTACCGAGCCTTTGAAATACTCAACCTGGGCAAGTACGAGCGCCAGCACTACATCGGCGTCAACCCCAACCTGCGCGACGAGGAAAAGCGGAAGCAGCTCGAAGCCAAGGAAAAGGGCTTCCTGGATCTGATCCTGAAGGCCTATCGGGCCGAACCGGTTGATGGCCTGCG
>Ga0068714_10003129_pt1 | contig 20056 bp, 14 predicted proteins | sample MTBNYHSulfiMetaG_FD_62988 | JGI IMG/M metagenome (GOLD analysis project Ga0068714, IMG submission 62988) | Enrichment culture microbial communities from rom New York Harbor, USA that are MTBE-degrading - MTBE-NYH (New York Harbor Sulfidogenic)... | ecosystem: Environmental > Aquatic > Marine >... | reverse complement strand
TGCGATTCTTGCTTTGCTGTGCCATTGTCAGCCAATCGAAATGATACCACAGCTGGGGGCGATCTCAAAGCGCTACGGGGGTGAGCTGAAAAGAGCTTGGGGCTCCGCCCAGCGTGCCGGAGGTGCTACTTGACCAGGATTGCTCCCATGAGGTTGTTGCCGCCGCTGGACTTCATCGCGGCCTCCATGGTCTTTTCGCCAAGCTGCACCCAGTCGGCGAGAGGGAGAAATCCCGGCTCCTGAATCGTCCACTTCCCGATCAGCTCCCGAGTTCGCTTGAGGGGGCGAAGATAGGTGGGCTGCCCCATCTTTTCATACATGTCGAGAGTTTTTTTCACGGAGGCTGGGATGCTCGCGAGGTCGTTGTCCGAGATATAGAGCTTGGATCCGGGTGCCGCCCAGTCGTAGAGCATGCTCAGGGCATGGGTCAGCGCCTCGTCCGGAATGAACCAGGCGATTCCACTCAGGCCGATTGCCACCTTCTTGTGCCCACCAAACATAGACTCCACGATACCCGATTGAAGGAGTTTCTCGGGTTCGGCGACGTTGCATTCCACGTAGGTGGCGTTGGGGTTGTCTTTGATGATATCCTTGGCGTAGGCGACCGTGACAGGATCAATATCCGAGTAGATCACCTTGGTTCCCTTGGGGGCGATTTGATGGATGTGATCGACTGTCGGCAGACCCGACGCGAAGTCCAGGAAGTGAGTGAACCCATCCTCAAGAAGCCTGCGAACAGCTTCCCCCAGGAACCACCGGATCAGCCGGAACCACTGCTGTGCCTCCGGCAGAATCTGAAGCAGCTTCTCCGCTGCCTGGCGGTCGATCTCGAAGTTGTGATTACCCCCCAGGAGGTAGTCGTAGATCCGTCCCGCGTTTGGGCGGCTTGCGTCAGCGATGCTGGCATGACCGTTCTCAGAGCTCATACTTTTTCTCCCTATGAGTATGCGAAACACCACCAGCATAGAGGGTGAATTCGCAAAAATCAAGCGCCAGATTGTCCGGGGGTCGCTTTGTGTCTCAATATTAGAGATCGGCGGAATAAGAAAAAGGATAAATATTTAAGTAGAGATGATATATTATTGTAGAAAAGGCGAGGGTCAGCCCACGTCAGGGGCCGACTCCAGAGCTACCGGGAACTCCTCCCGCAGGCGCAGGAGGGCTTCGATCTCCCGGATAAGCACGCGGGAGTCGACGGGACCCACGGGGTCCTTGGTTCCGGGATCCATCGCCAGCCAGGCGGTCCCGATCGGCTTCTGCAGCGTGAAGCCGAGCAGCCGCGGGACCACCGCCCCGATGGTACGTGGTTCCTTCGAGGGTCCCAGGCATCGCTGGAGCCGCAGGGCCGTGTACGCCAACTCGAATCCGCGAAATGCCAGACGCCCGGCACCCAGAGTGTCGACCACTCCTCCGACCATGGAGAGCCCGTCGGGGAGGGTCCGGAGATTCACGCAGATCCACGGGAGCAGGCGGCTCAAGTAGTCGGCAAGCCCCCGCGGGCGATACCCGGACTCGAAGAGCAGCGCCGCCCCGCGGGCCTGCAGGAGGTCTGCCTCCAGAGAGAGCCCCCCGGCCGCGGCGCGCTCGACAACGGCCCGGTGCGGTTCAGGGGGTTGGCCGTAGAAGCGGCGAGCCAGGGCGGAGAGCGCCTTCTTGTAAGCGTCCCGGCCCGAGTGCCGGTGCAGCCGCACGAGCAGCTCGATCAGTGCAATGGCTCCGTTCCCGTGGCCGACGGAGAGGAGCGAGTCCGGGTGCAGGGCGTCGCCCACTTCCGCCAGATCGGCTCGCGAGGCCAGCAGCGCCTCGCCCATCCTCTCGCCGGCCAGCCAGCAGCGTTCCGCCGGCCGATCAAGGGCCTGGAGCGCCTCTGCCAGCCGAAGAAGCGAGCAGGCGATTTCCGCCGTCTCCTCCAGCCGTACCTGCGGCGGGGTTTCGGTGCCCGCTCCCGGCTGGAGCCATGATTTCCCGCTCAGGTAGTACGCGCCGTAGAAGAGCCCTCCGGGGTGCTGCCCTTTCAGGGTGAAATCCGCCAGCCGCAAAGCGGTCTCCAACATGACCTCGTTCCCGGGAAAGACTTCCAGCAGGAGGTTCGCCAGGGCGACCCCGGCCGCCGAGGACAGCTCCGCGGCTCCAGGCACGGTGCGCAGGCCGTGAACGCCCTTTTCGTGGACCAGATGGGTATCCAGACACCCCTGGACCGCCTCTTCGGCCAGAGCTCCAGCGGCTCGACGATCCAGCATCCGGCGCGGGCGGGCCCTGCCGGCCACGCGCTCGATCGCCGCCTCGACTCCCCGATGGAACACCGTTGCCGCGGTAGCCGCGACCACGTTGAAGCGCAGCGCCTGCTCGTAGTTGCCCGCGGCCGCGAAGTATCCGGCCAGGGGCTGGGTTCTTCTTCTCGAAGGCCTGGAGGCCCTGGCCGTCAGCAGGCCGGCCTCGGGCTCCTCTTCCGTCAGACCCGGCAGGCGTATCTCCGTCCGCAGCATGGGCTCCTCGTCGACCAGCGCACGGTGGCCGCGAACGCTGCCCGGGCCCGGCACCTCAGGAAGCGGATCGGCGAATACGAGTACCGACCGGGTGTCGCCCAGAATGTAGGCCCCGTTCGGGACGGCGGTGTCCTGCCCGGAGGCTGCGAGCCCCGCGGGAGGAAGCGCCGCGCCTGACGCGGCCGAGGCCGCCGGCAGCAGCAGCGAGAACGGGGCTGGTTCCGGCAGGTCGATGCAGAAGGACAGGGCGAATTGCCCTTCCGGGACGATGGCCCAGCTGCGCTCCACTGCGAAGCCCCAGGCAGTCTCCCGGAGGTAGTCGCGGATCGTCGAGGTCAGGAAGTACGCCACGACCGTGTCCTCGCGGCAGTTGATGCTTTCCGGGAAGCGTTCCTCGCCGTCCTGGTAGAGGTTGTAGCGCAGGAAAAAGGACAGATCATCTTTGCGAATGTGAACGGTGCGGAAATCCGCCTGTGCGACCTGCATGAGTGCAGTCTTACCACATGTCGGATTCGATTACCAGCAGGCTGGCGGGCCCTCCGGGGTACCCGTTCACCGGCGCAGGCCACCAGAGGGGCCGGTCCACCAGAGTGGCCTGGGCCACCAGAGTGGCCTGGGCCACCAGAGTGGCCTGGGCCACCAGAGTGGCCTGGGCCACCAGAGTGGCCTGGGCCACCAGAGTGGCCTTGACCGATGACCGGAGCTCGGATAAAATGAATGAACGTTCATTCATTTTCCGACCGCATTCCGGGGGGCCGCGAAGCGGCGCAATCGAGGGGTGAGGGGCGATTCATGGCTAGGACGCGCGACAAGGCCGTGCGGGAGGGCATCCTGAGCACGGCGACCCGGATCTTCGGGGAACGGGGCTTTCAGTCCACTACGATCAAAGCCATAGCCGCCAGCCAGGGGATCTCGCCCGGGACCGTCTACCTGTACTTCGACAGCAAAGAGGAGCTTTTCCGCCGGGCCGTCGAGGAAGGCTGGCACGAATTCCTGACGGAGATCCGGCGGATTGTGAGTGCCCCGCGGCAGCTGCGCGAGCGCTTCGAGACGAGCCTGGACTTCTGTTTTGCCTCCCTGAAGAACGCGCTGCCGCTCTTGCGGGGTATGCTGTTCGACGCCAGGCAGCGGCACCTGCTGCAGCAGAACCTGGAGAGCCTGGTCGACCTGCTCGAGGGGCTGGCCGGGGAGGCGTCGAGCGCGGGGGTGGAGCCACCGCTCGATCCGAAGCTGCGGAGGTTTCAGATCAGGACCACCGTGCTCGGGGTGCTGACCTCGGTGGCCCTCGCGCCGGATGACGCGCTGGAGAAGGAGGTCGCCACCTTCAAGGACCTGATCAAGCGCCTGCAGTACCTGCGCTTTGGGTCCGGGGGCAGGCGGTGAAGGCGCGTTTCTGGATCATCCTCGCCGGGGCCGCGGTGGCAGGGCTGGCAGCCTGGGCCCTGCTCTCGGGGAGTCTGTCCCGCCAGGGCACCGGCGCCGCGGAGGAGCCCGCCGCGGTCGTCGTGGCCTCCCCCCGCGTGGGCCCGATCGAGCGGACGTTCCTCTATTCGGGCTCGCTCAGAGCCCAACGAACGATCACGCTCACCGCGAGGGTGCCCGGCCGGATCGAGAGGATCCTGGTCGAGGAGGGACAGCTCGTTGGCAAGGATGAGCCCCTCCTGCGTATCGAAGACGAGTCGGTGAGGCTGCAGATGCAGCAGGCCTACGCGGGCTGGCAGGCGGCTCAGGCTCAGTACGAGAAGGCTCGGCGGGGCGTTCGCAGCGAAGAGCTCGAAAACGCTCGTGCGCTGTACGAGACGGCCCAGAAGGATCTGGAAACCGCCGAAGAGAGCTTCCAGCGCTCGGAGAAGCTGTTCGCCAGCGGGGCGATCGCCAGGGCGCAGTACCAGGAGGCCGAGAGCGCCCTGCGATCGGCCAGGACCGGGCTGGAGAACGCCGGGCGAACCCTGAAGATGCTCGAACAGGGCGCCAGCCCGGAGGAGCAGGAGATGGCCCGTTCGCAGGCCCAGGCGGCGCGGGCCAGCTACGACCTGGCTCGTCTGCAGGTCGACTACGCGGAAATCCGGGCCCCCGAGGCGGGTATCGTGGCCAGGATTCTCCAGGACGAAGGCAACAGCGTGGGCGGCGCCGTCCCGATCCTGGTTCTGGTCCAGGACGATCCGATCCTGGCCGAGATCGCCGTTCCCGAGCGGCACTACGGCGAGCTCCTCAGCCGGAAAGACCACATCGCGTGCCGGGTGCGGCCCGCCCCTTATCCCGACGCCGAGCCCTTCGTCGGGACCATCGCCTCGGTGGCCCCCACGATAAGTCCGAGCAGCCGCACCTTCACCGTGACGGTGGAGATTCCCAACCCGCGGGCGCTGCTGCGGCCCGGAATGTACGCGGAGGTCGAGCTGGTCATGGAACGCCGCGACCAAGCCCTCCTCGTGCCGGAAACCGCCGTGCTGGAGAGGGACGGACGCCTGGTCGTGTTCGTGGTCGCGGGCGGTTCGCAAGGGGCCCAGCCGGGCAAGCCGGCGGAGGAGGCGACGGGCGCCGCGGAGGCGATGTGGGTTGCGCGGGAGCGCTCCGTCGAGGCAGGCCTGCGGCAGGCGGGATCCGTCGAGATTCGGGAGGGCATTTCCGCCCGGGACCGGGTGATCGTGGAGGGCAACGTCTTCCTCGAGGCGGAGCAGCGGGTTCGGATCGTGGAGAGTCGATGAAGCTTCCCGCGGTCTCGGTGAGACATCCCGTCACCACCCTGATGGTGTTCGTCGCCCTGTTCGTGGTGGGCCTGGTCTCCCTGTTCCAGCTGGGACTCGAGCTCCTGCCCGACATCTCGCTGCCGACGGCGGTCGTGTTCACAGTCTATCCCGGCGTGGGCCCGGAAGAGATCGAAAGCAGCGTGAGCGAACCGGTGGAGGATGCGGTGAGCACTCTCAACGGGGTGGAGCAGATATCCTCCACGTCCAGCGAGGGGATCTCGCTCGTGGTCATCAATTTTGCCTGGTCTACGAACATGGACACCGTGGTCAGCGAGATCCGCGAGGCGATCACGGCGATCGAAGATGCCCTCCCCGAGGCCGCGGAGCGCCCCAGGATCGTGCGCTTCAACCCCGAGTTCCTGCCCAGCATCGTCCTCTCGGTCGCTTCGACCACGCCGGGGCTGGAGCTCAGACGGCTGGCGGAGCAGGAGATCGCCCCGGCCCTCGAGAAGCTGGAGGGAGTGGCCACCGTGGATCTGTTCGGAGGCCAGATCGCGGCGGTGACCTGCAGGCTGGACCTGGACGGCCTGGCCGCATACGGGGTCCCGATCCTCCAGATACTCAGGCTCTTCGAAGGGGAGAACGTCAATCTTCCCGCCGGGTCGATCAGCCTCGAGGATCGATACGTGGTGCTCCGTACCCTGGGGGAGTTCGGCAGCCTGGCGGACATCGAGAATGTGCTGGTCGGCTACAACGAGGGGGTACCTGTCAGGCTGAGGGACGTGGCAGCGGTCCAGCTGGATCACCTGCCCCGGGAGGAGTTTTACCGGGCCCGGACGGCCGACGCCGTCCAGCTGGCGGTTCGCAAACAGCCGGGTCGGAACACCGTTGACATCAACCGCCGGGTCAAGGCCGAGATCGAAGCCCTGCGGAGGCGGCTGCCGCCCTCGGTCCAGGTCGAGGTGCAGTCGGACCAGTCCCGGCAGATCCTCAATTCCATCGGCAGCGTCGCCAGCGCCGCCTGGCAGGGAGGGCTGCTGGCGGTCGTAGTCCTGCTTCTGTTCCTGAGGAGCATCCCCTCCACCCTGATCATCGCCGTCGCCATTCCCGTGTCGGTGGTATCCACCTTCTCCCTGATGAACTTCGCCGGGATCACCATGAACATCGTCTCTCTGATGGGGATCACCCTGGGGGTCGGGATGTTCGTGGACAACTCGATCGTCGTGCTGGAGTCCAGCTACCGCAAGACCCTGGCCGGCCTGTCCCCGCGGGAGGCAGCCGTGGAAGGAACCGGGGAAGTGGGTACCGCGATCACCGCTTCCACGCTCACAACCTTGGCCGTGTTCTTCCCCCTCGTGTTCGTGCGGGACTTCGCCGGGCTGATCTTCCGGGACCTGGCCTACACCGTCTCCTTTGCCCTGTTCATTTCCCTGGTCATGGCCCTGACCCTGGTTCCAGTCATGTGCTCGCGCTTTCTGCACGTGCCCCGCTACCTGACCCCCAGGAGTTCGGGGACAGGCCTCGGGAGCCTTGCCGACGCCGGGGCTGAGGGCGGCGGCCGGGAGCGCTTCCGGGATCTGGATGTGAGCCTCGCGGACGTGGAGGTCCACACGGGCGTTCCCCTGGTGGACCGCCTGACGGCCGCCATTCAGGGCGTCCTGCGTCGTCTGGACGCCTGGTACGAAGCCGCTATCCGCTGGGCGCTGGATCACGTCCTGGCGGTCGTGGGGGCGGCTGTCGTGCTGCTGGCGCTGAGCCTGGGGTCGATCTTCATGCTCGGCATGGAGTTCCTTCCCGAAACCGACGAAGGGCAGTTCGCCGTGTCCCTGGAAACCCGCGTCGGCTCGACCTTTGCCGGCACCCAGGAGAAGGTCGTGCAGGTGGAAGGAATCATCCGGGAGGTCACCGGCCGGGACCTGGAGTCGCTCTCCTCTGCGATAGGCCGCGGCGGGAGCATGCAGGGGGCGGCGCAAACGGGCAGCCATCTGAGTGCTCTGGAGGTCCAGCTGGTCGACAAGGACCGCCGGGGCCGCAGCGTCTGGGAGGTGATCGCCGTGCTCTCCGAGCGGCTGCGCCGGGAGGTCCTGGACACCCGTTTCAGCTTCCGGCTGCAGGGCGTGGTGGCCCTGGCTTCCACGGCCACGGGCGACCCGGACCCGATCGTGGTGCAGGTGAGCGGCGGCGACCTGGAGCGGCTGGCCGCCTACGCCGGGCGAGTCCAGGAGTTGATGGAACGGGTGCCGGGTCTGCGGGACGTAGAGAGCTCCCACCAGGCGGGCAAACCCGAGCTCCAGTTCCGCATCAGGCGCCGCGAGGCGGCCACTCTGGGCCTGAGCCCCCTGGAGATCGCCGCCACCCTGCGCACCGCGTACAAGGGCAGCGAGGTGTCCACGTTCAGCAGCGACGGGGAGAAGTACCAGGTGTTCCTCCTGCTGGGGGAGGAGGACCGCAACAGCCTAGAGGAGATGGCGAAGCTGTTCTTCGTGAATCCCGCCGGTGAGCGTATCCCGCTGGAGAACGTCGTGGAGCTGGTCCCGGGTTCCGGCCCCCTGAGGATCGCCCGGAAGAACCGCACGCGGGTCATCGAGATCACGGCCGCACTGACCGGGGAGCGGGCTCTCAATCGGGTCGTGGAGGAGATCCAGGGCTCCGTGCGGGATCTCGGGCCGGTGCCCCCGGGCATGAAGGTGGAGTACTCCGGCTCCTACGAGCAGATGCAGGAGTCCTTCCGCAGCCTGCTGTTCGTGCTCCTCCTGGCCGTAGCCCTGGTGTACATGGTGCTGGCCTCCCAGTTCGAGAGTTTCCTGCATCCCTTTCTGGTGATGTTTTCCGTGCCCTTCTGCGTGATCGGGCTGGTCCTGGGCCTGGTACTCACCCGGACGACCTTCAGCATGATGAGCTTCATCGGCGCAATCCTGCTCGTCGGGATCGTGGTCAACAACGCCATCGTCTTGATCGACTACATGAACAGGCTCCAGGAGCGGGGCCTGTCGGTGCGGGAAGCGATCATCCGGGGAGGGAAGACCCGGCTCAAGCCGATCCTCATGACCAGCTTCACCACCGTCTTCGGGTTGCTGCCCATGGCCCTCGGCATAGGCGCCGGCTCCGAGGTCCGTGCTCCACTCGGGCGGGCTGTGGTGGGCGGGCTTCTGACCTCCAGCCTCGTGACCCTGATCCTGATTCCGACCCTCTACTGGCTGGTGGAGACCAGGATACGGGGGAGGGCGTGAGCGCCCCGGGCCGCCGGGGAACCTATCCCCGGCAAGCGTGGCGCCGAGGGGGGCGGCCGGCGCGCCGACAGGCCTACCTGCTGGCGGGCCTCCTCGCTGCGGCTGCGGCCGTTGCGGGGGGCGCAGAGGGTCTGGGTGCCGAGCAGGCGGGCTCGGCGCCGGTCCTCCCACAGGTGCCGCGGGAGCTGTCCCTGGAGCAAGCGGTCTCCCTGGCCATGCAGCAGGCCGGCGCTCTCAAGCTGGAGCGGCGCTCTGTGGAGCGATCCTCCCTGGCGCTGCGGGAAGCGAGGGCCGCGCTGGGGCCCAAGCTGACCTTCAGGGCCGCAGCCGCCTACCTGACCAACCCGCCGGAGGGGATCAGCCTGGCCGCCGGCTCGCTTCCGATCACGATAGACCAGCCCCCGTTCCCGCTCGTAACCGTGCCGTTTCCCGAAGAGGAGCTGGTGCTTCTCGAAGACCCGGAGCCCACGTACTTCGAGCTGAGTCTGGAGCTCAAGCAGCCCGTGTTCACCTGGCTCAAGCTCAAGAACGCCGTGGACCTGGCGGGCCTGGGGGTGGAGGTGTCCGTGGCGGAAATGGAGGAAGCCCGGCGCTGGATTCGTCGCGAAACCGCAGAGAGCTACTACGCGGCCCTGCTCGCACGGGAGTCCCGGGCGCACCTGGCGGGCATGGTGGCGGTCTTCGGCGAGATCGAGGCAGATCGCAGCGAGGCCTACGATCTGGGGCTGATCAACCTCCGTGAGCTCCTCGACGCTCGGGCGCAGGCGGCGGAGGCCGGCCACAGCCTGCTGGAGGCGGAGGAAGGGCTGCTCACCGCACTGCAGGCCCTCGAGTTCTACACGGGCCTGGCGGTCGAAGCCCCGGAGCTCAGCTCGGATTTCGCCACCGCGGGAACGGGGCCGGAGGAAGAGATCCTGAAGCGGCAGAGCCTCCACCGCTCCCCTGCGCTCAAAAAGGCGCGGCTTCAGCTCGAACAGGCGCGAAAGAACGCCGCCCGCCTGCGGGGGGCAGGCATTCTGAAGCCCGACTTCGCCCTGAGCGTGGCGGTGGACGTGTCGGGGCAGAAGCCGCCCTGGGCCGGGGAGGGATGGGAGGGCTCCTGGGACGCCAACGTGACGATCGGGCTCGGAGCGGAGGGCTCGCTGTTCGACTCCGGCCGCTCCCGTTGGGCGGTCGCTCAGGCCGAGGAGTCTGCCCGGAGTGCGGAGGAGGCCCTGCAGCTGGGCACCCGACAGATCGAGCTCGCGGTACGTCGAGCCGTTCAGGAGGCGCGGGTCGCCCAGGGCAGGATCGCAGCCGCCGAAGCCCTGCTGCGCGCCGGGAGGGCGGCCGAAGCCAACGCCGAGGTGGGCTTCACGCAGGAGCTGCTGACCCGGGAGCAGCTGGGTGGCGCCCGTCTGGAGAGGCTCCTCGGGGAGATCGAGCTTCTCCGGGCCAGGCACGCCGCCGCCGTGGCCGCGGTCCGGCTCGAGTACCTGGCCGGGGAATCCCCGCAGGCGTTGGGTCCAACAGGGTGGTGGGCGAGGTAAGAACCTGCCGGGGATCTCTCCACGGAAGAAAAACCAGAAATGAATTGCCGGCTCGGTGCTCTGTTCGATGGACCGTTCGTTCTCCGGTCGGCTTTCCTTGAAAAGCTTGAAGTACAGCTCCTCGATATGTTCGGGCAGGGGTAGTTTCCAGGGCGCCTGTTTGGTATTGGCCGGGCCGCCAAACTTCTTCGGATTCAGCCCCAGCTCCCGGGCCATCTGGATGTGGGCATCGGAAAGCTGGTAGCGCCTGCGCGCCTCGATCCACGGATGGTACTTGCCCGGAACCTTCTTCATTCTCTTCGCCATGGATCACCCACCCAGTGGGAGCCGATGTTGCCTATGGGCCCGTCCAGCACGATGCAGAACCGCCATAGCGCAAATTCTGGACCCTCGAAAAATCGGCCAATGTTCACTTCCTGCGGCCGAAGAATCACCACCGGCTACCTTCTCGAGAATCCTTCCAGGCGGCGCCGCAAGCCACAGTTCGGATTCTATCGCCCTCTTAGTCTTTTGTCGAAGGAAGCCTCCGCACTTATGACTGCCAGTGTTTTGCCATTTCCGGGATTGCGCTGCACCATTCTTTTGACTTTGGGTCACCAGCGAGATACCCTTCAATCAAATCCCATCGTTCCCTACAAAGCTCCCACAGTTGGCTTCTGAGCAGGAACATCTTTCTTGAAAAATCAGCTTTGACGAAGTTGCCCACCTGAAGCGAGGGAACCAGGAAGATAGTTGGATTTCGAGTAAGGTTGGGTTCTTCCTGCGAATCCACGAAGGCATACCAGAAGCTCTCGCTATAATGGCCCACAGCAGAACTACCAACGTCCCATCCTCTAACTTCGAAGCCGTAGCGCCTTGGACGATGGGCATATCTTGAAGTCTTGACCTGAAACGGGAAAACCGGTTATCCTCCCCGTCTCTGGAGATCAGCCGTTCTTTCTATCCGCAGGATTCGAAGGCCATGCGGGCCGGTGATAAGCCTCTCTCTCAGTCGGGCACTCTTGTCCTCCTGCCAACCGTTATAGGTCAACGGATTATTTCACCGTTCCACAGCATCCGCAAGAACAGGTCGACAGGGAAGATATCGATGTCTTCTATCCGGGCGGTTCGTTTTCCCCGATATACTCCGTAGATCTTCACTTCAGCGGGGGCCATTTCCCGCTTCAGCCGCAATAGTCCCCGACCGAATTGCCTCTGCCAATTAGCCGACGCTTTGATTTCAACGCCCACAAACCCGTCCCTGGTTTCGCAGAAGAAGTCGACTTCCGTCCCGTCATAGCTGCTCCAGAAAGACGGTTGATAGCGCAGTTTTTGATACGAGAGATAGGCACGTATTTCGTTGAATACGAGGTTTTCCAGAAGAGGACCCAGCTCTTCCTGGGAAGGCGGGTAGGGCAGACGCCCGGACAACGCCCGTGCTACTCCCGTATCGAACACATAGAATTTCGGGTGAGAGATCTGTTTCGTCGGCCTCTTCAGCTTCCATGCCGGAACCCAGTATCCAATCAGCGTGTCGATTAGGATGTCGAAATAACTCTGCACCGTAGTGCGAGCGACCGCGGCGTCCCGCGCAATGTTTGATATGTTCGTCACCTGGCCGTTTTGACGCGCCGCGATCTCCAAGAAACGTGAAAAGGCACCGACGTTCCTCGTCAGGGCTTCCATCCTGATTTCCTCGTTCAAATAGGTCGATGTATAAGTCGTCAAGTATCCCTGCGTATCGCTCACCTCCAGCGCCAGAGGTAACGTTCCATTCACGAGGGCTGTCGATATCTCGAAATCTCTCCCCAATTCTGCCGATGTGAGGGGAAACAGGTCCGTAACAATGGCCCGGCCGGCCAAAAGATTTGCGCCGCCGCGTTTCAATTTCCGCGCACTTGAACCGCACAAGACGAAGCGCAGCCGCCTGGTTTCTATCAGCCGGTGAACTTCATCCAAAACAGCCGGTACCTTCTGCACTTCATCCAAAACGACCCAGTTTCCGGGCCGCAAGGATTCCACCTCTGAAAAAAGGACTCCGGGGTTGCGCTCGAGCCTGATGGCTTCCCGTGAATCCAGGAAATCGTACGCAACGGCGTCAGCGAACAGTCCTCGTATCCAGGTGGATTTTCCGGTTCCCCGCGGGCCGAAAAGAAAAATGGAATTCTCCGGTTTCTGGAGTAATCTCGTATACATAGTTGTTATTTTTGCGGTAAATTTGCCGACTGTCAAGTCAGAATCTTTCCAACCAGCCGCCATTGCATGAACCTTCGTTTGCTTGGCGAATCGTTTCATACCCTATATGAGTTTCATGCTGCCGGGGCCCAGATACTCGAGCTTTGCCTGAACGGCGCGCTGGTGGGCAGTCTATGCGCCGTCAGTTCACAGAACGTTAACCCTGGCAAGCTACAGGGCGATCTCTACTCGGAGGCGCATATCCTCATCGCGCACCGGGCCTGGTTCCAGCGCCATCTGACGGCCCCGGAGATCGCCGCCTACGACGGAACGCTCGATGCCGTGGATAGAACCGCAGTGGGGAAAACTCCCAGCTAGGCGAAGTCCTTCTCCCGCAGCCGGGCTTCGATAATCGATATTGCCTCAATCATCCGGTCCCCTGTGCAAGGTGGTCTCTTCGTTGACCCAGTTCTCTTCGGTGTAGGACATGCCTTTGCGCGCCGGCACCTTTCGTGTCGGTCCGGCCCGGTAAAAGGAACAGCCTCTTGAGCATTCTCCAGGGCCTCCTCTATCGTCGTGCCTGCGGAGAAACATCCAGGCAAGTCCGGGACCGAAACCCCGTAGTCGCAGTCAGGGTCCTTGTGAACCACAACTGGATACTTCGCCCGGCTTTGTTGGATGCCGGAACTGGTGGTGGCTGCCTCGGACGTTATGCACGTACCAGCCGTCCCGTTTCAGCGCTCTGATGATTCCCGAGCTGCGCACGTACGTCTTATGCACACTTCGGGTGTCTTTGTCAGACCAGAGGAGGCCGAGATTGCCGACCTGCATCGTTGTCTATGTTCGCCAGCATGGGTCTGGCCAAGTGTGAACACAAGGCAGAACGGGCAAAGCACGGTGAGGCTCAGGGCAAATCCGCGGCCCTATGTCCCCCAGTGGGGGCGGGTTGCAGATCCGCTGATCCCTGCCGATCATTGAACCAGGAAGACCCTGCTGCGGCGCGGCCGGCGGCCGGAGCACAAGCAGGGAATCCCTTGACTCCGTTTGGACGAGGGGGGTAGGTTACACCATCGCAGCGGCCAAGAAATCCACCACATATGTCTGCTCGGCCTGTGAGCACGAGGAGTCCAAGTGGCTCGGGCGGTGCCCCGAGTGCGGGAGCTGGAACACCCTGAGCGAGAAGCTGGCCCCGGTCAAGGGCAAGGCCGCCGGGGACGCGCCGGTCTCGATACCTCTGAGCGCGGTGGAAACCCGAGAGGCTCTGCGCCTGGACTCGGGGCTTGGTGAGCTCAACCGGGTGCTCGGCGGCGGGATCATGAAAGGCTCGGCCATCTTGATCGCCGGGGAGCCCGGGATCGGCAAGTCGACGCTGATGCTGCAGGTGGCCGCCGCGGTCAAGACCAACGGCAGGGTGCTCTACGTATCCGGCGAAGAGTCTCCCGGGCAGATCCGGCTGCGGGCCGACCGCCTGGGGATCCGAAGCGAGCGCATCGAGGTCTTCTCGGCCACAGAGCTCGCCGCGGTGCTGGGCACCTGCGAGCGGGTCAAGCCCGTGGCGATCATCGTCGACTCCGCGCAGACCCTTTACTCCCAGGACATCGGCAGCGTGCCGGGTACGGTCAACCAGCTCAAGCTCTGCAGCCAGGAGCTGTCCGCCTGGGCCAAGGGGCACGGCAGTGCGCTGTTCCTGGTCGGCCATGTGACCAAGGAAGGCTACATCGCCGGACCCAAGGTCATCGAGCACATGGTCGACACGGTCCTGTACTTCGAAACGGGGTCTGGCGAAATCCGGATCCTGCGTTCGGCCAAGAACCGCTTCGGTTCCGTGGACGAGATCGGCATCTTCCGCATGGCCGAGCAGGGGCTCGAGCAGGTCGACAACCCGGCCGCGCTGTTTCTAACCGAGCGGGACAAGGAGTGCCCGCCGGGGGTCGCCGTGGCCCCCGTGTACGAGGGCTCCCGGATCCTGCTGGTGGAGATCCAGTCCCTGGTGGTGCCGGCCAAGGGCGGGATCTCCCGGGTGTTTTCCGAGCGGATCGATTCGGGACGCGTCTCCCGGATGGCCGCGGTGCTCGAGAAACACCTCAAGGTGCGTCTGTCCGATCAGGACCTGTACGTGAATGTGGGCGGAGGCATCCACATTGGGGAGGTCGGCATCGACCTGCCGCTGAGCCTGTCCCTGTACTCCGCCCGGATCAACCAACCAGTCCCCCCGGGCACGGCCACGATCGGGGAGGTGAGCCTAGCCGGTGAGATACACCCGATCGCCCACCTGGAACGACGCGCCCGCACGGTCCAGGAGATGTCCTTCGGCCGCCTGATCCACCCGCCGGTCAAGGAGGGGCAGGGGGTCGCGCCGCCTATCGGCATTCCCGCGGCGAGCCTCACCGACGCCGTCCGCGCTTGTTTCGCCCCGGGGCCGGGATGAACCGGCACGTGGGGGGGCTCCACTGTCGGTGCTCTGCGATCTCCCGGCGGATACCGGTCCGGATTCGGATGAGCCGCCTGCTGGCGGCGTTGGCCGTGGCGATCCTCGCGGGGCTGATCTGGGCGGCCCCGGCGGGTGCCTCCGACCCACCGAGGAGGTCCCCGCAGGAAGCCCCGGCCCCCCACTCCCCCGAGGCCTCCACGGCGCCACGACCTGTCGCAGGCCCGGTCGCGATGGAGGGGGGGGCCGGGGACAGCTTCCGCCGGGGACTTCTGCTGGCCGTTGCCTGGAGCTTTCTCGGGGCATCGCTGCTCATCGTGGTGGCGTCCCTCGCCCGCACCGTGCGCTGGCTGCGCCGCATCGACTCGTCCCGGCGCTCTGCTCAGTCGCAGGTGTTCCGCCTGGGCCTCAACGTCCGAGCCGGGGCCGGTCACCTGCGCCACTATAGCTTCGAGTCTTACCCGGTAACCGTATCATCGGCCGGGACTGCGGACCTGCTCCTGCCGGACCCAAAGGGTACCCGGCAGCGCTTTCGCATCGACTATCGGGACGGCTGCGGGTGGTTCGAATCCGAAAGTCCCAGGGTCATCAACGGCGTCCCGCAGCGGGAGAAGCGCCTGCGGGAAGGCGATCGCATACTGTTCGGCAGCTACAGGATCGACTTCGACGGCGCCGCCTTTGTTCCTCGAACGGTCCTGGCACCGGTTCGCCCCCGCTACGGCTGGCAGATCCCGGCGGTCGTGGCCCTGTTGACCCTGTCGGTGTTGTTCCGGCAGGCCACGGGCGTGCCCCAGAGCCGTGCCGATGGACGCCTGGCGCGGGCGGCCGAGCGAGCTGCCGAGCGGGTTGCAGAGCGGGCAGCGGAGCGAGCTGCAGAGCGCGATGCCCGGGCGCGGGAGCAGCAAGCGGAGGCAGCGGAGCGGGAGCAGCAAGCGGCAAGGGCAGCAGAGGCTGCGAAGGTCGCGCGAGCCGAGGAGGCCGCGCGAGCCGAGGAGGTCGCACAGGCCGGCGAGCGGGAGGCCAGGGAGGCGGCGGCGCGGGGAGAGGAAGCCCGGAGAGCAGCGGAGGCCGTGCGGGCGGAGGAGGCGGCACGGGCCGAGGAGGCCCGGAGAGCGGCGGAGGCCGTAAGGGTGGCGGAGGAGGCCCGAAAAGCCGCGGAAGCCGCAAAGCGCGCGGAACAGGCGGCGGCGCGGGAACGGGACGCCCAACGGCTGGCGCTGACCCGGAAGAGTCCGGCGATGCTGGTTGCCTCGGTCGCTGCGGAGTTGCCTGGGAACCCTCCCGTGGTCGAACCGATCCCGGATGCCGGCCCCGTGTCCGCCGCTGCGCCGAAAGCGGTTCCTGCGAAACGGCCGGATCGCAGCGTTACCCCAGTGGCGCGAGAAGAACGGCCGGATTCCAGCGCGCTTCTCGAGCGGGCCAGGCCGCAGGTGTATGCCCCAGGGAGGCCGGTGGGCTACTTCCGGGCCGATGTTCTGTTCATTCATGCCCACCCTGACGACGAAAGCCTCGATTTCGCGGTGCTCATGAGCCGCGCGTTTCGGTCCGGAAAACGTGCAGCCACGATCCTGTTCACGGACGGCGAGGCGGGGTTGGACCGCTACCCGAAACGGCCCGTCGGCGGCTCCTATCCGAATCACGCCCTCCGGGGGAGCTCCCTGGCCAGTGTTCGGGTGCAGGAAGCCGCCGAAGCGATGGCGATTCTTGGCTCGGAGGCCTATGTCCGGCTCGGCCTGATGAATCGGCCTTACAACAACCTGCGGGACGTGGTACCCCTGGAGACCGTTCTGGAGGGGTGGGGGGGCGAGGAGGCTCTCGTGGAACGGCTCGTCGAGTTGATCCGGGGGTTCCAGCCTCAGCTCATCGTGGCTCCTGACAGCAGCTCCGGGGCGTACGAGCATTTCGAGCACGAAGCGGTGGGGTACCTGGTCAAGAAGGCGTTGAGCGCCCTCGATCGAGAGGGCGGCCCGGAAGTTCGGGCCCACCTCGTCAGCGTGGATCCCTTTCAACGGGGCAAGTACAGCGAGTGCGTGGAGGTCAGCGGCAGCGAGCGCGACCCCCGTTCCAGTATGACCCATCGGGCGATCCAGGCCCTGGCGCTGCAGCAGCACGTGTCCCAGGCGGATGCGTCGGTGATCGGGCTGAAGCGGCTGCCGCCGCTGTCCTCGGAATACTATCACGTGCTCCGGTGGGAGATGGGGGAGTCGCTCCAGGAGTGGCTGGCGAAGACGCCACCGCAGACGGAGACGAAGACGTCACCGTAGACGGAGGCGAAGACGCCACCGCAGACGGAGACGAAGACGTCCCGATAGCCCACGTACCATCGCCGGCGATGTCCACCGCCGGCGCCCGCCCGGCCAGGAACCCGATTCAGCGTCCCCTGGCGACCGGAGACCCCTGCCCTGCAGCGTTGAGCGCGAGGAGCCTGTCCACCGCCTGGTCGACCGCCCGGGTGTACGCGACGGTGCGGGCCCGGAAGGTCCCGCATGCCTCGGGCAGGGGAACCGCCGTGCCAATTCGGTATACGACCCTGCGGGCCAGCAGTCCTCGTCGCTGCATGCTCACGCCCACCGGCATGATCGGGCAACCCGACTTCAGGGCGAAGTAGCCCGCGCCCCGGTACGAACACTGTTCCCCTTCCGCCTTGCGTACCCGCCCTTCGGTCATGACGATCAGGTAGTGACCCACGGACAGAGCGCGCAGGACCCGGGCCGTGACCGAAGGGGCCAGGGGCCGCCCCCTCTCCATGAAGATCACGTACCCCTCCAGGAGGGCGTCGATCAGCCCGCAGGACAGGCGGAACAGCAGCCCGATCGCCCGGTTGATCGAGCTCCACGGCGTGTTGTCCCGGATGCCGAGGAAGCGCAGGCTGTGCCGGATCGCCTTGACGTGGAAACGAAAATCCGTGTGCAGGAGGTGGTTGCAGGCGATGACCGCGCAGCCGGCCGGGAGGTGTCGGGCGCCGATCACCTGGAGGCGGTACCGGAGGAGCAGGATCTCGTTGATCAGCCTCAGGAACCAGGGGTCCTTGCGCTCAGGCATCACGCCCACCAACCCGGCACATCGGCGCTCAGGAGTGCGAGCCGGATCCCGGAAACAGCGAGCGGATTCCTTCCTCCGTGGCGGCGCAGATTCCCTTCTCGGTGATCAGACCGCTCACCAGGCGAGAGGGGGTGACGTCGAAGCCGAAGTTGGCCGCCGGGCTGCTCTCAGGGCAAACGAGCACCCGCGCCGCCTGTCGCCGCTCCGGGAGCCATCCTTCGACGAGGCGCACCTCCTCCGGGTCGCGTTCCTCTATCGGGATCTCCTTGACCCCGTCGGCAAGATTCCAGTCGATCGTGGAGGACGGGAGGGCCACGTAGAAGGGGATAGCGTTGTCCCGGGCGGCCAGAGCTTTCAGGTAGGTGCCGATCTTGTTGGCCACGTCCCCGCGTCGGCTCGTCCGGTCGGAGCCCACGATGACCAGGTCCACCTGGCCGTGCTGCATCAGGTGACCGCCGGTGTTGTCGGCGATCACCGTGTGGGGGATGCCGGCCCTGCCGAGCTCCCAGGCGGTGAGACGGGCGCCCTGGTTGCGCGGGCGGGTCTCGTCCACCCAGACGTGGAGCGGGATCCCGGCCTCATGGGCGACGTACATCGGAGAGGTCGCCGTCCCGTAGCGCACGCAGGCCAGCCAGCCGGCGTTGCAGTGCGTGAGGATGTTGATTCGGCGACCGAGGCGGCGGTGAAGGCTGCGGATGAGCTCCAGGCCGTGCTCACCGATGCGGCGGCAGCGATCGATGTCTTCCGCCTCGATGTCTCTCGCCGTGGCCAGTGCCCGGAGCCGGCGCTCAGCAGGCTCCCGCAGCGGCACGAGAGCCTCCAGCTGGCGTTCCAGCGCCCAGCTCAGGTTCACGGCGGTCGGCCGGGTCGCCGCCAGGCTGGCGGCCGCCTCGCGGAGAGCGCCGTCGCCGCTTCCCTCGGCTTCCCGACAGGCCAGGTACAGGCCATAGGCCGCGGCCACGCCGATGAGGGGGGCCCCGCGCACATGCATGTCGCGAATGGCCACGCACATGGTCTCCACGGTGTCGATGGTCTCGATGTCCAGGCTGAAGGGGAGGCCGCGCTGGTCGATGATCCGCACGGCGTCGGCTTGCTCATCGTACCAGATCGACTGCAGATCCTTGTCCATGCTCGTCCTCAGGTTGTTGGGTGTCGGCAGAAACCCATCATACATGACAATCCTCCGGAGGTACAGCGACGACCCCCGTCCGCGCCTGCGGGAAGCTCACCGGCTGGGACTACCCCTGCGGACTACCCCTGCGGTTGTAGAGACACTGCGGAGCGTGTATGCTGGCTCCCATGAGCTCGCTGGTCTGGGTGGAGCTGGACGGGGCGGCGCCGGATCACAACCTCCGGGAGCTCCGGCGCGGTCTCAAGCGCGGGACCAGGGTCTGCGCTGTGGTCAAGGCCAACGCCTATGGCCACGGGGTCAGGGAGATCGCCCGCCTGGTACCCTCCGCGGACTGGTTCGCGGTCAACTCACTCGAGGAAGGGATCGAGCTGAGGGCCCTGGGCGAACAGCGCCGGACTCTCGTGCTCGGGCACGTGCCCCTGGCTCGTCTCGGTGAGGCGGTGGCGCAGGGCCTCGATCTGACCCTCTACAACATGGAAAGCCTCGCCGCCCTGGAAGGGCTGACCGCAGGGTCGGAAGCCCCCATGCCGATACGCGTCCACCTGAAGGTCGAAACGGGAACGGGCCGCCAGGGAGTTCTCCCCGAGGACGTGGGAGCCTTCGTGGCCCGTCTCGAGCAGGTGAAAGGGGCAGAGCTCGCTGGGGTTTCCACGCATTTCGCCAACGTGGAGGATACCCTGAACCACGGCTACGCCCAGAGGCAGCTCGGGGTGTTTTCACGGGTGCTGGAGGATCTGGCGCGGGATCGCCGCCGTCCTCCCCTGGTCCATACCGCCTCAACCGCCGCCGGCATCCTCCTGCCAGCGACCCACTTCGCCATGATCCGAGCGGGAATCGGCCTGTACGGATTGTGGCCTTCCCGGGAGACGTTCCTGTCGAGCGTCATGGGCCGGCGATCGGTCCCGCAGCTGCGCCCGGTTCTGAGCTGGAAGACACGCATCGTCCAGATCAAGACCCTGCCGGAAGGCAGCTACGTCGGCTACGGCTGCACCTACCGCACCACCCGGCGGACTCGTCTCGGGGTTCTCCCGGTCGGCTATGCCGACGGCTACGACCGCGGCCTGGGCAATACGGCCCACGTACTGGTGCGGGGGCGCCGTGCGCCGGTGATCGGCCGGATCTGCATGAACCTGACGATGGTGGATCTGAGCGACATCCCCCAGGCGGCTCTCGAGGACGAGGTCGTGCTGCTGGGCCGGGACGGGGAGGAATCCATTACTGCGGAGAACCTGGCGGAGTGGGCCGGGACGATCAACTACGAGATCGTCACACGGATCAGCCCCCTTCTGGAGCGGCGGGTGATCGGGGAGACTACTCCAGACCCACGAAGACCTTGATGTACTGCAGTCGCTCGTAGTACTCGGGCTT
>Ga0068714_10003128_pt1 | contig 20058 bp, 13 predicted proteins | sample MTBNYHSulfiMetaG_FD_62988 | JGI IMG/M metagenome (GOLD analysis project Ga0068714, IMG submission 62988) | Enrichment culture microbial communities from rom New York Harbor, USA that are MTBE-degrading - MTBE-NYH (New York Harbor Sulfidogenic)... | ecosystem: Environmental > Aquatic > Marine >... | reverse complement strand
CTTAATGATATTTTGGCACTACATCGCCCTTTTGCGGGATCTGATTGTATAACCCATTGAAATTCTTAGTGCCGAGGATGCCGCGCCCGCGCAAATAGGCCCGACGGGCGGAAAAAACCATGAACTTGGGCTAACTTAAGATACTGACCGTCGACCGACATTGTAGCTACCCATCAGAGGTGGGGGTCTGGTACACGGAATAGTCGATGCTGTATTCCGAGGTCATTTGTGGCCTGGCTGCCTTGGGCGCAGGACACGGGGTTAACCTCCCATAAACCCAGGTGCTTGAGGATCTTTTCTAAGATCCAAGACCTTGATTACTTTCATATTTCTGAAACATTTTGGACAAGTCAGGGGGCTACTCCGTGAATTTTGTGATTCAACCTTGCCCGATTTTTATCGGATTTCCTTGGGATTCATCCCTGCTAAAGTCGGGATCTTGACCAATTTCAGAATACTGCCCATCCCTGGCCGAAGCTTCAAGTCTGATCAAAGGGCGGAAACCTCATGAAAACCATGTTACTCCTCAATGGTATCCTCATCGATAGTCCCTCCCTACCGTCGTTATCCCTCCTACCCATCTTCCTGTGTGTGATCGGGGCCCCATAGCATTTAACAGCAGAACATGCCTCAGGACACATTATAGCCCCCTCGCACACCAATCTTGAATCTGGTGCCACCGCACAAACGGCCATGATAGTCGTTTGGTGCCACCACTTTCCTCAACTATGGGTGTGTGTAATAGGGTCCCCGAGGCGTGCCCGGCCAACCTGGGCAAAATTGCCCAAATCCATGCCCGGCAAGGTGCCCCACTTTCCACGTTCCCGGCACGCTGCCCAACCACGCACGGGAAAAAGGGCCAAAAGGCCCTGGAAAATGGGCGTAATAAGCCCAATCAGTGGCTAGAATCTCTTCCCTTTGGCTCGTTGCGTGATTGTCGTCTCTGCAAGGCGAACTGCCATCCGAGGAAGATTGCCCACTTCCAGGCAAGGACGCAAGGCAAGGAAGGCATTTTTCTGGGCAGTAAACGCCCCGAAATGCCCAAATCCACGCCGGGCACGCTGCCCACAGTTTTGAGAACCGGGCAAGATGTGCAAGCAAACCACCACGAAAGGTTGGGCAAAAAGGTATGGTTATTGCGCGGAATTGCATCCTCCGCATTGACTGCGGCACTGCCAGTGCGGCAGATCGCCCAAAAGGGCATATCGGTGCGGTCAATCCCGGAACCGTCAAGCAGAGCTTTGCCGTTCGGGCACGAGTGGCGCCTCCGTGACAAAGTTAGGCACAATGTCCGAACTAACACCAAGTCCAGGGCAAAAGACGCCGCCGGGGGCAATCAGATTGATCTCATCGCGGCAAAATGCCAAAGGTTGACAATCATTCAGATCAGGAGTAGAATGCCGCCAAATTTCATCATTGGTTACAGATGGTTATCATTGGCAAACAAAGACTCATTGGACCGCGATGTCTGTTCCACGAGAAGACGGCTGCCCCAAAGAGAGGCCGATAGAGGACCCCATTTCTCGGATTGAGGGATGGGGGTTTGCTTTCTAGCCGAGCTCTGAATGGATATTCCTGTGCTGCGAAATTTTTGTGGAGCAATTTGACCGTCTTTGACAAAGCAGCGTGATATGAAGGACGCAACTCTGGGATACCAGGAATCATACTTCTGGCTCATCGGAAAGTAACTGAGAATGGGTGAAAAGGACAAAGCCGGACACAGAGAAAGATTGCGGGAGAGCTTCCTAAGAGGAGAGGGGAGTGTCTTAACCGACGAGAAGCTGCTTGAGCTTTTGCTGACCTATGCCATCCGCCAAAAGGATGTCAGGCCTTTGGCTGAACAGCTCATTGGTGAACTTGGAGATCTCGATGCAGTCCTGGCCGCAGACACCAGAACGCTGTGCCGCTTTAAAGGAATAAAGGACCATTCCGCAACGTTGTTAAAACTCGTTCACAGCGTGAAGGTCCGAACTTCTCCCACGAGGACTGAGACTACCATCGTCAGCCAAGAGGATGGAGGGCAACAAAGTCTTTTTGAACCCCCTGTATCAGTACAAGGCGCCCAAAGACCCAAAACGAGAAAGGCAACTCGGAAGGTGGTCTCCAGAAAAGGCACCGGGCTCTTCGGGAAAGCGGTCCTGAAAGAAGCCATATATCTACTACCAAGTCTCCCCGATACGAGTTCTATAGACGACATAAGAGAGCACCTCAGAAGGGCGCTCCATTTCAGTGCTGAGCAGACCAGGAAACGTTACTCAAACTACATCACCAGGCGCATGTTTCCCGAAGGCTACCCTGACAAGCCTCTGCTTCATTTTGCAAAGGCATTCCCGGAGACCCAAGATCTGCGCGAGGTGTGCTTCTATCGATTCCTAAACACCGAGCCACTTGAGATCGACGTCATTGAAAACCTTATCGTTCCGAACATCGGCAACGGTCGCGTCAGTCGGGAACGAATCCGTAAGTACCTTTCCGAGAGGTTTCCAGAGGCAAGAAGCATTATTGATTCCGGGAAGGCGGTCGTGGATGCATTGACCGCAGCCGGCATAGCAAGAGCGGACAAAACAAGGGTCACTTTTTCTTACCGAGATATCCCTGTTTTTGCTTTCGCCTTTATCCTTCACAGTGAGTTCCCGGATCCCGGTATGTTTGACATCCAGAAGGTAGAACAGAATCGGCTAATACGTGCGATGCTTTGGAAACCAGACCGCCTCTTGCCATTGCTGTATGAATTGCGGAACCAGGGTTTGATCAGCAAAGTCTCTGAGATCGACACTGTCCGTCAGTTCACAACGAAGCTCAGGCTCAACGAGGTTGTGGATCGCCTGATGGCCAAGGTGGGCAATTCATGAAGGAAACCGAGATAATCGAAGCCCTCCGCAGTAGATTGAACATGCCAGGCGGCCGGCATCTTTATGGTGTCCTTGGGTCATATCATTCTCTGGCGGAGTTCACGAAGCTGCTTTCTCAGGCCAGGACCATGGATGGGAGGAGGTTCCCTAAGCCACTGAATGTAAACCGTGGCATCCTGGATGCCATTCCAGATGAAGAGTTCCGCCTGCTTGTGGAGAATGAGGCCAAAAGGCCCGAGCCAACCGCCGCGCACGTTTCTGCTGCGTTCGAGAAGTTTCTACGTTCTAAGCTAAAAGGTAAAGGCCTGGTGGTTTTGGCTAACCTGGAAATACTTTTTGCCTATCACCTGGAACTTAATCTGTTGCGCACACTGGCCGCAGACGAAGACCGTATTCTGCTCTTGTTACCTGGCAAACGCAGCGGTGGCAGGGTCATCATGTTCCCGAACCTGGAAGATGGCAGCTACACGTTACCTACGACGCTAATCGCTGAAGACCACCTCTGGGAAATCAGGCCTTGACTGTGGTCTAAATGCATGACGAGTACAGGATCAAAGAGCGTTTCAAATGACAAGACTCCACGTTTTTGGGTTCTCGAAGAAACTCGTATAAGAACAGCAGATGTCGAAATATGCGCGATTAGCTAAGCACCTAGCCGGCATTCCCTCAACAGAGGACGAGATCGTTATGCCATTTTCGCGGGTTGAAGAGCTGTTGGGCGACTCATTGCCGAATTCCGCCAAAACTGACCGGACATGGTGGGCAAACACCTATCGTAGCAACCACGCGAGCCATTGGCTCAAGACGGGCTGGATTGTTGGCGGGGTGGATTTCGGCCAAGAACTTGTTCGGTTCATACGACCTGATGATTCCACACGAAAGAGCAAGGCCAGTTATGGCAAACTCAGGGTTTTCCTGGAGTCCGTTCCGATCAGTCAAGGACAGTTGGCGCTGACATTCGCTGAGATGTCAGACATCATTGGTCACTCCCTGCCGAAGAGCGCTTTGCGGGATCCCACTTGGTGGGCCAACACCAGACAGTCATCCCCGCAAGGATCAGCGTGGTTTTCTGCAGGTTGGGCGGTCGAAAAAGCGTTCTTAAAGGCCCAGATAGTCGTTTTTCGTAGGATAGGGACTGATCCCGTCCGTGCTATTCCGAGATTTGTAGACAGTCTGCTGCAAAACACCAGTGGCTTTCGCAGGCCTTCCAATCGGGTGCTTTGTGAGTGGATTCGTTTCTGCCGCCGGGTCGGTTGGTGCTTCCAAGCCACGGTCCTTTTCGAACGCGGCGGCCTCTCAATAGACTCTCTTTCCGAGACAGAACGAGCGGAAGTCGAGGAGGACTACAGTGTCTCCAAGCGCACTCTGATGCTCTATAAGAACATTCAGACTTCAACAGACTAACCGGGGGTAGTGATATGGCAAAATCCGACAATCTGTTTACAGCCCGCAAGAGCCTGGCTGAGATCTGCACCGTCCCGGACAATATCATCTCTGTATATTCACTTGAGAAACACGTTTGGGCAGACTCCAACTCCCCTGAGGCTCGCAAGAACCGAAAGCCAGAGCTTCAGACAATCGAGGAGTTTCAGATTGAGCCGGTTAGGCCGTTCTTGAATGATATCCTGCGCAATATGGCTGCCCCCTATAAGCCAGAGAAAAGGGATACCCCCATTGGCCAAGGGTACTGGATTCAAGCAGAATTCGGCTCAGGGAAGTCCCATGTGCTTTCCTTTCTCTCGGCACTGGCACTAGGTAGTAAACAGGCTTGGGAAATTGTCGGCGAGAAGGAGAAGAAGGCAAATCGAGGAAAGCGCGAGTCATTGTACCGGTTTTGGGAGGAAGGAATAGAGGCGAAGAGCGGCAAGGGGAAAAAGGGTATTTTCGTGATAGTCAAGACTCTTGTCGGGACTGGAAGCGGAACGGTCGGCATGTCCGATCAAGGCCGGCGGATGTCAGAATATATTCTCGATGCTGCCAAAGACCAGCTGCAGTGTGAAACTGGCAAGAACCTCTCCCTTTATCCTGCTGAGCTGCTTGCTGATCGTTTTCTGCGGGAGGACATCGACTTGTACCGGACCCACCTCAAAAAGTTTTTGAAGAATCCCGAATACTTTGAAGAGGATGAATTCGAGGACATCGACGACTTCATAAGGGATATCCAACAGAACAAAACACCCGAATACAAGCGAAGCTGTGGTAACAAGCTCTGGCGGTTCTACACCGAAGATCGAAAGGTCACGCCGCATATCGCGGCCGAGACAGAGGACATCCTCAAGCATCTGGTCGAGACCATCCTCGAAGAAGGGTATAGCGGCGTACTGCTTGTTCTCGATGAAGTCTCGCTTTTCATGAAGAACAGGACCGAGGACCTGCGGACAGATGATGAGAAGACGCTCGTAGTCCTGTCGAACAGGCTGGCAAAAATCTATAACCTTCCAATCTGGACGGTGTGTGCGGCTCAGCAGGCAATCGAGAGCAAGATGGGCGTCAAGAACATCATAGCCGATGATCGCCTGAAGCTCGTTAAGCTGCTGGAAGAGGATAAGGATTACTATAATATCGTTCTCGCCAGGGTGCGCGAAATCAAAGATCCTGCAGCTATAAGCGGTTACTATCTGCATTACAAGCGGGGTTTCAGTTGGCCAAACAGCATAGGTGAGACGGAATTTCGCCACTTCTTTCCATTTCACAAGCCTGCCTTGGAGGTGTTGCGGGCCATCACGTATGAGCTTACAACAGCACGCTCCGCTATCCACTTCATGCACCAGACCCTAAAAAACCAAATAAAGCGTGAAGGCAAAGAGCTGATCCGTTTGTGGGAACTCTTTGACGAGACAGTACAGTATCAGGAGGATCCAAGTGGCGTGCACGCTGGGCTTGTGGCCATAAAGACCAGGAGAGCAGATGATTACAGGGCATACGAGGAGTGCAGACGCCAGATTGATGGTTTGACAAAAGGCCTTCTCAAGGTCCTCAGAGATAAAGGCCTGAAGACGGTCCAGACTTTGTTTCTTTACCACATCGCCAAGACCCGGCAGCAGGGGCTCAACCCGGAGGAGATTGCCAATTCTGTGCTCATCGAACGAGATGCAGATTCAACCGTCGATGAGAACATCCAGCATTACGAACACCTTGCAGAGAACCTCAAGAAGGAGCTTCGTCAGATTGTCCAGACCTTCGACGAGGAGAAGAAGCCGCGATATCGCTTTGACCCAGTCTTTACCGGCATCGACCCACGAGCGGAGTTTCAGAAAGCAAGAGACGAGGCAGAAGCTAACGAGCTGATGCGCCATGAGGCCTGGGAGCACCTGCTTGCTCTGGATGAATGGCCTGTCAAAACACGTCAAATGACCATCAACCTCGCTGGCGGAGTGAAATCCATTTTCCGTGACATCGCACCGTTCATGGGGGGATGGGAAGATCCTAAGGCAAGACGAGGCGAGCAGACACTCGAAGTCATATGGCAAGGAAGGCAGATAGAAGGGCTCATTAGCATGCGAGATCTGGCTAGGTCGGCAAGTGATAACCTGCCACTGCCTGCTATCAGCAGCGATCAGACGGATCTGGATTTCGCGGTCTTTGTCTCGACAAAGCCGGTGGGTGACAAGGCAATCCGAAAACTCCTGGAGCAACGGAAAGACCCTCGTGCATTGACCTGGTTTCCAGGCGAGCTGAGCACAGAGGAAAAAGACCGACTCCTGGATTTTGCCGCCTACCGAAAACTCGTTTCAGACTGGCAAGGTAAGGACACGGAAGATTCAGTTGCGGTGATCAATTGGGTGGCCAACAGCCTTCAGACTGAAATGGGCCGCATCGCTAAAATCATAGACAGTTGTTACGCCCGCGGGCGAGTGGATGCTCTGAATCACTCACAAATGGACTTTCACGTTGCTGGCGAGCTAGCCAGCATCGTGAGCCCGTTGGTGGACAAGGTCTTGAGTTCCATTTATGAGTCCCGCGACCTTCTTTTCGACCCGCCTTATGTCTTCAGGAAGGAGGAGGGGGTCAAGGTCATTAATGGTATCGTCAAAACGGGGAGCATTCCAAAGGGAGCCAAACCGAATCAGAACATCAACGCAGCCCAGAATTTCGGCTTCGGGCTGAAGATCATGAAAAAGAGCGCTGAAAGGCAGCTCGACTGCTCCGGTAATAACCATGTGTACGATATTTGGCAGTTCATCGACCAAAAGCTGTCTGATGAAGGACAGAGCATGAAGACCGAGACGATCTATAAAAACTTCATGGGTATCGGCGGGCCGAAGGATTATGGCCTCACACGCAGAATGATTCAGATCTTCTTGATGTGCCTTGTCCGTGAAGGCAAAGTCAGGATTACTGCCAACCCCAAGTCTGGTCTTCCCTTCCAGGTGATAGACTACACGAACATCGCATCGATTGATTTCTCAACCAAGATTCTAGAGTCTCTGGCAGATATCCAGAAGGTCGCCAAACCCGAAAACTGGGAGGTCTTGCGGCCTTACGTGGAAAAGCTTCTGGGTAAAGAGATCCCTGTTACTCACGACGATTCGGTTATCTCCAGCTATCGCGCGGAGTTGATATCTCTGTTCGCCATGGAGAAGGAAGACTCAGTTCGGTTGAAGGAACGCTCCAAGACGTTGTTTGAAACACTCAAGGCCGTGAACCTATATGCCAAGGAGCTATCACAGATTGCCTCCCTTTTTGCCTCCGATGTCGCTGGTAATGACGACATAAACCGAATTCTGTATGCCCTCAAGGAGTCTTTGGGTTACCAGGCATTCGACACCAATACCGCATCTCAGTCTGAAGTGGACGATTTGGCAAATCGGCTGAAGAACTACACTGATCTGAAACGTTTCGTCAGTTATGAGATAGACCTGATCACGGCCTCCAAGTACTGCACGCAGACGATACCAGAGGAGGAGACGTTGCGCCCTGTGCTGCGAGAGCAGCGAAAACTGAAAAAGAAGATGGGTGAGCTTCAGCCGTTCATCGATTCAGAGGTCAAGCTGAAGACAGAACTGATCGGCAAGTCCCCCCCGGATGCTGGCGAGTCTGGAACATTGGGCTCCCTGGTCAGAGAATATACCACCGCCTATGCTGCAGTACATGATTCGGTGACAGAGCGGACTGAGGAGGCCTGCAAATCCATCCAAGATCTGCTCATCGGTGATGAATTCCAGGCTCTTAAGATCCTCGAAAAAATAAGCGCGCTTCAACCCCCTATCTCGGGTCAGTTGACGGATCGACTGACGGAGTTCCAGGGGGCGATATTCACCTGCCCATCGCCATCCCGTGGTTCAGTAGAAGAGCAACTGAAGAGGAGTCCCCTGCATGAATGTGGGCTTTCTTTCGAGACCGCTGCTCGCCTTGTTGAACGGGCGGAAGATCTGACCGCCAGCGCCAAAGAGTTGTTCGATGCAGATATCAACTCTAAGCTTGAAGTCTTTCTCAATCCGACAGTGCGTTCTCGCCTAGAACAAGGTAAGTCTGAAAAAGTGATCGGAGAAATCCTCCGGGCAACTGATGTTAAGGGTGTTCGCACTGTCCTGGTCAAGGCATGTCTCGAAGACCCGTCTGTAGTTGATACCATCAATCGATATCTCAAGCAGATCGTTGTCAAGGTGGTGAAGCTCACGGAATTCAAGCCTGGCTTGGGCACCGTAGAGCGAGATCAGATCCCTGAGTTGGCCCAGGAGTTTCAGCGCTTCCTGGAAGAGGAGATCGCCGAAATTGACGACGGGGGCAAAGTCCTTCCCATGCTGAAGATTGAGTAAGGGAAAACCGTGGTGGCAGAACTGAAACCCGGCCTTCGGATTGCCGACCGCTTTGAGCTAGTCGAGTTCAAGGGACAGGGTGGTTTTGGGTCTGTATGGAAGGGATTCGACCATAAGCTTGCGCGTGAGGTGGCGATCAAGCGATTTCATTCTGAATCTTTTTTCGACTCTGCACAGCGCGTCTCAGAGGCTGAAGAGGAAGCACGGAAGATAGCTGCCATACGGAGTCCGTACGTTGTTGCCGTATATGATGTCCTACAGTATGGAGGTGAGCTTCTCATCGTTATGGAGTATATGGATGGCGGGACACTCCATGACCATCTGAGGGCCTTCACTCGTTCTGGTCAGTGGATTGACGCACCCGCTTCATTCGGAATTGTTGAGGACGTTCTCCACGGATTGGAGGCGGCACATTCGGCAGCCAACGGGCCGATCATTCACAGGGACCTTAAGCCACAGAATCTCTTGTTTGATGCAATTGGCCACATCAAGATAGCTGATTTTGGGCTTGCAGCCATAGGTTCTGTTTCGGCGATTAAGACCAGCCACCCTGGCAAATGGGAGCATTCAGGGACTTGGGGATACAAGTCACCGGAACAACTGAGAGGGGACAATTTGGATGCTCGGACGGACCTGTTCAATCTTGGATTGATAGCGTTCCTGGTGTTCGGCGCCTGCCATCCCTATGTATGCCCCCGTTATCTTTTCGACTATAAGGAAATGGTGCTTTCCCCATACAGATCCTTGCCCCCAGTTGCCGACGGCGTTCTACCGAAAGCGATCGAGAAGTTCGTCTCAACATTGCTGGCAGAGAGGCCGGAGGATCGGTATTCCACAGCAAGTGAGGCATTGGTGGAATTCGAAGCGGTAGAGACAGAATATGATAAGGGGATGTTTGACCGTGCTTTGGAGCTTTACGACTCGCTCAAGACAGGTGTGGCCCCAAAACCTATTTTGACTTCAGGAGAGCTTTCAAGAGGTATCATGCTTTGCAGAAAGAACGGGTTCTATGCTCAGGGTGCGTTTCTATATGAGAAATCCGGAATCGACTTGACCACTCTGGCTGCGGCGGCTACGCGGAAGCTGGAGCAGGACTACCAGTTCTGTAGAAGGCATGCCGGTAAGGAGGTAGTTCCTGAATGAGTATGGGAACCCAGAGTATCGAGAACTTCGTCACGCAACGACTGGAGGGTATGAGTGATGAACCAAGAATCCTCGTGAGAGATCCACTCAATCTCCTGGAGGGTGGTTCAGCAGAATTGCACTCATTTGCCCGTAGCAATGCCTTCACTGTCATTGTGAGCTCAACAAATCTTGTCTTCCGTGAGCTTTATGAGAAGGCCCTCGCTGACACTGGAACCCAGAAGCTCCTGATCATCGACCGGGCGCCTGCGAGGAGGCGGACCACCAAGTCAGTCAGTAAAGCCCCACCACCTTTTTATCCGGATCTACTGGACGAGGTACCCGTGCATGCAAGGATCGATCTGGATTTTAGGCAGTTCCTCAAGGAAAAGACCGGTGACCCTGATTGGCCAATGGAGGTAAATGATCCCCGCTACGCCCGGCTTCTGTCCGGAAACATACCCGCTGTTCTGCGAGCACATGAAAACCTCCGTAATGCGGACACTAAGCGATTCAGTGACCATGACTTCAAAACCATCGTCGCATATGCGTCTCTTGGTGTCGCCGAATCGGCTTTTAAGGCTCTCGACGCCGAAGACTACTGGCGTATAGGCTTATTGGCGCATGAGCAGCTCGAAGAGTTGGATTCTCTTGCTCCGGAGGTCACCAAACCTATCGTGGATGAGCTGGCGAAGGCCCCGGCACCCTTCTCCTGGTTTTCCAAGTATCCGCCAGAGACGGTATTACGGGCTTTCTACCTCTCGGTCATCCTCTCCCAGCATTTTGAGCACTGGAACCTGCTGCTGGCCAAAATTGACCCTTCGTTAGCCTCTCTTGGCGATATCAAGCTGGATATCATCAAGGAGGCCGCACCAAAGCTGATCGATCTTGATGCCGACCAAGCGGCCAAAGACATTGAAACAGTCGAGAGTTCGCTCAGTAAAGAAACACTCGGCCTAATCCTCTTGGATCAGTTGAATCTTGCCCAGCCATCTGTCTTGGCATCTGCAGTGGAGCATGAAAAATACTCAACCCTCATCCGATCCCTGTCACTCTTGATGGCGTTGGACAACCTCCTGTCAAAGTCACCGGAAAAGGACCAGCACAAAGCGGTTTTGAAGGTCCTCTTTCCGGAGGGGCCAGCAACCGTGGCCTGCTTCGTGGATAAGCGACCCTCCATTGTTTGGTCCCACCTTAAGGAAGCATACGCTCTGACAACCCAATGCAGGCAGTTGCGTGATGAGCTCGCCGCCGCACTCAAGACGCTTAAAGTTCAAGAGACTAGTCAGCTCACATTCAAGCAGTTCCAGGGCATCTGGAATGAGAAGAGGGTAAACCGGCTGGAATATAAGCTTTCTGCACTAGAACGTCTTGTTGGTAGCGGCGATTTTCTGCCCCGCCCTGAAGATCAGCTTCCGTCAGCCTTCGGTAACGCACTCAGCCGGATCCGGCAGGGCGTCCGCGCAATGTCGGATGAAGTCATCGTGAGCCTGGAAGAACTGAACAGGCGTTTCCAGGAGATGGTGGTTTCCCGGTATCCTACATGGGTGAAACAGGATACTGAAGTCAGACTTACCAGCCAATTTTTGCGTCGATGCCTCAAGCCAAACTGGGACCCCTTGAAAGAGAAGGCCGTCGTCTTCATATTTGATGGCCTGCGGTACGACATTTGGGATGAGTTCATCCGTCCGATATTCGATGACCGGCTGCAGCTTATCAAGGAATACCCTGCTTCATCTCTCCTTCCATCCGAGACACACATCACCCGGAAAGCAATCAGTGCCGGCACATTCCCTGATGAGTTCGACACGCGCCAGAGCGAGAACAGCTTGCTGAAGTCAGCGCTGGCGAAGGAGTTCGGCTATGGCGGTGAGGTCGAGGTCGTCAGCCCTGAAACCGCAGGGACCGGAGAAACTGTACGCTACCGCGCTGGGAACCTGGCCGTCTTCATTTTTGAACTCTGCGACAAAGAGCTTCACAAGATTCAGAACAAGACGCTTCCAGACGGCCGCGAAGTGCCTGCCAGGCCGCTGTCGTTCATTTACCAGCAGCATCTTAAAAACATCATAGATAACGAGGTCTTGGCAATCGTTCGCAACCTTGTTCCGGGCACCAAAATCTTTCTAACGGCTGACCACGGTTTTTGCCGGGTCCCACGCGAAAGGTTGCGCATCGATAGCGCCTGGGTCAACGAGCCGATGGATTGCTCATACCTCAATGCCTGGCTTATGAAGGGTCTGGATGAATTGCACGCCCCTGGCAAGGTCAAGGACAATGTCTGGGAAATGCCGGTCTCTATCCTCCGAATGCCAGACTCAGAAACAGTTAAAGATCCCAAGACCAAGGCCACCTGGCAGAAGAAATATGCCAGCGTCATTTTTCCAAAGACCGGCTTTGCCCTTGCCCGCCCTAACGCGCACTTCAATCCTGACGCTTATAGCCACGGTGGTATCTCTGTGCAGGAATTGATGATCCCTATGGCGGTATTTAAGGTCAGAGAGAAGGATGAAGGCCTGCTCATTTTGGAAGAAATCGTCGGACCTGGGGAAGTCATTGAGGGCCAGGAGGCCGAGTTTCACCTTCGTCTTTCACGCAGTCCAGGAGCCGGACTGTTCGAAGAACTCCGTGTAGATGTGGAGGGCTCTTACGCACGTGAGCCAGAGCATGAGTCCTTGCGAAACCAGGTGCTCTATGTATCATATCAAGGCGCTGAGGTAATATATCGCCTTAAACCCGACCCGCAAGACGCAACCGCAGAGGAGCGCAGGCAGGGAGGGATGGAGCGAACGCTGGTAATCACACTGAGCTATAGGGAGGGCCGTCGCATGGTCCGAAAGACCCGGACCCATAGGTTCACCGTGCGGCTAAATTCGGAGCAGGTCATTCGGCGGGTGCCGGCTCATTTGGGTAATATTCTTGGACTAACTCCGAAGAGTATGAGGTAGTATTATGAAGAATAGCGGCTTTTGGATAGTGAGAACCACTCTGGACGCATATGAAGCTTGCACGGATCATTGCAGAGTTGGAGCCTCCGAAATCAACCGAAAAAAGCTGGGAAGTCTATCGAAAGGTGATCATGGTATATTTTACATAAGCACCAGTCGGTTGCACAAGTCATCCGAGACCATCTCCGAGTTTAGATCCCCCTTCGTTATCGATGGACCACTCGAAGCCATATCTATTGACGTTCCTACATTACCACCTGACAAGTCACTAACCTGTTCAGTCGCCATGAGGCTTCTTCCCTCTAGAGGGATATGCGAAATGTCACCCCTTATTGAACACCTAGACTTCATTAAAAAGAAAGAACATTGGGGAAGCTACCTTATGCAGCCATTCATAAGGATTTCAAAAGCCGATTACCAGAGAGTAGTTGACTGTATTGGAGCATGATGATGCTTAGATCTGTACGCTATACCCATATTTTCGATAATGAAAACGACATTGCAGAGGCAGTCAAGAAACTTATGCTTTCACCTCAACCAGTTGCCTCCGAACCCTACCCAAAGAAAGCCCCTTCTACACCTTTTGCAGGGAAGAAATCGGGGCCACTCTATGGCTTGCATCCATATTGGAGCAAGAAGCCGTACGATGCAATCAAAGCATCGATTCTGGAGTTTACAAGGGAAGGCGAGGTTGTATTTGATCCATTTTGTGGAAGCGGCTCCACCCTGTTGGCCGCTATACTCTCTAATCGACGTTCATTTGGCTTGGATCTATCGCCAGCAGCATTTCACATTTCACAGTTCTTTACTTTCGGCTTATGCGGAGCAGGCGTTGAAAGAAACCTAGTAGGAAGATGGCTTTCTGAAATCGACGACCTAACAAAGGATGTAAGGCAGTTTTCAATGGGCGGAGCGGAATGGGAGATCGACTCACTGATTTACTCTGAGCAATATCGATGTCCAAAATGTTTTACCTGGCGTTCATTGTATGCCCGAAAGGAAATTGATGGGAACCTTTGCTGTGATTCTCCCGGTTGCAAGGAGATCATCAATACTAGGTCCCCAAAACTTGAGTATGGTGAAGCGAAGGTGGTAAGCGCAGAACTGAGAAACCTACGGTCAAAGAAGACTCATACATTCGATGTGAATCAAAACCAAGAGCTTTCAAAGATCCTGATGATCTTGGAGGACAAGTTAGCGGATCATCTCAGGGAGACCAGACCACCTGAAGGATATATCGCTCAAGAGCTTCTTGATTTAGGTGGGAGGCTAAATACGACCCACACAAGTAAGATAGCGGACCTCTACACACCACGGTCCCTCTATATACTCTCATTGTCAAGGGATTTGGCGTTGAAGAGAAGAACGCAAGAAGAAAGGACCATACTCCTGGGCATACTAACGGCCGTCTCGTTGAATTGCACAAAGATGTATCGAGTTAGAGAGGGTGGGGGAGGTGGGCCAGCAACTAGCTTCTATGTGCCTCCAATACGCAAGGAAATATCGGTATTGGATTCGCTGAGAAACAAATCAAAGGAATTATTAAGAATATCCAAAGGCATTCCACTTTCGAATTCCCCGACTGTTCTTGGCATGGCCGACATAACACAGATGATGAAGATTCCGGCAAACACGGTAGACTACATATTCACTGATCCGCCTTATGCCGACACAATGCCTTACGGCGCTTTAAATTGTGTCTGGGAGAGCTGGATCGGTGCTACCAGCGAGTGGAGAAGACAAGAAGTGCTTGGAGACAACTGGGAAAACGGAATGAGGACCGCCTTCCTGGAGATGGCACGAGTGCTAAAGCCGGGCAGATGGTTAACCTTATGTTATCACGACACATCTGAAGGAACATGGATGCAGGTTCAAGATATGGCAGCTGAAGCCGGCCTAATCCCTGATGAATCAGAAAATGCGATCTACATATCGACCACACAGAAATCTTGGCAGCAACAAGTCGGAGGGAAGGTCGTTAAACGTGACTTGCTCGTGCATTTCCTAAAACCAACAGCAAGGATGCCGATAATTGCAGGCGGTGAGGACCAAAGAGATTTCAATGAACAAGCCCGTGCCTTTCTTATTAATCTGCTTTCCTCAAAGCCTGGAATGCCCAGAGACCGTATTTATGATGAACTTGTTTCCCACTCTGTCAGGCGAGGCAGAATTGAGCCTCATGACTTTGATGCATTGCTATCCTTTGTCGCCGAGCGAGCTGAGGATAGCACGGAACAATGGTTCCTAAAGAGCGAGCATGAAGCCGAAGTTCAGGAAGGAGATGCAGCTGCGGAGGAAGCGGCTGCTGCAAAGATCGACCACTTTGTGAGGTCAAGATTGGCTGATTTTCCTGAACTTGAAGGAGTACACTTCTCGGATATTTTCTCCTATTACATCACGGCGGTGAAGAACAAACCACGACGGTCCATTCAGGACTGGCTCTTGGATTTCTTCTACAGGACTTCAGAGGGTCTGTATAGACCCCCAGCAAGTGTCGAGGAAGCGCAAGAAAAAGACAGAGTGCGAGCCGCAGGCACAAACCGACGGATCAAGAGACACTTGGCGTACGTTCAAGGCGGACTATCGATCCCTGAGAAGTTTCGCCCGACAAATGAGTCATTGGTTGAATGGATTCGCCACTGCAAGCGAAATGGACTTTATGAGCCAGGGAAGGTGCTCTACGAGAGAGGGGGCCTAAATCTGGACAAGTTATCGGACGCGGTCATGGTGAACGTAGAAGAGGACTACCAGGTCTGCGTTCGTATGCTAGCTAGGGGCACCGGTAGCGAAGGAGAGGGAAAAGCCAAGCGTGGCCGACGGAAGAAGTCAGAGGCTCAGTAATGGATGATAGGCTGAAAGAGATTTTCAAAGGTAAGGTGGTCAACAAGGCGCACACGATCAACACAGGTGTAGACGAGTTCCCTCGTTACGTGCTGGAGTACCTCATCGACAACTACTGCGAGGAGGCCACGTTCCACGAAGACATGGAAAAGGTGGTCCGCCGCCTTAAGGAGACCTTTGTCTATGGGGCGGAGACCGAGAAGATCCGCCATTTTATCAGGGAAAACCGGCGCCATTCCCTAATAGCGAACCTGGAGGTTCGACTGGTTGAAACAGAGGACAAGTATTGGGCGTCGATTTCGGCTATCAACGAAAGTTTTGTCAACATCCCGGAAAACATCGTCAGGCAGTATCCGATGCTGCTATCTGGGGGCATGTGGGGCACGATCGACCTGACTTACGACGAGACAGAAATCCACAACAAGAAGATCCGGCCATTCAAGGTCACGGCGTTCACCCCGTTCCAGGTAAGCGTGATCAACCTGGATGAGTTTATCGAGAAGCGCAAGGAGTTCACGACCGAGAACTGGATCGACATCCTGGTCAATTCCTGCGGCCTTAATCCGGTAAAGATGACCCGTCGACAGAAACTGCTTTACTTATGCCGCTGTATCCCTCTGGTCGAGAGCAACGTGAACATGGTGGAACTTGCCCCGCGTGAGACTGGCAAGACCTACCTCTACCGGAATATCTCCTACTATGCGCATGTGCTCTCAGGGGGCAAGACGACACCCGCGCAGCTCTTTATCAACCTCAACACCGGGAAGATTGGGGAGGTTGGCAGCCGGGACGCTGTAGTATTTGATGAGATTGCCAACACAGACTTCACCGACCCCAAGGCCTTGGTCAGCATTATGCAGGGATACATGCAGGATGCGAGGTTCAGCCGGGGAAAGAAGGAGATGCTGGCATTTTCAAGCCTGGTCTTTGTGGGAAACCTGGACGTTCAAGGAGAAATGCCCCATGAGAAGTATTACCACCTTTTCGAACCGCTGCCCGACTTCCTCCAGATGATCGCCTTCTTGGATCGCATCCACGCATATTTGCCTGGCTGGGAGATACCCAAGCTGGCCCCGGATAGCTACTCGCAGGATTATGGGTTCATCACGGATTACTTTTGTGAGATCATGCACGAATTGAGGCGGATTGACCTCCTTGCCCCCATCCGCAAGCGATTCGAATTGATCGACTTTGGAAGAACAGGCCACGGCGTCTCCGGTCGTGACCAGCGGGCAATTATGAAGACCTCTTCAGGCCTCCTCAAGCTTCTCTTCCCAAACGGCCGGGCAGAGGATTCCGAGCTGGAGGAGATTCTGAGCATTTCCTGCGAACTCCGCCAGCGAGTGCGAGAGCAGCTTCACCTTATGGCCCCGGGCGAATATGACCGGATTAAGCTGGGTGTGAGGATCTCCGGCAAGGAAATTGTCCCAACGCTGAAGGATGCAGAACGGGTCCAGAAGATTACGTTGCCGACAAAACCCGCTGTGGGAGAAGTCATTGGCCTTGCGGTCGATGGCGACCACGGCTGCCTGCTCTATTTTGAGATGCAGGCAACCAAGGGCAGCGGACGAATAGTCCCTCTGGGATCGATTCAGCGGGTCATGCGGGAGAGCATCGAGGCGGCAGCCCAGTTCATTAAGGCTAAGTCCGAGGAACTGGGCATTAGCGCCGACTGGCGCGAAAACTTCGATGTGGCGGTCCTCGCGACTTTTATGGGTGTCCCCAAGGAAGGCCCTTCTGCCGGCATTACCATCGTGACCGGGATTGTCTCCGCACTCTTGGGCCGACCGGTCCGCAACGACATCGCCATGACCGGTGAGATCACCATCCTGGGCAAAGTGCTCCCGGTTGGTGGTATTCAGCAGAAAATCCGTGCTGCCTTTGACGCTGGCGTCAGGGAGGTCTTAATGCCCGCCGAAAACCTAAAAGAGGCCCAAACCCTGCCACCGTACATACTCAACGCCGTTACCCTGACACCACTGGAGGATGTAAAGGAAGCCCTTCAATCTGTCTTAATCAAGAATCCTGACTGAAGGAAAAGGGCTCTGAGGAGGTGCGCCGTGATCCCTGATCCATTTAGGAAGACTGTCTTGATCCCCATACGAGTCCGAGACGGAAAACCCCGGCCACCATATACGCGTCCAAACGGTGAAACCGTGGATTTCGGCTTTAAGGGCCTGTAGCCTAAAAGCAGGCCCATAATGGCTGCTTATCAATAGCCTTATTAGGATCTGCGAGTGGAAAAAGTTAAGGCATCTTAAGATGAAAATCTGTGCTTTCTGTTAGATGGGGTATTGATGAATGGCCATTCTGGTTGAAGGAATTTCAGTGATTATACGTCGCAAGACGATAGAAGAGAGGTACCTTGGCGGATGGGCCGGATTTGTCGCAACTGTGCCGAACAAAACCCTATGTGCGGATGAGGAAATTGTCAGAGTAGGCTTCATGACCCCATCCGACGTGGAGAGTTATGTCAGAGACCTGGAGGGTTATGGATTGCAATTCCAAGTCGATGGCAAAGCACGAGATATTGCAGTCGCTGACCAACTTCGGCGGATGACTACCCCTTGCGACTGGCTGGAATTTGGCCATGTTGATTTGGAAGCTGGTTCAAAGCAGGGTGCCGCATGCCGCCTCAAGGGGAGCACGTCAGAGGCCCTAATTACCCCGGAGGGCTGGCAATTTGAAGGCTCTTTAAGCCAGACATTTGGATTTGTCCGTTCGGAACGTGTCGATCGCAGCCTCAAGTTTCTGAGACATCAGAATGGCATGGATGTTTACTTGAATGAGCTTACCGAAGAAGAGGTCTTCGTGGGGCCGCACCAGCTCATAATTTCAGTTTATACCAGCCATCATAGTTCACCCCCTTCCACTCACCCCGCAGTGTGTAACTGGGTCCCAAAAGTCTTAATGGTAGCAAGACAAATCACGAATTATTATAGCCCCGTCAACCCTATCTGCCTTGCCCAATGCCACCCTCACCGCAGACACTCAGCCTCAACAGACCACGATCAACCCTTTCTCATCACAAGGCACGATGATAGGGAAAGCCCCGGTTCAAGCATGGGTATAAGCGGCACTATTTACTGGGATAAACTCTGGTCAGAATGTCTATATTCCATTGATATGGCGGTGGGTTATGACGATTTTTGGGCTCTCAACCTATCAAACGCAATTTTCGGACAACGGGCTTTGTATTAAATGGGTAACACTTCTCCCCTCTTTTGAAGTTGAATCCTTAAGTGAAAGAAACGGATATCGATTTTCCTAGTGATTAAAGGATAAATAAGCCGCCAGCTTGTGAATGCAATTTGTCCACAATGGTTTTAGCCTGGCCTGGGTCATCAAGGGAGATCCTCCAAATCTGAAATAAGGTTGCGGTCGTTACCAAGTTGACCTTCATTCCAGCGATGAGAGCAAGTGCATCCTCAGTCACAATTTCCACGCTGGTACGTTCAGCTAGAGGAATTAGACGGTGAGCGTTGGCTGCAATAACTACTCGATCTGCCTCACCTTGTTCCTGTTGAACGGTTTGCAAAGCTTGGTTGATTTTGTTTGAGTTTTTCTTTATCGCACCCTCGATTCCGGTGACCTCAATCAGCAATCGCCTATTCTCATCCAATGTCACAGTAATATCATAGGTCCTACCTTTTCTGGTTAACCTGGGATCATATCCAAGAGAACTAAACACACCACAAACAGCCCTTTCAAGATTCTCGCCGGTTTCCCACAATAGTCCCGCAATCAAAGCAAGGCTGGCGGCTTCCTCCTGTAATCTTCTAATAGTATCATGTACTTCAATAAATCTTGGGGGCATAGCAGATGTTACCCAATCCGGGATCGCATTAGGATCTGGCTTAAGCAAAGGTGCCTCAAAGTCACGGAGCTCCGGAAAAAGATCCAGATTTTCTGCATTCGGCAAACCAATGTTGTTAAGTATCTTCTTATAGTTTTCATACAACGTGGGTAGCTTCTGTACGTGCGACGTGAAGGCTTCGTGAATACGCTGAACTTGCCAGGGATCCCTAAAGGGTTCCGTCCTCAGAGTGGCGAGGCGCAGCCAGAAACATCTCTCACGGTGAAACTGGCATAGCCCCGGATATTGCTGGTACCCAATACGGGAAAGGAACCCAAGCGGATGCATTCCTCCACTAATGCCTAATGAGCTGGAGGTCGCATGTATTATGAAATGAATAGCATCTGGATCGTCATAAAGAGCCGAAAGTACCAAGCTAAAATTTCCGTTGGGAATTGTGGCCTTGTTCACCTCTTCGTTCTTTATCCCTCGGTGACCGTCCATTGCGAGTCCTCCGATATTCGTGGAAGGGTTGAGTAAAATAATCTCAGATTCAAACCTATATCTGTAATCCTACCAAGTCTTGCTTAAACTCTTACAAATAAGGCAACATATTATCAGAATGGGGGTATCCCCTTGACTCAGGTATCCCCAAGATATAGTATCACGGGGCATGGAAGATTACCCCCGTACACTTGCTGAGCTTGAAGAGCGATTTTCTTCGGAAGAGGAATGCCGAAGAT
>Ga0068714_10003127_pt1 | contig 20058 bp, 20 predicted proteins | sample MTBNYHSulfiMetaG_FD_62988 | JGI IMG/M metagenome (GOLD analysis project Ga0068714, IMG submission 62988) | Enrichment culture microbial communities from rom New York Harbor, USA that are MTBE-degrading - MTBE-NYH (New York Harbor Sulfidogenic)... | ecosystem: Environmental > Aquatic > Marine >... | reverse complement strand
ATACAAGCGCAACCGCTATCTGCAGCGAAATCTGCCGCGACTACGATTATGGATTCAAGCTGATTGCGGATAGGAGCGGCCAAATTGAGTTTACTCTCCCCAGAAAAGCGGTAACGCAGCCGGATATCTTCCTGGAGGAGTTGATCAGGAAGAGCTACCGCGAGCAAGTATAGAACAGGGATCAGAGGACAGAAGTCAGAGGATTGATAAAATGATTGGTATTTCGAAACTCTACTGCGGTACGGTGGAACCTTCCGACGCGTTGCGCTACAGTCGCCAGAGCGGCAGTTTACCCTCTCACTTACTGCAATTCTCAGCCGACAAGAAGCCGGTGGTAGTGTGGAACGTCACCCGGCGCTGTAATTTGAAATGCGTTCATTGCTACGCTCACGCTAAAGATCGGGCCTTTTCCAACGAGCTCTCAACGCAAGAAGGACTAAAATTGCTCGATGACTTAGCACGGTTCGGTTCTCCCGTTGTGCTTTTTTCCGGCGGCGAACCTTTGATGCGACCGGATCTGGCCGAACTTGCGGGTCATGCCGTCAGCAAAGGGATGCGGGCAGTAATCTCAACCAACGGCACTTTGATTACACCGGTTGTTGCCCGGGAGTTGAAGACAATCGGGCTCTCCTACGTGGGTATCAGCCTGGATGGAATGGAGCCGATTAACGACCGCTTTCGAGGCGTTGCAGGAGCATTCCACAAAGCTCTTGAAGGCATCCAGGCATGCCAGGAAGCAGGAATCAAGGTGGGTCTTCGCTTCACTATCAACCGGCTCAACGTCGGTGAAATTCCCGCCATTTTCGACTTACTGGAAAGCCGTGAGATCCCCAGGGTCTGCTTCTATCATTTGGTTTATGCCGGTCGAGGCAGTAAGCTCATGGAACAAGATCTCTCGCACGACGAAAGCCGCTCTGCGGTCGATCTGATCATCGACAGGACGGCCGACTTGCATCGTCGCGGCAAGCCCAAAGAGGTTCTTACCGTCGACAACCACGCAGACGGCCCGTATGTCTATCTCAGGTTATTGCGCGAGGGCTCGAGTCGAGCCGCTGATGTTTTGGAGTTGCTGACGATGAACGAAGGCAATAATTCCGGTCGCGGTATCGGCTGCATCAGTTGGGACGGTAGCGTCCACGCCGATCAATTTTGGCGCCATTACTCGTTCGGCAATGTCAAGGAGCGCTCCTTCAGTGAAATCTGGACGGATTGTTCAAACGAGCTGATGAAACAGCTCAAGAACAAAAAACAATATGTCAAGGGAAGGTGTGCTCGGTGTACCTGGCTGGACATTTGCGGAGGGAATTTTCGCGTGCGTGCGGAAGCGGCTACCGGCGATCTGTGGGCTCCCGATCCAGCCTGCTATCTGACCGATCAGGAGATTGGGTTATAGGTGTTTCTCGGGATTCGTTATTCGGGATTCGGTTTTTCCGGTTACTTCCTTCGGCGGTTTCTAGCATCGAGATCCTGGCCAGCACCGATTAACGACCACAGACCACTGATTGACGTTTAACGTGTACCGATTCCCTCATTCCCCTCGTTCCCAAACTCTGTTTGGGAACGCGCTTGGGCGGTAAACTCAGTTTGCGGTTCAACGGTAAAGGGAGCGGCAAGGAAACGGAGTTTCCCCAGTTAATTACGTGCCCAAACAGAGTTTGGGCACGAGGAGTAAGACAGAGTTTGGGCACGAGCAGAGTTTGGGCACGAGGAGTAAGACAGAGCTTGGGCACACGGAGTGGACTTGGCTCTTGCGCGGACGCTTTCAAAAAGCGTATGGGTAAAGGGCAGTCCTGGCGAGTGGTTGATTTTCATCTAAGGAGTGAAAGGCCTATGCATTTTCCTGTCTATCGACCGAGGCGGATACGAAGAACTGAAAATTTGCGGCGGATGGTCCGGGAAACCCTTCTCCATGTAAATCAGCTTATCTACCCTTTATTTGTGTTTCCCGGCACTGGAGTGAAGAACCCCGTAAAATCAATGCCGCAGGTTTTTCAGTTTTCCGTCGATATGTTACTGGAAGAGCTCAAAGAGGTGGTGGAGCTGAACATTCCGGCCATCATTCTATTCGGACTTCCCCATGAAAAAGACGAACGGGGAACCGAGGCTTATTCGCAGAACGGAATAGTGCAGGAGGCGGTCCGCGCCATAAAAGACAAGTACCCGGAACTGATGGTCATAACCGATGTCTGCCTTTGCGAGTACACCAGTCACGGCCATTGCGGAATCCTGAAAGGACAACAGGTCGATAACGATCCGAGCATCGATATTCTTGCCAAGGTGGCCGTTTCACATGCTCGAGCCGGCGCTGACATGGTGGCCCCATCAGACATGATGGACGGAAGAGTCGCAGCAATCAGACAGGCCCTTGATGAAAACGGCTTCGAGAACATTGCCATTTTGGCATATTCCGCCAAGTATTGTTCGGCCTTTTACGGGCCATTTCGTGAGGCGGCCGATTCGGCACCCCAGTTTGGCGATCGGCGTTCTTACCAGATGGATGCGGGCAATTCGAACGAAGCGTTGCGAGAAGTGGCAATGGACATCGAAGAAGGTGCCGATATCGTTATGGTAAAGCCCGCTTTGGCCTATCTCGATGTCATACGGCGAGTGAAGGAGACATTTGATTGGCCGGTCGCCGCCTACAATGTGAGCGGCGAATATGCCATGATCAAGGCTGCGGCCGCCCAGGGCTGGCTTGATGAAGAGCGGGTCATGATGGAGACCTTGACCGCCATACGACGGGCTGGGGCCGATCTGATACTGACCTATTTCGCCAAGGATGCCGCCAGGCTGTTGCGATCTTGTTAATCCGCAGATTTCACAGATGGAATCTCCTATCAGTGCCGATCTGCGAAATCCGTGGATTAAAAGAAGGATGCGGACAAAAGGAGAGCATGCCCCGAACGGTTATCAGCGGAGAGGTTGATGAGAATTTTTGCGCAGAAGCCGGAACACACTCCCGAAGAGTACCTCGCCCTGGAGCGGAAAGCCGAGTGCAAGAGTGAATATGTTAACGGCCGCATGTTTGCCATGACAGGAGCCAGTCGGCAGCATAATCAGATTACCTTTAATATTACCGTCGCGTTAGGCATTCAGCTCAAGGGGCGGCCTTGTGTTGCCTATTCGAGTGATATGCGGGTAAAGGTTACTCAAACTGGCTTGTATGCATATCCCGATGTCGTGGCTACCTGCCGGGAACCTCGGTTCGAAGATGCATTTACGGATACACTGCTGAATCCTGCTGTTATTATCGAAGTGCTCTCCGAGTCCACGGAAGCATATGACAGAGGGGAGAAGTTCGCACACTACCGAGGGCTCCAATCATTATTGGAATACCTGCTTGTTGCTCAAGACAGGATCTGTGTAGAGCATTATGGCCGTCAGGGAAAACGTTGGATTCTCACGGAAGTAAGTGAATTAGGCGGAACGATTCATCTGGACTCGATTGACTGCACTTTATCCATACAAGAGATCTACGACAAGGTTGAATTGAGAGCTAAAGAAAGATCAGGTTAAGCCATTATGAATTCTCATCCGACACCCCACTGTGATGGTGGTAAAGCTCAGCTCGGCACCTTACGACTGGTCGCCTGGGAAGTGACGCGCAGCTGTAACCTGGCCTGCATCCATTGTCGCGCATCCGCTCAGGACCGTCCTTATGATAATGAGCTCTCCACCGAAGAATGTCTGCGCTTTCTTGATGAGATAGCGACTTTCGCCGAGCCGATAATAATCTTGACCGGTGGGGAGCCTTTGCTCCGTCCCGACATCTTTGAAATCGCGGCGTACGGAAATCAGAAAGGCTTTCGCATGACCATGGCAGTTAACGGCACCCTGCTGACTCCCGATATCGCCGGCAAGATGCTCGATGCGGGAATTCAGCGAATCAGTATCAGCATCGACGGAGCCGAAGCTGCTTCTCACGATGCCTTTCGCCATGTGCAGGGAGCCTTCGAGGGAGCATTGCGGGGAATATCGTACGCCCGTGAAGCCGGCCTGGATTTCCAGATCAATACCACCATCACTCACCAAAACTTGCACGAACTGCGCCCCATCCAGGAACTGGCGGTCTCTCTCGGGGCGGTCGCGCACCATATTTTCCTCCTGGTTCCCATGGGACGCGGCAGGGATCTGGCCGATCAGGCTATAGATGCGGAACAATATGAAGAGGTGCTGCATTGGTTCTATGAGCAAAAGGAGCACATTCCGCTTCAACTGAAAGCTACTTGTGCCCCTCACTACTATCGTATCCTGAGGCAGCGGGCCAAAGCTGAAGGGCGTGCTGTGGATTTCCAGACGTTCGGCCTAGATGCGATGACCCGCGGGTGTCTTGGGGGAGTCGGTTTTGCCTTTGTGTCTCATGTCGGCCAGGTGCAGCCGTGCGGATATCTTGAACTGGACTGCGGCAACATCCGACAACAATCCTTTCGGGAGATCTGGGAAGGCTCGTCAATATTCAGTGACTTGAGAAATTTCAAGAAATACGAAGGGAAATGCGGTCGCTGCCAGTATATCCGGGTTTGCGGCGGCTGCCGGGCGCGCGCCTACGAGGCCACAGGCAACTATCTGGCCCCGGAACCCCTGTGCCTTTTTCAGCCGGGCCAAGCAAAAGCAAACTGAGGTGATGAAAATCATTCTGAAAAGGCATCTGATTTGATTCCATTTTTGTTCACCGGGTGAGCCGGGCCGCCTGATGCCCCGAAGTGGCCACATTGATTATCTTCGTACCCTGAAGGGGTTACATAACATCAGCCCAGGGTAAGCGTAGCACCACCCTGGGTATCGTGCCGCATGAAATCACCGATACCCTGAAAGGGTTATATAAGAACCTCCCGCGTTGCTCCCGCTCAATCCCAAAGGTACCGCTCATCGAATTCCACGCCATGCTTTGTCGGGAATGCGCGGAATTCGTCCTGAAATGACATGCTTTGATGGTGTTCCTCCTGACAGGCAATGTAGTTGCGCACAGCATGAACATTCGAGAAGCTCACGGAGAACGCTCCATATCCGTTTTGCCATTGAGATCGAGTGAGTCCAGGTCCTTTCGTTTTGATCCACTTGGAAGAGCTGCGCTTTGTCTCTCCTACGATCTTGGCCAAGGTGACATTTCATGAGAGTGCACAAAGAATAGGAACGTGATCTCCCGTTCCATCGATCAGCAAGGCCGGGGAGTCTTATCCTTTCAGGATGGTCGCAAGGTAGGAGTGCATTTCCTTGCGAACTTTTCCATCTGCCAGGAGATCTTGCCGGTTCTTGGTGGAGAAGATGATGTGGATGTAAACCTTGGACAAGGATTGCGCCATGGCAGAGCCTTCTCGTGGAATAAGGTCTCCGGCGTCTCTCCCGCAGTGGAATTGCCTGGCTTCGATATACTTCTTCCCTGGCTCCCGCGTGGGAGCCGGTTCCGCTTTCAAAGCCGGTGCCATTGCGGCTTTTTCAAATGCGCAGGGCGAATTCCCAGCCCAGCGCGAAAGCCTTCTTGTTCAGGTCCAAAAAGCGAGCCGGAATGGTCCTCTGCAGCGCTTCCTGCCAGCTCTTTTCAGAGACCGGGAATTGCTCGAGGCCGGCCAGCACCCCTATCATTACGATGTTGGCGGCTTTTTCGGAGCCCGCCTGGCGGGCAATTTCTGCAGTATCGACGCGGATCAGCCGGGCCACATTTCCTGCAATAAGCTGGTATAACGTCTCCAGGTCCGGGTAGGTGCTTTGCCCCACAGCCACCGTGAATGGTACCAGGGGAAGCGTACTGGTGATCACCAGGCTTTCCGTATGACACTTGGGCAATGCGCGTGCCGCTTCGAGGGGCTCGAAGGCCATCAGAATATCGGCTTCTCCGTCCGCAATAGTGGGGCTTGATATGTTTCCGGCAACCACCGACGATTCAACCACTCCCCCTCTCTGGGCCATGCCGTGTATTTCGCTCAGGGAGACCGGAATTCCTTCTTCCAAAGCAGCTTCACCGACCAGCCGAGTCGCCAGCAGGGTGCCCTGTCCACCAACTCCGGTAAAGAATATGCGTATCGCTTCAAAGGCCTTCATATTCGCTGACAATGTATTATCCTTCCTCATGCAGAATTGGTAACGAAAAGACCGGCATTCGGCTACGACGTTATCTTTTCGGGGCGGATCGATTTACACATCTGTGCGCAAACGCTGCAACCGCTGCAAAGTGCCGCGTTGATGCGAATGCATTCGGCATCGGGTGCCTGCTCCCAAACGAATGCGGGGCAGCCCAGCTCAGTGAGGCATTTCTTGCACATATCGCAAGAAGCATCTACCTTGAAGACCACTTTCTGTTTTTTGCGCAGCATACGCCTCTCAAAAAGCGGGCAGGGGCTTTTGGAGATGAGAACAGACACCCCTGGAGCCTGCATTTGCTCGCGGATCTGTTGCAGAGCTTCCCGGGTCTTTTTTGTCTGCAGAGGGTTCACCGTGATGACTTTTTCCACACCGCATCCTCGAATGAGCTTCTCGAGGCTCACTTTGGGCTCTATCACCCCCTGCGCAGTCAGTTCCACACCCGGATGGGGCTGATGACCGGTCATGGCGGTGGTGCCGTTATCCAAAACGACCAGCAGTATCCGATGATCGTGGCTCACGGCATTGACAAGCCCCGGAATTCCACTGTGAAAAAAGGTGGAATCGCCGATAAAGGCGACGACGGGACGATCGAGTACCTTGCTGAATCCTCCTGCTGTGGACACGCTGGAGCCCATGCAGATGAGAAAATCCGCCATGCCCAGCGGCGGCAGCAAACCGAGTGTGTAGCAGCCGATGTCGGTCGGGTATACGGCTTCTTCACCAAATACTTGCTTAACCGAATAGTAGGTTGCCCGGTGGGGGCAGCCCGGGCACAGGTTGGGCGGACGTTGAGGCAGCTGCGGTATGGAGAAAGCGCGGGGCTGTTGATAGTCGATACCCAAGAAGGACTGCAGCGCTTTCTTGACCTTCACCGCATCGAGCTCAAAGGCGCGCGGAATCAGGTTTTCGCCCTTGCCGGCGATCCTTACCGCAAGCCCTTCTTCCTGGGCGACCACTTTGGCGGTTTCCTCCAGAAAAGGCTCCAGCTCTTCAACCACAAGAACCTTCTCGAGCCCCTGCATGAAATCGCGCAATACTTTCCGGGGAGCAGGAAAGGAGAAGCCGATTTTGAGTATTTTCACCTGCTTTTCGAGTCCCAGCTCTCTGACGGCATCCAGTGCGTACAGGTAGGAAACGCCGCTGGCGATAATCCCCCATTTTCCTTCGCCTCCGGCAAAATTAAACGGGCTCTGTTCGGCTTCCTTTTGCAACTTGGGGATCTTTTCCAGCAAAGCAATGTGCAGCTTGCGCCCCACCATGGGAACCACCACCAGGTTGAAAGGGTCTTTAATGAATGTGCCTTTGGGTGCTTCTGCGGGAAGCGGTCCCAGGCTGACCGGGCCCCGACAGTGGTTTACTCGGGTTGTGGTTCGCAGGATACAGGGGATCTGATATTTTTCGGACAATTCCAACGCCGCCATGGTCATCTGCCTGGCTTCTTCCGGCGTCGCCGGCTCCAGCATCGGCATTCCGGACATTTTGGCAAAATAGCGGTTGTCCTGTTCGTTCTGGCTGGAGTGGAGGGAAGGATCGTCCGCCACCACAATCGCCATGCCGGCCTTGACGCCCACATAGGCCAGAGTCATGAAGGCATCGGCGGCCACGTTCAACCCCACATGCTTCATGGAGCACAGGCTTCTCACACCGGAGACGGCGGCCGCGCAGGCCGTTTCCATCGAGACTTTTTCATTAACGGAGTATTCGACATAAACATTAGCGTCCGGCCCTATCTGATAAAAGCGGTCGATGATTTCCGATGAGGGGGTTCCCGGATACGCTGCTACGAACCGTACGTTGCCTTCCAGCGCGCCGCGTACGATCGCCTCATTGCCGAGCAGCAAATGTTTTCTGTCGGTTTCAGGTATCAACAGTTCATGCATACAAATCTCCACTAAAAGAGTGAGCAGTACCAGAGTTCGGAGACCACTCTCTGCACAAAGCCATAATTACTTATCACTCATGATTCTTTCTGGTTCCCAGCTTCTTGGGTACGCGGTAAACCTTCATCGTTGTGGCACGGTGAGAAGACCGTGCCACAACCACGCCATTGACGTGGCCAAAGCGTGGCTGCAGGTTATTTCACTGCTCACTGCTCACTGCTCACTGCTCACTGCTCACTGCTCACTGCTCACTCATATACTGCCGACGATCTACGAACAGCGCTATTTTCCCATCTTCCCTTTGCAGCGATCCTTGCTCCACCAGTTTGATGCGAGGCGTTATGCCGACGAAGTTGGCCACCTTCTTTCGCATCACATCCACCAGGCTGCGCTGTTCGCGCATCTTGTCAAAGAACAGCCCTTCGGTCACTTCCACCCAGATTTCCAATTGATCCTGATGCTGTTGACGGGTGGCAACCAATTGATAGGCCGGGCGTTCTCCCTTTATCTGCTGTAAAACGTCTCCGATGCGCTCAGGGATGATGTTGATGCCTTTAATGACCACCACCTCATCGCAACGGCCTTTGAGCCGGCTGATCCGCCGAAAGGTTCTGCCGCAGCCGCACGGCTCCTCAATGAGGCTGCAAATATCCCCGGTACGATAGCGGATAACGGGAAACGCCTCCTTGGTCAAAGTGGTCAGAACCAGCTCCCCTTCTTCTTCCGGACCGAGTACTGCGGCGGTCTGCGGATTGATGATCTCCGCATAGAAGTGATCTTCCTGCAGATGCATTCCTGCCTGTTCCAGACACTCGCCCGCAACGCCGGGTCCCATCACTTCGCTTATGCCGTAATTGTCGGTCGCCTTGACGAAGAGCTTTCGCTCAATTTCATCGCGCATCTCTTCGGTCCACGGCTCCCCGGCGCAGATGCAATACTTGAGTGAGAATATTTTGGGGTCCAGGCCGATTTCTTCCAGGCGGTCCGCAATGACCAGGGCATACGAGGGGGTGCAAACCAGGACGGTGGTGCGGAAATCCTGCATGATCTTGATCTGGCGCTCGGTGCGCCCCACCGAAGTGGGAAGCACTGAAGCGCCGATGCGCTCCGCTCCATAGTGAATCCCCAGTCCGCCGGTCAAAAGGCCGTAGGCAAAAGTCACCTGGATCACGTCGTCCCGAGTGACCCCGCCGGCTGCAAGTATTCTAGCCACCAGGTTGCCCCAAATTTTGAGATCCTGGAGAGTATAGCCCACGACCCGCGGATTCGTCATGGTGCCCGAAGAGGAATGTACCCGCACCACTTCGCGCAGGGGCACGGCAAACATCTCATACGGGTAGCTCGCGCTGACATCCTGGCTGGTGGTGAAAGGCAACCGTTCCAGGTCCTTGAGGTCGGTCAGATCCTCCTCCGGCGAAAAGCCGATCGACTTGAAGCGCCGATGATAGAAGGAGACATTCCTGTAGACCCGATTCAGGGTTGACTGCAAGCGCTCCAACCTGATCTGCTGGAGCTCGTCTCGGGACATGCACTCTTTTTCGGGCTGCCAAATGGGCATGGCTAGCTCCTATGTTTTAGTAACTTGTTCATGCTGAGAGCTCATCTCCAGCATTCGTAACATGTGGAGTTACAAACGTCTTTTTGAACCGCACAGTGCCTAAAAGGGAATACTTAATCTCAAAATCAGTTGTTCGATCCCGTCGTGACGCGGCTTAAAAGCCTTGCATCGGAGGCCTGGAGCCCGCAGCCTGAAGGAGGTATGGTCTGGAGACCGTGCCACAACGGCAGCTCATGCACGATTCAGCTGCTCACTGTTCAGTGGTCTCTGCCCACTGCTCCCGCCTCACGCCTCCCAAATCTCCTTGGCTCCTTTACCCAGATAAGCCCTCTTCACTTCTCGATGCTCCAGCAGCATCGAGCCTTCTCCCTGCAGCACTACCTTGCCGGTCTCCAGTACGTAGCCTCGGTCCGCAATCTGCAAGGCGGCCCGCGCGTTTTGCTCGATCAATAGAATGGTCCGGCCTTCTGTTCGCAATTCGCGGATTATGTTGAAAATTTCCTTGATAATAAGAGGTGCCAGTCCCATCGACGGCTCATCGAGCACCAGCAGCTTGGGGCGGGACATGAGAGCGCGGCTGATTGCCAGCATTTGCTGTTCGCCGCCGCTGAGGGTGCCGGCCAGCTGATGGCTTCGCTGCCGCAAAATGGGGAAGCTCTCGTACATGCGCTCCATATCCTCCGCAACCTGCCCGCCGTTGCGCCGATGGATGAAGCCGCCCATCTGCAGATTGGCTTCCACCGTTAGAGTGGAAAATATCTGGCGGCCTTCGGGGACCAGCCCCACCCCTTCGCGCACGATGTCTTCCGCAGACATGGCATTGATGGCCTTGCCCTGGAATTCGACGGTGCCGCGCTGGGATTTCACCAGCCCGCAGATGGTGCTGACCAGGGTGCTTTTGCCCGCGCCATTGGCACCGATCAAAGCTACGGTCTCGCCCGGACGGACATGCAGGGAGACGCCTTTCAGCGCATGAATGCTGCCATAATAAGTGTGGACGCTTTTAACATTTAACATAGTTTTGCAGCGTATGCATCCTGCAACCAATCCCCCATCAGGATTCCCCGAGGTAGGCTTCGATCACCGCCGGGTTGTCTTTGATTTGCCGGGGGCTGCCGGAGGCCAGAAATTCTCCGTAGTGCAGGACGAGAATTTGATCGGAAATGTCCATCACCAGATTCATGTCGTGCTCTACCAAAACGACCGTAGTGCCGTATTTGCAAATCCGCTGAATAAGGTCTCCGAGCACTTCGGTTTCACGCATGTTGAGGCCGCCGGCCGGCTCGTCCAGCAAAAGCAATCGAGGTTCCGTTGCCAGCGCCCGGGCAATCTCCAGGATTTTCTGCTTACCGAGAGGGAGAGTACCCGCCTGCAGGTGCGATATCTCTTTCAGGCCCACGAGCTCCAGGTAGGATTCGGCACTTTCCCTGATGCGGCGCTCTTCCCGGCGCATGCCCGGCAGCCTGAAACCGGTCGCCCAAAAGCCGCTGCGGGTTCGAGGGTGTCGACCGAGCATGACGTTTTCGAGCACCGTCATCGATTTAAACAGAGCCACGTGTTGGAAGGTGCGCGAAATGCCCAGCCGGGCAATTCTATGCGGCACAAAGCCGCTGATTTCCTGTCCCTGGAACAGGATGGACCCCGAAGTCGGTCGCAGCAATCCGCTGATGCAATGGAACAAGGTGGTCTTGCCGGCTCCGTTGGGGCCGATCACCGCCTGGATGATGCCCTCGGGAACACCGTGCAGAATGCCTTTCAAAGCGGCTACCCCGCCAAAATTCATGCGGACGTCGCGCAGTTCCAGAATAGGGAGAATAGATTTTTTCTCAGTCCCTGGCATTAGCCTTCGTCACTTGCGGGGGAAACAGGATTATGCCGCGCCCCCGGCGCCCGATGGAACAGCGAAATGAGCCCCTGGGGCAAAAACAGAGCCACGACTAAAAGAATCGCGCCATAGACCACTACCTCAAAATCGGCAAAAACCTGCAGCCATTCATTGCCGACAAAAGTCAGCAGTACGGTGCCCAGAAGAGCCCCCCACAGGCTCTGCATGCCGCCGGCCATAACCATCAGAACAAATCGAATGGACCACATCAGGTTAAACGAGCTGGGACTCAAAAAAGTCACGTAATGGGTGTAAAGACTACCGGCGATGGCGGCGGTTACCGCTCCGAAAATAAATATCTGGACCTTATAGCGGGAGGTGGGAACCCCCATGGCCTCAGCCGCGACTTCTTCTTCGTGAATGGCCCGCAAAGCACGTCCGACCCGTGAGTGCAGGAGGTGGAAGGAAAAGAGCAGAACTACCAGCACCACGCCCCAGACGAGATAATACCACTGCATTTCGCTGGTTATCTTCCAGCCGGCAATGGAGAGTCCCGGGATATCGACCATACCGGAAGGGCCGCCGGTCCAGTCGACCTCTTCGTTAAAGATGATGTGTACAATGACACCGAAGCCAAGGGTAGCCATAGCGAGGTAGTGCCCCTTGAGGCGCAGGGCCGGAATCCCCACCAGCCATGCCACCGCAGCTGCCGTCGATGCGCCCACGGGCATCGCCAGCCACGGGTTCCAGCCGAAGTGGGCGGTGAGAATGCCCGAGCTGTAGGCACCAATACCAAAAAAAGCCGCCTGAGCCATCGAGATCTGGCCGGCATAGCCCATCAACAGGCTCAAACCGAGACACACCAGGCTGAACATGCCGGCAAAGATCATCAGTTCGACATAGTGGGAAATCGCCCCGATATTTTGCGCCAGCCAGGGAAACACCGCGATAAGGCAAATCAGCACCAGAAAGATCCAGCGGTCCGTTTTCTTCATTCTAGAACCTTTTCAACTTTGCCGCCTCAGCGCTTCCGAAGAGACCTTCCGGCTTGAAGAAGAGCACCAGCAGGAGCAAAATCAAAGCGACTGCATCCTTGTAGCCCGAAGAGAGATAACCGGCACAAAAAGACTCGGCAAGCCCGAGCAGCAGGCCGGCGACCAGGGCACCGTAGAAATTGCCCAAACCGCCCAGAACCGCAGCTCCAAAGCCTTTCAAGCCGAGCAGGGCGCCGCGGTCGTACTCCATCAGCGAAATCGGTGTGACCGCTACTCCTGCAGCCGCCCCGATGGCGGCGCTCAACACGAATGAGAGCAGCACCATCTGCCGCACACGGATGCCAACCATACGGGCTGCAGACGGATTGTCGGCGCAGGCCAGCATGGCCTTTCCGTAAAGGGAGCGATGGAAAAAAAAGCTGAGCGAGATCACAACCACGGCACCGACCGCCAGAACCCACAGCGCCTGCAGTTGAATGGCGGCACCGCCGAACAGAATCGGGCCGCCGGAAGTGAATGGCGGCAGGCTGTACGGATCTTTGCCCCAGCACAGCATGGCGCCGCCCTTGAGGAGGATGGAGACCGCAATAGTGATGATGATGAGCGACAGAACGCTGGCATTGCGAGCCCGCTGAATGACCAATCGCTCCATGGCGAAGCCCACTACGCCCACTGCTGCAACGGCGGCAAAGAAGGCCGCAACGATCGGAAAGCGCAGGGTTTCCAAAAAAAAGACGGCAAATAAGCCGCCCAGCATTACAAATTCGCCCTGTGCAAAATTTATGATTTCGGTGACATTGTAAATAATATTGTAGCCGATTGCCACCAGCGCATATATGGCACCCACGGTCAGACCGCTGGCGGTGTACTGCAGCAGGTCGGTGCCCAGCCAGATTCCGTCCACAACTCCGTCATCGCCTCCCTTCCTTCTACTTCCAACAAGCCCGCATGATTTTGTTTGTTCTTTGGTGAGAGCCCCATAACTTACCCAATAACCGTCGTACGATGCAACGGATAATTGCTTTCGCCCGGAAAATAGTTCTTGCACCCCGTTGAGTAAGGAGATTACTTCCCGGTTATCCTCGCTTCTTTTTTCCATGTTACAAAAAAGAGTGCGGGCTTTAGCCCGTTTGCAGGAGCAAATTGAGCCAAGACCCGCAGTTTATTCGTGAAGCCAAACGAGATCCGCGACCTGCAGGCGGCGATCGATCTCGCAGGGCGTTGTCGCTTTTTTGGGGGCTCAGAGATTATACCAGGGTACCGTTTAGACTGGTCCGGTGCAGCCATTCGATCGTCATTTCGGCACTAATCACCTCATCATTCCCGCATGCTTCTTAACGTCATTCCCGCATGCTTCCGGCGGGAATCCAGAAAAGGTTCCGGAATGCCCGCCTTCGTAGCACGGCCGATGGAGAAACTGGTGACCTGTTTGTGAGGCGCTATATTTCGCTCCAAACCCCAGGGGCAAACTGCTGTCGGGATAAGCGGCTACTTCGCCAAAGCCCAATCCCCGTCTTTTACCACAACCATCACCAGATCGTCCTTGCTCAAGCCGTTGTGGTCCTCTGCAGAGAAATCGAAGATCCCATGCTGACCGACAAATCCTTTGGTGTTTTCGATTTGATCTCTGATCTTGGCTCGATCGGGGCCCGCTTCCTTGAGCGCGGCCATGGCGAGATGCATCGAATCCCAGGCATGCCCGCCGAAGGATGAAATGGGCTCATTGTACTTCTTCTCGAATTCTTCGGTGTAGGCCATGATGACCTTCTTTTGCGGATCGTCCTCAGCGAGCAGCGGGCCCACATTCACCTTTGCCAGCGGCAGCAGTACGCCTTCTGCAGCTTCTCCGGCAAGCTGAATGTTCTTTTTGCTGCCGAACCCGTGGCTCTGGTAAAGCGGAATGGATTCCATGCCGAGGTCGCGCCAGTTCTTTACAGCCAGGACCTGAGTGGGTCCGGTCGACCAGTTGACGACGGCTTGCGGCTGGGCCGCCCTTATCTTGGTCATCTGCGCTGTTAGATCGGTATCTTTAGGGCCGTAGCGCTCATCAGCCACGACCTCAATGCCGTATTCGGGGGCAAGCCTGAGCAGCTCTTCGCGCCCGCTCGACCCGAAGCCGTCGGAGACCGCCATGATGCCAATTTTCTTGATGCCCTTCTCGGTCATGTAGTCGAACATCTTGCCGACGACATGGCTGTCGGAGCCTGCCACCTTAAAAATCCATTTTCGTTCTGCTATGGGGGTCACAATCTTATGGCTGGCCGCACAAGAGATGAGAGGAACCTGAGCTTCTTCCGCAACGCTGACGATGGCGAGACTGGTGGGACTGGTGCTGGGGCCGATGATCACAGGGACATTGTCGCGCTTGATCAATTTCTTGACGGCCAGATTGCATTTGGTCGGATCGCCTTCATCGTCGTAGACGATCAGCTCGACGGGATGGCCGTTGATTCCGCCTTGTTTGTTGATGTCCTCGGCGATCATTTCCGCTGTTTTCTTTTCCGGCTCGCCCAGAAAAGAGGCGGGGCCGGTGATGGAAAAGACGGCGCCAATCTTGTACGGCTCTTCTTTTGCCGTGCTGATGGGGACAAACATCAGGCAAAAGATCGCGCTAAAAAAAATTATGCCCAACAAGGTCTTTCCGATGCGCTGTTTAGATTCTCTCATGCTTGCTCCTTTCGTGATTGTGAACGGCTCCATTCAACAAAAAAAAGCCGTGGTCGATAAACCACGGCTCAGGCAAAAAAAGCCGCGGGCAACCGGCTATGCGGCCTGCCCACGGCCTCGATTTCAAAGGCACGCAATTAACGGGCAGACCGCCGCAGGTAGCCGTAATGAATAGCAGCACGACTTTCTTTAATTTGTCTCGACATTTGCTCTGTCCGATTGCTGTTTTTCTGAATGCAAGATTTTTCGAGTGCATTCTTATACTGCATGAGGGAAATTAACGTCAAGTGAAAACAATGAGGCAAGCGGCTGCATCCGGTTCATCGCTTCGGCGTTTTTTGGCGATGACAGCACGTCCGGATTTTCTCTTGTCACCAATTTTACCTTTGTGATAGACAAATAAGATCTTGCCGCAGGAACAAGCCTGGGTGGTGGAATAGGTAGACACAAGGGACTTAAAATCCCTTGGAGCTTAGCTCCGTGCGAGTTCGATTCTCGCCCCAGGCACCAGCAATCATTAGCAAAACGCCTTGCTCCGTCACATCGCATCTCGCCTTTTTTGCTCCGGTAACGACGAGTAACGACGGGCAGGCGTTTTCCATCTCCTTTAAGATAAGTGGGGACTACCGGCGACTTTGAAAAATCTTACCGAGGTTCAGGTGATTATCACCAAATCAGATACGAAAATTCCAACCCCCTAATTTGACGCTTCGGATTCCTGAAAAATTATAGTCACTGCAATAATTCAACTTTTCAGTACATTACGTAGTTCTACCTAGTCCAAATTAGGTAGTTTTGCGGATTGTAGCGCGCAAAGATTGCATGTAAAAAAGGAGACAATCGCCTGCAGGAATGATGCACGAGGCGCGGCGGTTTAGAAGAGTGTGTTTTTAGAGGGGGGCGAGGGTCGTTGCACTCAGGGTCCGTTTGATGTGCACTTTGAGTGATCGTTTCGGTCAGTCCATCCAAATTACATAAATCGATCCTTGGTAGTTCGGCAGCTAAGTAAGCCCTATAGAGCTTGGTCGATCATTCGATGGAGAAGACTTTTGTCTTCATCGCGCGGTTGTGTCGATGAGCTGAATAAGCAATGCCGTTCACTAACGCTTTATTCGAGAGAGGTGTGAGCATGTAACCGAGTTGGCGGAGCTGTGGAAACTGTTTGAATGGCCTGTCCGCAGTCTTTTCTGCCATCCTTGCATTTTAGGGCATGTACTGTTTGCCCAGATAAAGCCAAACCTATCGTGAGGTAGGGACGGAAAGCCATGGGTCTTAGCATCGTTCAAGACAGCCGGGTTGCCTGGAGACACTCCATCCGAATATCGCCTCGCAATCCTGCTGCCGCTGGGTCCCATGGCTTTTTTGATTTAAGCGATCTTCGGTGGGAAAGTGCCCGTGCAAAGACTTCAGGAGATGCCCTTAGACCGGCAAAGCGCGCCAAGATCAAAGAAACCTTCCGCGAAAGACGGCAATTAACCTGGACCTTTCACCTTAAAGCTTACAGCTCCTATGCCCGACTGCCCCAAATGCAACGGCAAACTGAGGCGAATCAACCGCCGACCCCTGGACCGGAGCATCAGCCTGGTTTATCCGGTCGCTCGCTATCGTTGCGCCGGCCGTGAGTGCGGATGGGAAGGCACCATCGGCGACTACCGCAAGGCAGCAGAGCGTATGCTGAGACTGCTTTCCTGGCCATTCTTGTTTGTCGTTACGTACTTTGTGATGAAGAAAATAATACGTTAGCAAAAGGCCAGAGGCCTATAGCCCATAGCCAATCGCCTACAACCTTACCGCATTTACAATCCCTGGCGGCCTTCGCGCCTTAGCGGTTCAAAATTGACAAACCACCAAGACACAAAGAGCGCTAAGGGCAACACCCTATATCTAGATCGCACATTCCGGGTCCTAAAACTGAGATATTGGCGTGAACAACGCCTATTTTTGGAACACAAATGTCGAGATTTCAAGGTGATAGCTTGGCCCGACCCCTATTAAAGCAATGACTCGAGAAAAAGGGGTGTCTTGATATCATCAAAGTGATGAGGTAAGTTTTATGCAACACTAATGATAAGGTAGATGACAGAAAGTGAATACGGTACAAGAAACTGAAAAACTGATTGGCCGCCTGACTCGCTCTGAAAAGGCACAACTCCTTCAATGGATAGTACGTGACTTGGGCGAAGCGTTCCCTGGCATTGAAAGCAGAGAAGGTGTGTGCGGGGGGGAGCCTTGTATCGTTCGCACCAGAATTCCAGTTTGGCTCTTGGTACGGTCCAGGCGACTGGGAATGAGTGAAGCAGACATCTTGAAGGCCTATCCGACTCTGCGAGCCGAGGATCTAGTGAACTCTTGGGCCTATTTCCGTGCCCACAGGGACGAGATTGAAGTGCAGATCCGCGAAAACGAAGAAGCTTGAATGAGGAAGCTGTACTCCAATGAAAACTTTCCGCTTCCCGCTGTCGAGGAGCTTCGCAGACTGGGGTATGACGTTATGACCATTCAGGAATCAGGAAAGGCGGGCCAGGCGTTGCCCGATGAATCGGTGCTCGCATTCGCTTGCGCTGAAAAACGCATACTCTTGACTTTCAATCGGAAGCATTTCATCCACCTACATAATCAGCAACATGAACACTGTGGTATTGTCGTATGCAGTGTTGATGCCGATTTTGCCGCACTGGCTCAGCGCATTCACCAAGCCATTCAAAGGCAACTGGAAACCCCAAGGCCACTTATCCGTGTCAATCGCCCAGGCTAAGGGTGCACCTGCTCCTTGCAATGCTCATTTGACGGTGAAAAATGCAGCTCGAGGGCAAAAAACCGCTCGCCTTTTGGTTGTGAGTGGGTTGCGATGCACTTCAATTCGTTGACTCGGTCCGACCCCTAACCGAAACTGCTTTTGACCCCTTTAAATAAACCACCAAGGCACAAAGAACGCCAAGAAAACCACAGCGCTGGAGCTTTTCCTGAGCGGTTTCCCCGCTCGGAAAAAAACCAACCCTTAGCGGCCTTCGCGCCTTAGCGGTTCAAAAACAAATAAAAGAGTCAAAAGCAGATTTGGGTGACCCCTTTTCCACACAATTGCCCACCTTACCTACAGCTGCTATATTGTGATTGGAGTTGAATGGTTGAGGAGGAATGAATGACTGCCGAACAGAGAGCAGCAGCCGAGAAGATCATCAGGGATGTACCTGTTGCGGAGCTCAAAGAGGCTCTGATAAACGAGTATCGAAGGCGCATCATCCGCTACAAACTGCTGGATGAATCGATGAAGAAAAAATATGGGATGACTTTCGAGGACTTCGAATCGCGCAATGTCGTCAAAGAGCGGGGATTTTCCTGGCAAGTTGAATCCGACTCGATGGAATGGGAACATGCCGTTGAAGGGATGAGATACGCAGAAGAGAAACTTAAAGACCTGCACCAGGTATGACGGGCTTCATCGAAGAAATTCTGGCCCTGGCCGGAAAGTATGGGCTCAAGGTCATCAGCATAGACGCCACCGATGTTACGCTTATTGCTCGATTGGAAATTCTTCCTGCAACCTTCATCCAGATTTATCGTAACGGCTTCCGCAAGTGGGGTGTGGATGCAAGTTAAATGGACTCGCAAAGCTTTGCTCAACTTGGATGATGCCGTCGAGCTCATTGCTGCAGACAGTCCTGTAGCGGCGTCTAAGGTGGCCTTATGTGGAGAAAGAGGGTACGGTGATCATTTTGCGGGTGATGCATGCTTCAATGAAATGGCCAAGGAAGCTCTGACCCGGGATTTTGGGGCTGAAATGACAGTCATAAGTTTACCCCGCTCATGAAAAACCCCAACCTTAGCGTTCTTCGCGCCTTAGTGGTTCCCAAATGTCAAATGTGGAGAGCTGACCCTCAAGGCTCCCCTCGACTCTTGCAGGATCGCATTCCGCCCAGTGGCAAAAAGTTATATCTCAAGGCCCGAAAGAGCCTGTTTACATAGCACCGCTTTTGGAGAAAGTTAAAAACTTAAGGGCGTCCCCAACTCTCATTAACTGCACTCGAACGATTGACCTGCTTTGACTCCATCGGTGGAAGAGGATATATTTGCCACAGGCGTTTGCAGCTGAAGAAAAGTGGATGTTTTTTGGGGCAACCCCTTTTTTTGCAGTATATGGAGCAGAAGCAGAGAGCGGCTTTATGAAAAGTATAAATGTCAAAGCAGATTGGGATGCTGAGGCCGGCGTCTGGGTTGCAACAAGCGACGATGTGCCGGGTCTTGTGACTGAAGCTGCTACAGCAGAAGAGCTAATGAAAAAACTGCAGATCATGATCCCGGAACTGCTTCGAGCTAACGGTTTGATTCAAGACTATGACAGAATAGACATCCCGCTGCATTTGCTCTACGAACGTTCTGAAATCATCAAATCCCAAAATTATTAAATGTCTGACTATACCCCTGCCCTAAAAAGAATCCTCCGGGAGGCAGACTGCCGTTTTGAGCGTCAGGGAAACGGCGACCATGAGATCTGGTATAGCCCCATAACGAGGCGTTTCTTTGTGGTCGATGGTAAAATCAAATCGCGGCACACTGCCAATGGAGTCCTGAAACAGGCTGGACTAAAGAAGCATTTTTAGCTGTACATCTTTATGTATAAAACGCCAAGGCACAAAGCACGCAATGAAGACCGAATGCGCGCAGCGCCGGCTCTTTCCTGAGCGGTTTGCCCCGCTCAGGAAAAACCCCAATCCTTAGCGCCCTTAGCGCCTTTGCGGTTCCTGAGCAGAGAAACGCATAATTTCATGGGCGTCCCCCAAAGACAGAAAGGTTGGCGCAAGAGCTGCTGAAAGGGATCAGCAAATCGTGTATGTAAGAATCACTGAACTGAAGCCCGTTCGGTCAAGGATAGAAAAATTCATAAAGTGAACCGCCAAGACACAAAGCACACAAAGAGGGATCAAATGCGTAAAACGCTGGAGCGTTTCCTGAGCGGCTTTCCCCGCTCAGGAAAAACCCCAATCCTTAGCGCCCTTCGTGCCTTGGTGGTTGAAAAACAGAGAAACGCATAATTTCATGGGCGTCCCCCAAAGA
>Ga0068714_10003125_pt1 | contig 20066 bp, 20 predicted proteins | sample MTBNYHSulfiMetaG_FD_62988 | JGI IMG/M metagenome (GOLD analysis project Ga0068714, IMG submission 62988) | Enrichment culture microbial communities from rom New York Harbor, USA that are MTBE-degrading - MTBE-NYH (New York Harbor Sulfidogenic)... | ecosystem: Environmental > Aquatic > Marine >... | reverse complement strand
CCGTAAAAAGTCCCAGCCCGTCATTGCGAGGCGCAAAGCGTCGTGGCAATCTCTTGGCAATTCGGGCACTTCTGAGATTGCCGCGCTTCGCTCGCAATGACAAACCGGCGGGTTGCGGACTTTTTACGAGTCCGTCAAGTTTTATGCAATAATAGGGCTAAACACACCTACCGGAGCGACCGATGTATCGGTGATACTATGGAGCCGATCCGGGACGTTTTCTTGAGGTTTTTATGATGTCAAGGAAGCCAACCTATGAAGAACTGGAAAAAAGGGTCAGGGAACTCGAAGAAAAAGATTCGTACCAAAAGCAAGCCAAGTACCGGGTCATATTCGAAAATATCCAGGATATTTACTTCGAAACGAGCGTCAAGGGAATTCTCCTGGAAGTGAGCCCCTCCATCGAAAACCTGTTCGGATACCAAAGAGAGCGAGTCGTCGGGACATCCCTCTATGACCTGTATGTCAATCCATCAGACAGAGATGCCGTAATTGAAGAGCTTTTGAAAAGGGGCAGAATCAACGACTGGGAGATATTGCTCAAAGATGCAACCGGAGCCAAAGCGTATTGTTTGACCACCGCGACCTTGGTTCGAGATAGAGAAAGCAACCCTGTAAAGATCGTCGGTTCGCTCCGTAATATCACCGAGCGCAAGAAGGTGGAGAGCGTACTGCGAGAATCTGAGGCCCAGAAGATTGCCATACTCGAAGCTTCCATTGACAGAATTCGTTATGTTGACAAAGAGATGAGAGTCGTTTGGGCCAACAGAGCGGCAGTGTCGGGACTCAATATGTCGGTTGAGGATTTGAGAGGCCGCAGGTGTTATGAAGTCCTGATAGGCAGGGAAGCCCCGTGCGAAGAATGCCCGACTGTGAAATCCATTGAAACAGGCCAATTTCAAAGAGCCGTCATGCATCAAACCAGGATGAACGGCATCGATGGGGAGAGCTACTGGGATGCGTACTGCGTGCCGATTAGGAACAGCACCGGCGAGATACTTAGCTACCTTCAGGTTTCGAGAGATGTGACTGAAGAGAAGCGCACAGCCAAATCGTTGCTTGAAAAGGAAAACACCCTGCGAGCCATTCTTGATGCGTCTCCGGTAGGCATTGGCTTGGCCCGTGATCGAGTAGCAGTTTGGTCCAATCGGGCAATGCATGATTTGCTGGGCTATGATGAAAAAGAAGGTCTCTTGAACGGTAAGGCAACGAGATTGTTCTACTCAGACGATGAGGAATACGCCCGCGTTGGAGAAAAACTTTTTTCACCCTTAAAAGGAACAGGGATAGGACGAGTGGACACGAAGTGGATCAGGAAAGACGGAAAGGTGCTCGATTGTTACGTTCAGGCAACGCTTCTTGACCCATCCGATCCCAGTAAAGGGTTTATCGTGACTGCGCTGGATATAACTGATCGGAAGGAGGCCGACCAGAGGATTCATTGGCTTACCCACGAGTTGATCAGGGTACAGGAAGACGAGCGAAAAAAGATTTCCCGTGAACTGCATGATCGGGTAGCACAAGACCTGTCAACGACCAAAATGATAGCGGATCAAGTGCTGCAATCTTTGGGGGGAACCTCGCAATCCGAAGAAAGACATGAAATCTCAAGGATTTCAGCCAGCCTTCTGGCGGCCATTAACAATGTGCGAAACCTAGCCTACGACCTGCGACCGCCGGTTCTTGACGATATGGGCATTGTCCAAGCCATTTTTGAATACTGTGAGGAGTTTTCAGAAAGAACCGGGCTGGAGATAGGCTTTTCATCTGCGGGCATGGATAAAATGGAACCGGATTCCGACACGGAGATCAATCTGTATCGACTTATCCAGGAAGGCCTCAACAATGTACATAAGCACGCTGAGGCCGGGCGCGCAACAGTCAAACTTGTGAGTGCTTTCCCGAACATTATCCTTCGCATTGAAGATGACGGAAGGGGTTTTGACGTGAATGCGCGACGGGCTGTATCAACAACTGAGAAACGCATGGGACTTCAGAGTATGGAGGAAAGGGTGCATCTGCTTGGCGGGAAAATGGACATTCAATCGCACCCCCTGCGAGGCACCAAAATAATCATAAAAATTCCCTCCAGGGAGCTACAAAGTGATTCCCAAGAAAACAGTGTTGATCGTTGATGATCATCCCCTTTTCAGGGAGGGGCTTAAGACGATTATCGCTCGCGATCCCAAGCTCGAGATTGTCGGAGAGGCAGGAAGCGGCCGCGAAGCCATGCGTTTGGCAAAAGAGCGAAAACCCGACCTTGCTCTATTGGACATAGCCTTGCCGGACAAAACTGGGATTGAACTTACGGATGAAATAAAGAGGATTGCGCCGGAAACGATGATTATGATCATCAGCATGCACTCGAAAGTAGACTACATCGTTAAAGCGTTTCAGGCCGGCGCTACCGGTTACGTAGTCAAGGATTCCGCCGCGGAAAGGCTTTTGCAGGGGATCGAGGCAGTTCTGAGAGGCGAGTATTTCCTGGACAGCTCAGTTTCCCACAAAGTCGTCAGCAAACTTATGGAATTCCCGAGGGAAGAGGCAAAAATCACCGACATGCGCTACGATGCCCTCACCTCCCGGGAGCAGGAGGTGATGGTTATGCTGGCTGAGGGCTTCTCTGCGAAAGAAGTCGCAGAGAAGCTGTTCATCAGCCCCAGGACCGTTGAGAACCACCGAAGCAGCATTATGCGGAAGCTTGATTTGCACAGCAACCACGAGTTGATCCGCTACGCTGCAAAACTCGGCTTAATCGACCTGGAGAGCTGGACCGAATAGAACCTTCGCTGAAACGCGCGCTGCGTCAGTCATTCTCTCCACGGCGATCGTGAAACATTCACGCCCTCTGTGAGTTTTACCTATAAAAATGAGTTTTCCCCTCTATAGACATCCTCAAAAAAGCCCCTCATAGTGATTTTAGCCCGAATGACAAGCGCCATATTCTGGATGCACGCTAGAAGCATCCGGGGGAATGCTCTTTAACCTCTGTCTGCCGGGGGTGGAGATATGGTTTCGGAAAATGAAGGAATGGAAGAACGGGAGCCGGAGGCCGAGCCAAAACCCGTTGTTGATCCAAGACCCAGGGGTGGGAAGAGCGGTTTGCAGAAGAATTTAGCAGACACCACCAACCTCGTCAGGAGCATTCAGCGGGCAGAGGGCAACCCTGATTGTTTTCAGAAGGCGGACGGGTATTGCGACCGCCTTGATTGCTCCTGGCGCAGGTACTGCCTGCGGGAGGGACTTGGCCGTCCGGAAGAGGAGGGAAACCGTTGAAAGGAAGGGTGTGCAGAGTTTGAATTAGTCCTTGTGGGCGATTGCCGGAAAGGAGGTTTTTCCCATGCTGAACCCGAAGCAAAAAGAATATTTAAAGAAGCACCTTATTACAAGGTTGAATGAGAGCCTGGGAAAAGCGCAGGGTACCCTTTCGGATATCAGCGACATCAGGAGCAGGTTCCCCGATGAAATAGATGCAGCCTCTTTTGCCTCCGATATGGGCTTGACCCTCCGCATTAGAGAAAGGGAATCAAGACTCATCAAAAAAATAAGAGACGCTTTAGAGAGGCTCGAAGACGGAACCTTCGGCTTCTGCGAGGAGTGCGGTGAAGAGATCCCTTACAAAAGGCTCATGGCCCGCCCGGTAACGACATTTTGCATTCACTGCAAGAAAGAACAGGAAGCTGGGGAAAAAGTCAAAGGTGACCTTCATCGGGTTGTTGACTATTTGGTGCAGTGAAACAGAGTTCAGCAATAAGCCTGAGCGCAAGATTGATGGGCCGGCGAATTCGAATCTCTTGAACCAATGTGCTTATGGTTGCGGTTTTGCCTGTGAATGAGATCACTGGAGGTGCCGAGGATGAGGAAAATCCTTTTCGTTGACGACGATCCGGCGATTCGCATGCTTTACACTGAAGAACTGATGGAAGAGGGGTATGATGTGGTTGCGTATGACGGCGTGAAAAAACTCAAGGACGTCATCGAAAAGGATACTCCTGACCTGGTTCTCCTGGACATCAAGCTTGGCGAAAACAGCGGTCTCGACATGCTCCAGGATATTCGAAACACATACTACAATCTCCCCGTCATTTTATGTACCGCTTATCACGATTTCAAATACGATCCCAGGTCCATCGCCGCCGATTACTGTGTGCTCAAGAGTTCAGACATGAGTGACCTAAAACTCAAAGTAAGGATGGCCTTTGAAGGCATGGAGAGGTTTGATAACCCAAGCGCAGGGCGGGCCTTCACAGGTTGAAGACAGCGTCTTCCATGATCCGGTGAATTCGCCTTTGGCGGAAAGGAGCCACCATGAAAAGCCAAGTTCTCAATTACGAAACGCTTCTGAAGGTCACCAATGCAATCACCCACTCCAGAAACCCCGAAGAAGTGGTGTTGATGACGGTAGAGAGCATCACTTTAGCGTTGAACGCCAAGGGCTCCATGCTTTTCTTGATCAATCGCGACACCAACGAACTGGAAGTCGCCGCGGCTTTCGGGTTGAGCGATGAATATATCAACAAAGGGCCTCTGAGTGCCATAAAGTCCATCAACGAATCACTTCGGGAAGGACCAGTGGCTATTTACGACGTATCTGATGACCCTAGGATACAGTACCCCGAAGCGGCCCGAAAAGAGGGAATATCATCCATCCTCTCCGTGCCAATTATGATTCGGGATCACAGGATCGGTGCGCTGCGCGTTTACACGACCAAACCCTGGGAATTCACCCTGGACGATGTCAATTTTGTTCAGGCAATGGCTAATATGGCGGGCATGGCCATCGACATGGCTAAATATTACAAGGGATTAAAAGATAGTATCGAAATCCTGAAGACCTTACGGGACCCGAAAACGCTCAAATCCAAAAGGCGCACGCCTTATGAAGGCGTTCCGAAAAGCGTCCGCTGAGTCACGATTAAAGATCAGCCCCCGATGCTGCAAATGGAATTTGTTCCGATGAGCAGACACATATCTTTAAGTGAGCCCATTTCTAGGCTAAGCTTTTTTGGCACCTCGGGAAAACGGCCTTTTTCATTTCTGATAAATTGATTGCGGGTCTTCCCTGACATGTGCTTCACCTTCAGTGTGAGGCCCTTAAAGACATACACCAAAAAGGGAAGTAATCTGCTGCGCACAATCAGCAGCTATGAGGAGAGCTCCGATGAGCGACCTAAAACAGGTTTTCACAGCGACGAAGAATTCAAAGAGTCTGATGACGTACCTTGACTGCTCTGAGGGGTGTTACTGTTTCGAAGTGAAGGATGGAGAAAAACTTCTATACAGCGGAGATTCATTCGAAGATGCCCTACAGACCTATGAGAACTTGATTCCCGAAGCCTCTTTATGAAATCGGAGCAGATGGTCACGTATTATGGATATTACAGCAATGTCCGCGGGGGAAAGCGAAAAAAGGAAAACCAGGGTGAATGGATACCCTGTATTCTGGAATCATAATCAAAAAGATCCTCAAGCACCTGGGATTATGGGAGGTGAACCCCGTCCCCCCAGCCCGAAACGCCAAATCACAGCTTTTGTCAACCGAGCCCGTATCGATTATTCGCACGCGCATGTCTGCCCTTCCGATAGCGTTTTTTATGTCGACCTGTCTGCGTGCGACCCACAGGCAGGCCCGGAATGTCCGGCGGATCACTCTGTCTGAGATCGAACCCGATATGCGGCACGCAGGGTGATGGGTGATGCTCGTTCTTTCCCTTTCGAAATGCCACCTCTCAACAAATCCCGGGTTTGCTCCTCATTACGTTCACGGCACACCATACCAACTCGGACGCCCTCGTCCACCCCAATCCTCCAGTCCCCAACATCCTGTGCCCGGTTTTTCCTTGACGCACAAAGCCAGATTCCCCTATACTCCGACACATCCGAAGCAAGTTCTTATCACCTATTGCCGATCGTGTGCCAATTTCTTTGGCAATCTTTGGCCGAATCATAATAGCGTTAAACTGCCCTTTTAAGATCACTACCATTTGGGAACGGCTGTGGCAAACAGTGGCGGAAATTACAATAAGAAGAAGGGGGGTGGTGCGCTTCGAGAGATGATCTGTAACGTGTCCGGAGGCATTTGACCTAGCCCCCATCAGGGTAAGTCTTTAGACTGCCTGTTGGGAATTGGTGTGGTAACGTTTTCCAATCAATGAAAAAATTGCAGGTTTATGGCCATAGACTTCATCATGAAACCAACTCATACCCAGCGAATCACAACATGAAACACAGAATAGCTAGGAATAGCTGGAAAGACTAGAGGTGAGCTCATGACTGAAAAGACAACGGGAAAGGACATGTTCCTGCGGCCTGACCATCTTATCAGGGACGAAGTGAAGATGTATGCTGATAGCTTGAGGAAGTTTGTCAATGAGAGAGTGATACCCCACGAGGCCGAGTTTGATGATTTGTGGGATTGGACGGAAAGAAAAGAGCACACAATTGTTCATGATCTTTTCAAGGAGCTATGGATTGATCGGGGTTTGCAGGCGGCGCAAGTGCCAAAACCATATGGTGGATACGATGACCGCTCGATGGTTGAGACAGGTGCCCTGGTCATAGAGGTAGCTAGGGGTGACCACGGCCTAGCCGAGACAGGCTTTATATCCGGTTGGGCGGTGGCCTCGACAATGCTTCCCACACCTAACGAAGCGGTCATGAAGAAAATTGCAGCCGGTATGTGCGGGAAAGAACCTTTCGTGGTATGCAGCGCGATTACCGAGCCCCATGGAGGAGGGGCAGTGGAAGACATGCGGCTCAAGGGGGCACAGACTAAGACCAAGGCCCGACTGGTGGGAAATGAGTGGGTTATCAATGGGGAAAAACTGTGGCCATCAGGCTACCGAGAGGCAAAGGCATTTGTCGTAGTCTGCGCCATTGAAGGCGAAAAATACCCGAATAATATTGCACAGATATATGTGCCAGCCGATGCTCCTGGGGTTTCGACCGGTAAGCCCTTCCGGAAAATGGGCACCGCGACTGATACGAACGGAGAAATCTGGTTCGAAAATGTCAAGGTGCCAAAGGAAAACCTCCTCCACGGTGGTGAGGACGAGGTAAAGTCCTTGCTGGCCAAATGCACCATAGGCCGCGCTTTTGCCAGTTCCTTCACGATCGGCATAATGAGAAGGGCCTATGAAATCCTTAAGGCCTATGTGGATCATCGTGAAATCGCCGGTGTTCCCATGAAGGACCACGGTGCCATGGCGCACGAGCTTGGTCAGGTAGCTTCGGACATGCTGGCTGCAGAGATGGTGTTTTGGAACACGTTGGAACGCCTCAGCAATCCTGAAGTGTATGGCCCGCCCTGGGACCAGAAGCAACTGGTAGCGGCCAGTGTGATGGATAACGTGGCCGGGGAATATGGGTCCAAGGTTCTCAACCGGTGTGTGGAGCTTATGGGCTCTTACGGCTATGCCACGGAAGGCAGGATGGAAAAGCTAATGAGGGATGCCAAGATAGGGCAGATCGTGGTTGGGGGCCCGGTATTACGCATCCTTGAAGCGGCAAGGTATTATTTCGGAACCGAAGCGGTCTAGAGAAGTACAATGCGATAGGTGGTACCTGTCGGGGCTGGCCGGGGCGGCAGTGCTGTCATGGATCAGCGAACGCATAGCCGCAAACTTGCGCAACAGGATCTACGAACACCTTCAGCGCCTCTCCCTCGAGTATTTCGGGGGCAGGCGGACGGGAGATCTAATCTCCCGCGTCGGAACCGATACGGAGCGCATCTGCTACTTTCTCTCAGTTTACCTTCTGGATTTCGGAACCGACCTGTTGATGATCGTGATGAGCGCCTGCATTATGCTTTACATCAACCCCTGGCTGGCCTTTGTCACGCTGGTCCCCTTCCCCCTGATCACTTGGCTGACACACCGAGTCAGAATTGTGCTGCGCCGCGGCTTTGCACTGGGCTGGCGAGCCTGGGCCGACATGACCAGCATGCTTGCCGATACTATTCCGGGAATCCGGGTGGTCAAAGCCTTCGCGCAGGAACAGCGTGAAGTGGAGCGATTCCGTGAGTGCAACAGCCGCGTGCTCCAAGCCAACGACAGCGTAAACACGATCTGGTCGTTCTTCGGCCCCATGGTCACTCTCCTGACCGACGCAGGCCTGCTGGTGGTATGGATCTTCGGCGTTTGGCAGGTGTTTCATCATCAGATTACGGTGGGTGTGCTCACGGCGTTCCTTGCATACATCAGCAGGTTCTACGGCCGGCTGGAATCGATGATCAAGATGGTTTCATCATTCCAGAGGAGCGCAGCCAGTTCCCGCCGCATATTCGAAGTCCTGGACCGCGTCTCCACCGTTCCAGAGCCGGCAAACCCGGTGATCCCGGGCAGGATCAGGGGGAAAATAGAGTTTCGCGGGGTGCAATTTCATTACGGCACCCGTCAGGTGCTGCACGACTTGAACCTGAAAATCGACCCGGGCGAATTGATCGAACTGCTGGGCAAGGACGGCCTCTATGCGCGGATGTATAAAACCAACGTGGAGATGCTGGAAACCGCGGGACGGAAGGAGGGAGGTGTAGATGAAGGACATAAGAGCATTTTCTCTTCTCCCGGAGCCTGATGGATCCCTGGCGCTTCTTGATGATCGCGGGGCAAAGTTTTCCTGTGAAAAGCCTGTGCGCCTTTTTCCCCTCACCGATCCGGATCGATGGATATCCATCTGTGACGCTGAGGCTAATGAGTTGGTATGCATCGCCGAACTCGGGGGCCTGTCTTTGGAGACTTGTCAGATGCTGGAGGAGGAATTGCGCGCGAGCTCCTTTCTTCCGATCATAGAAAAGATCATAAATATCTCGGCAAGAGTCGACCCTTCGGAGTGACAAGTCGAAACCGACCGAGGCAAGACGGCTTTCCTGGTAAACGACGAAGACGACGTGCACCGCCTTGGCGGAGGAAGGATGCTCATCATCGACTCCTATGGCACCCGATATCTGATTCCCGATGTATACCGGCTCGATTCGGCGAGTTGCAAGAAACTCGCCTATTTCATGTAATCATGTAAGGATCAACTGCAAGAAATAGTCCCGAGGGGGAAGGAAAGGCCTTTCCGTTTTTAGTTGAAAGACTTTTTATGTGGAAGGAGATGGAAGGTTCGAGTAACATCCCCCCATAAACTCATCAGAAAGGAGGATTGGAAAATGAAACGTAACCTGACAGCGTGTAATTGGGTAGCGGCTGCACCGGTGCTTTTCTTGCTCGTCTTTTCGGGCGTCGCTTCTGCTCAAGAGAGTTTGAGGAGCAGCTACAGCCCCGTCGTTATCAATGAACCCTTCACAAAGACGATGGCGCGTATGCAGAGTGAGAAAGCACAGGTGATGCAAAACCAGATGAACCTGCTAAACAAAAGGTACGATCTGAGGGAACAGCCTGCCGAGGGAGTGATGATGTCCGGCGGAAGAAAGGCGGTCCAAAAAGGGGTGCGAGTCAAACTCCCGGAAGGCGTCACTTGGGAACACCTTGCGCAAATGACTCCAATGGAGATAAGGGAAAAGGACCTGTGGCCGAAGGGATTCTATCCTCTCCCTCATCCCAACCATGCAGAGGGCGGCATGGTCTTTCCGAAATTTCACATCGAGGAAATCAAGAAACAGGAAGGTCGCGACCTGACGCGATTTGATATGGACTATGATCTGCCGGATCATTTTCTGCCCGAGTTTCCAGCCCCCATCTATCTGACGACCAGACTGGATCTCGGTGATGTGTCTCAAGGAAAAGTCGTTACCATAATGAACTACTATGAGCTTTTCAACGGCATCCTGAATCCTAAACAGTTGGAGGGTCTCAGGCTGCTTGTAACACCCTTCCCGCAGCAGCAGTTCAATCAGACCGAAGACAGGCGATCCGAACTCCCCCACAGAGGTGTCACATGTTTCGATTGCCACGTCAACGGCCACACGAATGCAGCCACCCATCTTGTCGGGGATATTCGGCCTCAGGAATTCAGACACGGGTTGGACACTCCTCCGCTCAGGGGCGTAAATATTCAACGTCTCTTCGGTTCCCAGAGGGCTCTGAAAACCGTGGAGGACTTCACGGAATTCGAACAGAGGGCGGCATACTTTGACGGAGATCCGGTTATCGCGACAAAGAAGGGCGCGAACATTCTGGAACGCGGCAGCCAGGTCCACTTCATGGCTGAATTTCAGGAGTTGTTGGATTTTCCGCCCGCCCCAAAGCTGGACATTTACGGCAAGCTTGATCCGGAAAAGGCAACCCCGTCGGAGATGAAAGGCCAGGAGATTTTTTTCGGCAAAGCGCAATGCGCCGTGTGCCATCCTGCCCCTTACTATACGGACAACCTCATGCACAATCTAAAGACTGAGCGCTTTTACAACCCTCGCATGATAAACGGACGGATGGCTGCTATCGACGGCCCGATCAAAACTTTCCCCCTGCGGGGCATCAAGGATTCCCCTCCTTACCTTCACGACAGACGGTTGCTGACTCTGGAGGATACTGTGGAATTCTTCAACCTGGCACAAGGACTCAAACTCACTGAGCAGGAAAAGAAGGAGTTGGTTGATTTTCTTAGGGCACTGTAGATTACCTGTCTGCACTCGGAGGAAAGGCAGGGTCAGCTGCGGCCCTGCCTTCCGAATTGGGTGCTAGATTGAGCATTCCATCCTTAAGCATCGCCCGGAGCAGGGCTCCGTGGGAGTTTGCTCGAGCCGTTTCCCGGGCCTCACAACTACTGTCGCAGTGTCTGCTTCAATTTCTTCAATTGTTTCCTGAGTGCCGCAAGGTTTAGCCTGCGCTGCTTTTCGAACCTGGTCTTCGCATATTCCGTGAAATAGCGATGACCGGTCACGAAATCGATGTTCATGGTCATCCACTCCAGATCAGTAAGCTTGACGCGCATTCGAAACTCTATCTCCAGGCGTATGCTTTCCGAGAGTTCAAGGTAGTCTTGTCTTGCGAGATGGGCTATGTCGGCGTCACAGAGGACCTCCTCCATGACGTTTTTCGGGTCCTGGGGCATTTTCGTGGCACGAATACATGCGGCAACTTGAGAGATCTTTGTTTCGGGATATTCGTTCTGTCTCAAGAAATGACTCGCCATCTTCACGCTTCGCTCTTCGTGGCCGTCGATACCTTCCAGGTATCCCACGTCGTGGAACCAGGCGGCAAGCGACACGATCTCGAAACTCTGCTCATCGAGATTCGAAGCAGTACCAATAGCATGGCATGTGTTGAACACTGATTTTGCATGGTTGAAATCGTGGTATTTCACCCACTGAGGTTTTCTCTCCTCGATGAGGGTTTCCACATAGGTGCGTGTTTTCTGGAGAAGCGGATTCTCGGCCACTCTGGAAGTTTCCTTCTTTCACGAAGCGCGGCGTATCAAAAATGGCCGTGACGAGCGGTTCATTGGGGGTTTCACAACATTCCCCGTGAAACTGAAGTTGCGTTGAAAGATTTGGGGAAATCCGTATCAGTGTCGGAAGAACAATAAACGATTTTGAAAAAATGTCCAGATTTTTTATCTTAAGAAAATCGAACATGAGAAAAGCGTCTTCAAAGCGAGCGCAGCCCTCAGGGACCGGGCCAGGAGACTCTCCGGCGACGGCAAAAGCAGACAGTGTGTCGGATCTGCAAGCATGGCGGCGGGGGGTCATTTTGAGGTTGGATGCGCCTGGCTCACGGCAACGCAAACCTTATCGATGCCACAAACGAACCCTTCCCTACAATTCTCGCATTCAAGCTGAATTGTCGTATGGGAAATCCGGTATTTTTCCGCAAGAAGGTGGTTGATGTCGGCGATAATCTGAGCGGTGCGGCTCATCAAAATGTCGTCGATCAGCACATGGGCGCTTAGGGCATACATGCCGGAGGCGATTGTTCTCAGGTGAAGGTGGTGCAAATCTTTCACCCCTGAAATGGTTTTGAGCGACTGCTGAACTTCGTTGAGATCTATCCCCTTGGGCACGGCATCCAGCAGGATATTGGCGGAGTCTTTGACCAGGACAAAGGCTCCCCGCAGGATCACCATGCAGATCAGAACGCTGATGATCGGATCGACAAAATACCATTTTGAAAAATAGATGACGATGCCGCCGAGCATGACCCCTATGGAAGACATCGCATCCCCCAGGATGTGGAGGTAAGCCCCCCTAATATTCAAATTCTCCTTGCTGGACCTTCTCATCGCCGAGGCGGCGATGCCGTTCGCAATCAGGCCTATGGCTGCTATCAGGAGCATGGTCCTGGTGTTCACCTCCTGCGGGGAAGCCAATCGTTCGTACGCTTCGTACATGATGTAGGCGCAGAGGAGGATCAGCGTCGTGCCGTTGATCAAGGCTGCCAGTATTTCCATGCGGTAGAGGCCATAGGTGCGGGTGGAAGACGGGGTCCGGGTCGCCAACTGCAACGCTACCAGGCCGAGAAAAAGGGCCATGATGTCGGTCAGCATGTGGCCGGCGTCGCTCATCAAGGCAAGAGAGTTCGCCAGATATCCGCCGATGAACTCAACGATCATGATGAGCCCGGTGATTCCGATGGCAATCAACAAGGCTTTGCGGTTTCTTTCAAAACCGTGCAAGTGTCCCCCGCCGAAAAGGCCCTCGTGTTCGTAATGTTCGTGCTCACTCATTTTCTGGAGGACCGGCTCCTTTTCGAGTTTTCGCGTTCAAAATCTAAGCACATTTTTTACAGAGTCATCAAATATTTTCTTCCCTGGTTGTCTTCGGCGATGTGAGGAACATGACCATTGCGCTAAGCAAGGCCAGTATCGAGCCCAACCCAAGGGCGGCGGTCCAGCCGAACCACATTGCCACATACCCGGTCACACCCGGCGCTACGATGGAGGCGAGCGCGCTTCCCGTATTCATCATCCCGGTAATGAATCCTGCCTTTTGCACATTCATGTCCATGGGCAGACTCCAGAAGGCGGGGAAGTTGAGGCCGGCAAGGAGAATTGTCACGGTGATAAGCCCCACTGCCGCCCCGGGATTCCCTGCCCGGGTAGCCAACCAGAGGCTCACGGCCATTGCAGGGGCCCCAAAATAGATCAGGGTGCGCCTCGCCCTGCCGGTGGATAAACCTCTTTTCACGAGGGCGTCAGACAGCCAGCCGGCTCCATTCGAGCTGATCAGGGCCGCAAGCCAGGGCAAGGCGGCAAAAAAGCCCATTTTCGCGATGCTGTATCCTCGTGCCTGGACGAGATAGGTCGGGAGCCAGTTCAGAAACAACCACCACGTATAGGTAAAGCAGAAATAGGCTGTAGCGAGCCCCCACACCGCCTTCGACCGGCTCGGGGCGCCGCCCACTGAAACCCCCGCCTCTGCGGTCTCCCCGGTCTCGATCTCCCTCAGGCATTCGCTGCTCATGCCTTTGTGCTGGGAGGGCTTTTCCGTACTGTACAGCAGCCAGGCGCCTGCCCACAGGAATCCCAGAACTCCATAAAAATAGAACACGGGCTTCCAGCCGAACTGGGTCATGATCCATACGGTCAGCGGCGTGGCAATCAGGGGTCCGGCGGCAACTCCGGAGAGATTCATACCCTGGATCCTCGCTCTTGCCTTTCGTGGCACCCACCGTGATAAAACGCTGGTTGCCGCCGGGAAATTGAATCCCTCAGCCAGCCCGAGCAACCCCCTGACAAGATACATGAGGAGCGGAGTGCCGGCAAAGGGCGTCATCAAAGTAAAGAGAGACCACCCGACGCTGCCGCCTGCGAGAACCCGTCTTCCGCCGAACCTGTCGCCAAGAAGCCCTGCGGGGATCTGCGTGAGGATATACCCTATCCCGAACATGGACATGGCCAGGCCCATGATACCCATGTCCCAACCGAAGTGCTTCATAATCGCCGGCGCAGCCACGGAGAAGTTCACCCTGTCGAAATAGCAGATCATGGTGTTCACGAAGACAAAGAGCCCGATGACCCAGTAGACGGGAACGGACCCTCCTTTCACCTTCCCCGCTGAAGACGAATCTTTCATCTCCGGCACGTCCTTTTCATCGGCCCATGTATGGAGGCCTGCTCGCGAATTTTCGATTAGCCTTCTCTACAGAAGACGCAGTAAACCACAAAATCATGATACTTGGGAATCCTGTTTCATTTTTCTGGTGATTTTTTCCGCCCTCTTGCGAACTTTCGTAAAATGGTATATTTTTGACTAAAATCTAAGGCTTACGGACTCGCAGAAAGTCGAAAAATCGCCCCCTCACCCTAACCTTCTCCCCTCGAGGGTGGAGAGGGGATGTTTTCGGAGGAAAGATTGAATGGCATCCAAAGAAAACTTGTTCATGATCATGGCCGCATTATTTGTCTCAGGGTGCGTCATGGGCACCCTGGACTTCACGGTCCGGTATAAGGAGGTATCCGGTCTGCGAAAAGGTGACCGCGTGCTTTACGAAGAACGTCACATTGGAGACGTGAAGGAAGTCAAGTACACAGACCGGGGAGACTACCTTGTGGAGATGTCCATCCGCAGAGAATTTACGAAGGATGCGACCGAATACAGCCGCTTTTACATAGACTCCGATCCGGAGCGGAAGGACCGTCAATCCGTTCATATGTTTCGAACAGATAGTGGTGGAGCCCCGATACAGGAAGGGGCGATCATACCGGGAACGATGAAGCATGCCGCTTTATACGACCGGTTCAGCGCGAAATTGCGTAACGATCTGCAGCGACTTGAAAAGGAACTGGACAGTTTCGTTGAAAGCTTCAGGCGCTTCCCGGAAAGCGAACAGATTAAGCAGCTCGAAGAAGAGTTGGATCGTCTCCTCGGGGAACTGCGCTACTTCGGCGACGAAGCCAAACACAAACTCAAGAACGAGATTCTTCCCCGCATCAGGGACAAAATCGAAGAACTGAGGAGAAGACTGAAAGAATTGGGGCGCGAAGACGACCTCAAACGCGTTGACCGCAAAATGGAGAGATTAACCGCTGAATTGTGATTTCGAGTCACACGGCTTTCATCGCAACGGCTCCTGCCGTTATAAGGGTCGCCGCAAGCCAGCGCGTGTACCCGAATCGCTCCTTCAGAACGATCGCCCCGAGGGCTGTGCCGAAAAGGACCGACGTTTCGCGAAGCGCCGCCACCAGCGCAATCGGAGCTTGGGTCATCGCCCAAAGAGCCACACCATAGGCGCAGACGCTGCACAGACCCCCGGCAAACCCCTTGAACCAGCCTTTCAGGGAGACTGCGAGAACCGCGCCCGCATTGCTGATCAACCCTATCGCAAGGAGAGGAAACATGTTTAGAAAGAACATCCACAGGACATAGCTCCACGCGCTTTGCGATACCCTGGCACCGAGCCCGTCCACGATCGTGTAAGCGACGATGACGACTGCGTTGAGCAGTCCAAAGACGAGAGCAAGTTTCTGGCGATGAACTGATTTTAAACCGTCCCTGGCCAGCCAAAGAATCCCCGCACACAAAAGAAGTATCCCCAACCATCCTCCACCTCCGATCTGCTCCCCGATCGCAGCAGCGACGACGATGGATGTCAACAGAGGGGCCGATCCCCGCATGAGAGGGTAAGCAAAACTCAAGTCTCCGGTGCGATAGGTTACAGCTACGAGGAAAAAATACAGGCAATGGATGGCTACCGACACAATCAGAAACGGCCGGCTCGCCTCGGCAGGGGCAGGCATGAAGGGCAAGATCGCGGCGGCCGCAACCCCTGCGCCTGTCACTAGAGTCACGGTCTCTACGAGCTTGTTGTCCCCCGACTTGATGAAGGCGTTCCAGGCTGCATGCAGCAACGCCCCAAGCAGCACAATCAACATAACATTGATTGTCATGATGCCCCACCTGTTGCACTTCGGCAATCTCAATCGCCTACCCCTTCATCCCGACCTCCTCCCCCAACCGTGGGGAAAAAGGAAGCGCGAAGGGGCGTATGAACCGATTTCATTTGAATCATGTCCGTCCTGTTATCCTGTCGAAAGATTCTTCCCCGCAGACCAGGCTTCCAGCCATCGCGCAGCGGCCAGAAGGCGAGCATCGCTTCCGCGGGCGGCAACCAGTTGAACTCCCATGGGCATGCCCTCAGATCCGCTCAGTATGGGAAGGGTTATAGCGGGCGTTCCACACAGGGTCCAGATAGTGCAAAAGATGGGGCTTCCGGTGGAATCGAGGCCGACAGGCGCCACGCTCGTCGTGGCGGGAGTGAGTATCGCGTCATAGGAGGAGAAAATCTCTGCAAGAGACCTGTTCAGAACAGGAATTTCTTCGATGGCCCTATTATAATCCACCGCAAGGACCTGCTGTCCCCGCTCGATCATCTGTCTGAGGGAGGAACTGAGGCGGCTCTTTCCTTCGGTGTATTCTGTGGCAAAGTTCTTGGCCAGGTCCGCTTCCATGATGGTTCGGTGCCTCTCCACCGCGCGATCGAACAGGTCGGGGAGCCTCACCTCCGTCACTCGCGACTCCAAACGTTCGCAAAGTACGCTGAACGCTTGTGCCGTATCCTCAGCGGCCTGATCCCACACCGGTGTCTTCACAAAAGCAAAGCGAGGCGCGAACGGAATTTCTCCCGTGGCCGCCCGGACCAGATCGCGCCGGGCGCAGGGACGCATCGCACGATCCCGATCGTCAAAAGCCATGAGGGTTTGCGCCAGGAGAGCAGCATCCTCAACGTTGCGCGCGAAAACTCCGACCTGATCCAGCGGAGGGGACTGGGTCAAAACACCCCATCGTGGGATGCTTCCGTAGGTCGGCTTATAACCCACTACCCCGCAGTATGAGGCCGGGCGAATCATCGAGCCGTTGGTCTGAGTTCCGAGGGCGAGAGGAACCATGAGGGCGGCCACTGCCGCCGCCGATCCGCTTGAAGAACCTCCGGGAGTTCTCCGCGCGTCATGAGGGTTTCGGGTTTTTCCGGGACTGTAGACCGCAAGTTCGGTGGTCACCGTCTTGCCCATGAGGATCGCCCCTGCCTGCCTCAGCAGCCCGACTACCGTGGCATCTGTGCTCGGACACCGCCCGGCGTGCAGGACCGTCCCGTTTTCGGTGGGCATGTCGGCTGTATCGAAGATATCCTTGATGCCCACCGGCACCCCATGAAGAGGCCCTGCGGCATGTCCGGCATGCAGCCGAAGATCCGCCCGCCGCGCCTGACCGAGAGCATACTCGGGATCGAGAAAGGTCCATGCCTGGACCTCATTTTCCAACTGTTCGATCCGGTCCAAGCTGGAGCGCACAGCCTCTTCGGCTGTGGTCGCTCCTTTGCGGACGGCCCGCGCTAATTCCATCGCCGTGACGGTGTGCCATTCCATGTTTTCCTCCCGGTCTGACTTAACGGTCCCATAATTGAATTGACACTCCAAGCGTTCGCTGGAACACGCCCCATCGGGAGGTCTCTTCAGAGCCGCAACCACTCTTACCGAGGTATCAACCGGCGCACCCTCTTCGCTTCCAATGATCGCCTCATGTCGGGCCCATTCATTGTATAGCGAATCGTCGAAACGGGCCATATCATAGGGGCTAGTTGAGCGGTCCCACCTTTTTTTCCACCTCGTTCAGGAGAACACCATCCTTGATCAGCCCCACCACCCTCTCTATGTCCGGGGCGAGCACCCGGTCCTTGTCGAGATGGGGGACGGCCTCCCGGATAACACCGTAGGCCGCCAATGTTCCTTCTCCCGGCTTCATGTTGGTGAAAAGATCGAGGGCCTGGGCCGCACAGAGCATTTCGATGGCGAGAACATTTTCGGAGTTTCTTACGATTTCTCTCGCCTTGCGCGCGGATATCGTTCCCATGGACACGTGGTCTTCCTTGTTTGCCGAGGTGGGAATTGAATCCACGCAGGCGGGATGGGAGAGAATCTTGTTCTCCGAAACCAGAGATGCGGCCGTGTACTGGGCAATCATGAAACCCGTGTTAAGGCCTCCTTGCTCGACCAGAAAGGCCGGGAGACCGCTCAGGAATGGATTCACCAGCCGCTCCACCCTTCGTTCCGAAATGTTCGCGATCTCGGAAACCCCCATGCAGAGGAAATCCAAAGCCATGGCGATCGGCTGGCCATGGAAGTTCCCTCCAAGGAGGAAATCCCCTGTTTCGGGAAAAATCAAGGGATTGCCGGTTGATGAATTCATCTCTGTTTCAAGGACCTTTACGGCGTAGGCGACGGCATCCTTGCTCGCTCCATGGACCTGGGGGGAACACCGCAGGGTGTAAGCGTCCTGGACACGGGAACAGTCCTTGTGGGAACTTATGATCTCGCTGTTTCTTGTCACCCTCTCCATGTTCTCCGCCGCCGCCGCCTGTCCGGGATGTGGTCTCAGCCCGTGAATTCTTCTATTGAACTCGGTCCTGCTCCCCATGAGCACCTCGAGGCTCATGGCCGCCGCAATGTCGGCAATCCTGCAAAGGCGGAAGGCGTCGAAAGTCGCCAGTGCACCGATTGCGGTCATCACCTGCGTGCCGTTTATCAAGGCTACCCCCTCTCCAGTTTCCAGTTCAAGGGGCTCCATGCCGCACCGCTTCAATGCTTCGCCTCCCTTGATGCGCTCTCCTTGATAAAAGGCTTCCCCCATGCCGATCAGCACCAGAGCCATATGGGCTAGAGGCGCAAGATCTCCGCTTGCCCCCACAGAACCTTTCTCGGGCACCACGGGACATACTCCCCGGTTCAGCAATTCTATGAGGCGCTCCACGGTTTCGAGCCGAATGCCCGAGTTCCCTCTTGCGAGGTCCTTGGCCCGAAGGGCCATGACAGCCCTGGTAGTTTCCGGATCCAATGCGGGACCGACTCCCGCGGCATGACTCATAAGAAGGTTTCGTTGAAGTTGCCGGGTTTCCTTCCGGGAAATGAACACGCTGCTGAGAGCGCCTATCCCGGTGGTCATGCCGTAGACGACCCTCTCTTCCCTCACCCATTGCTCGACGAGCTTCCTTGCTTCAAGAATTTTTTCCCTTGCCTGCTGCGCAAGCCGGACGCCGGCTCCACCCCTGGCAATGAGCAGCAGGTCATGGAGCGTCATACCGTCTTTGCTAAGCATGATTTCTCTCATCGTGAGCCTTACTACTCTTTTGGGGAGGTGATCCCCAGTTCGGTGAGCAATCGCCCGACAAATTCCATTCCGTCCGGCTTGTAGGCAGGCAGTTCCCAAGGCATTTCCTCAAGTGTGGCGAGCATGGAGGGCAGAATATCAAAGGGAATAGCCACAAGCTGTTTCCCTTCCGGAAAAAGTTTTCTTCGCTTCATTCCATGGCCAAGCCCGGTGACGGAGTAATTCAGTTTGCCGGTAACGAACGGATAAACAAAAAGCCATGCACAACCGATCGCAGCGGAGAATTTGCTGGACCACATTTCCCCGGTCTTGTAGCTCATGGCTCTCATCAAAATCTCTGTTTGGGCTGCCTCTGCCAGAATGATCACCACATCCGGGTCAAAGGAAAGTCTGCCGAGAGGTGAAAAGGCGACGTAGTTGGCCACCCCTTTTCCTATCCTGGGCAGATATGCGTACAGGCGGCTGGCCGCACGAGGCCCATCAAAGATCCGCAAGCCGGCGCCGAATTTCCCGCTTACAAAAGGCCCTGAAGCTTCCGCCTGTCCAAGCACGTGGAGTCCTGCCTCGCACGTGTGACTGCCCTGATCAGCGAAAAAGGCCTCCCCCTCTTGGGCCTTCTTGAGCATTTCACACAAAGCCATCTTCTCGCCGAGGCGATCAAGCCCCTCCGGTTGATCCGCCGTGAACTTGACGCCCACAGGAGGTCGGGGGAAGTGAAACTTCTCCAAAATAGAAAACTCTTTCTTTCTCATCATATTATCTACCTGCCCCTTTCAGAAATTGAGCTGTGCCCTCGATATAGTCTAAACCGCAGGTAAAAGAGGTGCTGCTGATGCCGCCGGTGTCAAGGTTCTTATGAATTGTTGCAAAATTGACACGAACCGTAGAATCTTTCCATCGACCCATCGGGAGGTCTCTTCAGAGCCTCAACCGGAAATGGGCTCATCGGCCTTAACCGCCCCCGAGCCACTGAAGCCTTTTTCGGGGTAGGCGCACAGGTCCAAGCTTGCCGGAGCCGGCTTCCTTTGGGGCTGCCACCATGACCCACTGACTTTTCGGCGCCGGTTGATACCTCGGTAAGAGTGGT